>RRZU012688597.1_pt1 | contig 21400 bp, 19 predicted proteins | sample 2165561 | NCBI WGS metagenome assembly RRZU01 (sample SAMN10456909, study PRJNA506462) | wastewater metagenome | isolation source: wastewater sludge | place: USA: Moscow, Idaho | reverse complement strand
TTTTCTTAAAAAAACTCATTTGATTGTATCGTTAGATGTTAAATCTTTTGATTATTGAAAAACACTGTAAATATAAAAAATAAAAAAGCTACTTCGAAATGAAAGTAGCTTTTCTATATAGTGTATAATTTTATTTATTTCTTTTTCAAGAACTCATCAACTGCTTCAGGAGACATAATAGATTCTACGAAAGTATATGCACCTGTTTTAGGAGATTTTACCATTTTTATGGCTTTTGATAATCTTTTTGAAGCTGTTTGTAACGATGCTACGGTTTTCTTTGCCATGATTCAAATGTGTATTTGAAATTTTTATAAAATCAACAAATGTTTCCATTTGAAATTTATATTAAAATCTCTAATTATTATTTAATTTCTTTGTGAACAGTTACACGCTTCAAGATTGGATTAAATTTCTTAATCTCTAATCTGTCCGGAGTATTTTTTTTGTTCTTTGTAGTTATGTATCTTGAAGTTCCTGCAACACCTGTTGTTTTGTGCTCAGTACATTCTAAAATTACTTGGATTCTATTACCTTTCTTTGCCATCTTGCTATTTTTTTATTTTGGAAGGGATTATTTAATAAATCCTTCTGACTGTGCTTTTTTCAAAACCGCAGAAATTCCATTTTTATTAATTGTTTTTACCGTAGATGCAGCTACTCTTAGAGTAATCCATCTGTCTTCTTCTGGAAGATAAAAACGCTTTTTTACTAAGTTAACAGAAAATTTTCTCTTAGTTTTATTCATGGCGTGAGAAACGTTGTTTCCTACCATCGCTCTTTTACCTGTAAGGTCGCAAACTCTTGACATTATATCTTATCTTTTATCGTTATTCAAAATCAGGGTGCAAAGAAAAGAAAAATAAACCTATTAACCAACAATATTATTACACATTTTTTAAAATTTCTTTCTGTAATAGCTCTAAACTTTTATTTACCGCCCTATCTATCACTTTTTCACGGGGTTGACCAAAATCAAATTCTTCTACAATTATTTCATTTGGAGTAGCCAATGCGATAAAAACTGTTCCGATTTCTGCATTTGAGTCTCCTTTTGACGGCCCGGCATTTCCTGTTGTCGCAATTGCATAATCTGTTTTCATCATTTTCTTTATACTCAAAGCCATCGCAGAAACTACTTCTCGACTCACCACAGAATATTCTTTTATCAAGCTTTCAGAGATACCTAAAACATCAATCTTTACATCTGTTGCATAGGAAACCACACTTCCCTTAAAATATTTTGAAGAACCTGAAACTGATGTCAAAACTTCGGCAATCTTACCTCCTGTACAACTTTCAGCAGTTGAAATGGTTTTGTTTTGTTTTTCCAATAGCTTTCCTACCACCACTTCAATAGTTTCTTCATCATCAAAACCCACAATGATATCATGAATTATTGCATCTAGTAATTTTACACTCTCCGCGATTGCAACTTCTAGTTGTTCTTTATTGATGCCTCTTGCGGAAAGTCTTAAACGAACTATTCCTGCTGCGGGTAAATAAGCCAATCTAATGAATTTAGGAAGGTTATTTTCCCAATATTCAATACGCTCCGCCACAAGACTTTCGCCTTGACCGCAAGTCAAGATTGTTTTATGAATAATAAACGGTCGTTTGTATTCTCGAATGATTTTTGGAATGATTTCATTTTCAACCAAATATTTCATTTCATAAGGCACTCCGGGAAGCGATACAAAAACGGTATTTCCCTTTTTCATCCACATTCCGGGAGCGGTACCCACCTGATTGTGAAGCACCGTACATTTTGAAGGCACTAAGGCTTGATCTTTATTGATTTGTGTAATTGTTCGCTTATAAAAGCCTTCTATAAGCAGCGTGACATGAGCAAGCACTTTTTGATCGACAACTAACTCATCTTCAAAATAATCACAAAATGTCTTTTTGGTCACATCATCTTTTGTTGGCCCTAAACCACCCGTGATTACAACTAATTCAACTTTGTTTTGAAGCGAGGCAAACGTATCTAAAATGTGTTTTTTATCATCACTTATTGAAATCATCTCGCTAATTTCAACACCTATTTTATCTAATGATTTGGCAATAAAACTAGAATTAGTATCAACAATTTGACCTATTAAAATTTCGTCACCTATAGTAACTATGGCTGCTTTCATTTGTTATAATTTCTACTATTACTTTGTAATTTTTGAAAAAAAAAAGAGCAATAGACTCCGTAGCAATTTTCGTTTTCGCGTGAGGGATAGTCGTGAAAATCCTTTTTTTATGAAGCGATAGCGAACTAAAAAAAGATTGTAACAGATAGCCCGACCGTTCTGTAATGATAATGGAAGAATGGTCACGCCCAGGTGCTACAAATCAAAGTCTTTTTTTATTTCTTTGATTGCATCTTTTACCTGATTCTTGACACTCTTAAAAGTTTCTTTGATGTCTTTCTTTTTGCCTTCCACTTTTGTCCAGGCTTCTATCTGAAGAATCTCTTCAAAAGCCACGTTCAAACCCATTAAATCTAAGCTTGGTTTTATCTTGTGTGCATAAGCATAAGCATGCTTGTGGTCTTTCTTTTCTATCCCTTCTTTGATTTGTAGTAAATCATCTGGAACTTCGGTAACAAATAAGGTCAGAATCTCATTTACAAATTGCGGATCGTTGTCTGAAAGCGCGTACACTTTTGAAAGGTTGTAATTTATAGCCATTATTTTACTTGTATTCTAAATAGTTGTTGTCCTTCTAAAAAACCTTCTAAAACATCATCCGGCTTTACCGCCGCAACTCCTTCTGGAGTTCCGGTAAAAATAATATCGCCAATTTTTAATGTAAAGAATTGAGAAACATACGAAATGAGTTCATCAATTTTCCACAACATAAAACTAGAATTACCCATTTGTACCGTTTTGTTATTATTGGTCAATTCAAAAGTAATATTTTCTAATGAACTAAATTGATTTTTCGGCAAAAATTCACCTATAACCGCCGAACCGTCAAATGCTTTTGCTTTTTCCCAAGGCAATCCTTTTGCTTTTAGTTTTCCTTGTAAGTCACGAGCGGTAAAATCGATTCCCACACTAATTTCGTCATAATATTTATGAGCAAATTTAGGCTCGATGTATTTCCCTACTTTGTTTATTTTGACAATAATTTCGATTTCATGGTGTACATCATCTGAAAATTCCGGAATTACAAATGGGTGTTGTTTCAATAAAATGGCCGAATCCGGTTTTAAAAAAACTACTGGTTCTGTAGGTTTTTCGTTTTGCAATTCCGCTATGTGATTGGCATAATTTCTACCGATGCAGATTATTTTCATTTTTTATAGTAAGTAATGTGTGGTGAATAGTGAATAGTGAATATATTTCTCACTTCTCACTTTTCGCTTCTCACTTATTTCGTGTTTAGTTTTCTAAGTTTAATGGCTGTTAAAACTTTTTTGGTATACAAAGGGAAATCCGCATTTTGTATCCAACTGAAATAACCAGGTTCTGTTTCTAGGATTTTATCCACTTTAACACCTTTGTGTTTTCCAAAAGTAAAAATTTCCTCATCGTCCTTATCAAAAGCAATCATTCCTGCAAAATCAGCAATTTTCTTTCTTGTCGTAAACTCTGACAATGATTTTACATCATTTTCCAGTTCTGGATAGCGATCCAATTGTGCTTTCAAAATTTCATAAGTAGCCATGGTATCCGCTTCTGCAGAATGCGCATTTTCAAGGGTTTTCCCACAATAAAACTTGTGAGCTGCGCTTAAAGTACGCTCTTCCATTTTATGAAAAACAGTCTGCACATCAACCGAAACTCTGTTCTTCATGTCAAAATCTACTCCAGCACGTAACATTTCTTCTGCCAATAACGGAATATCAAAACGATCCGAATTAAATCCAGCCAAATCACTGTCTTTGATCATAGCATACACTTGTGACGCTAGTTCAGCAAAAGTAGGCTCGTTTGCCACTTTTTCATCTGTAATTCCGTGAAAAGCCTTGGTTTCCGGGGGAATTGGGATTGTTGGATTTACCAGCCAGGTTTTACTTTCTTTGTTTCCGTTTGGAAAAACTTTGAATATTGAGATTTCTACAATTCTATCTTTTCCAATATCAATTCCTGTGGTTTCAAGATCGAAAAAGCAAATTGGTTTATTGAGTTTGAGTTCCATTTTTAATTTTTGTATGAGTACAAATATAGAAATTTGGGTTTGATTTCATTTAAACTTCTACGTTTAAAGTTCTAAAAACCGTAAAAAAAAAGAAAACCCGATTGATTTTTGAAGATCAATCGGGTTTGTATTGTAATTATAAACTTTTAAAAATCTCTGTTGACGTCAAAAGCTTCTAAGTATTCCGCTACACGTTTTACAAAACTGCCTCCTAAAGCGCCATCCACCACTCTATGGTCATAGCTGTGCGACAAGAACATTTTTTGGCGAATTCCAATAAAATCTCCCTCAGGCGTTTCGATTACTGCCGGCATTTTACGGATTGCTCCAAGGGCTAAAATTCCCACTTGCGGCTGATTTAAAATTGGCGTACCAAAAACACTTCCAAAAGTTCCCACATTCGTAACCGTATAGGTGCCGCCTTGTGTGTCGTCCGGTTTTAGTTTCCCAGCTTTGGCTCGACCTCCTAAATCGTTTACAGCTTTGGCCATTCCTACTAAATTCAATTGATCTGCATTTTTAATAACAGGGACAATTAAGTTTCCGTTTGGTAACGAGGCAGCCATTCCTAGGTTGATGTTTTTCTTTTTGATGATAAAATCTCCTTCAACAGAAATATTCATTCCCGGATAATCTTTTATCGCTTTTGCAACTGCTTCCATGAAAATTGGCGTGTAGGTCAACTTCTCTCCTTCTCTTTTTTCGAAAGCAACTTTATTTTTCTCTCTCCATTTCACAATATTCGTCACATCAACTTCGATAAACGATTGTACGTGAGCCGATGTTTGTACAGATGCGACCATATAACCCGCAATTAGCTTGCGCATTCTGTCCATTTCTATCACTTCATCACCACCACTTACAGATACTGGTGCTGCTTTTTGAACAACTGGAACTGGTTTTTGAACCGCAGCAACCGGAGCAGCAACCACAGGTTGGTTTGTTCTATTTTTTACGTAGTCTAAAATATCATTTTTAGTTACTCTTCCTTCTTTTCCTGTTCCGGAAATTGCTTCCAATTCTGCCACTGAAACTCCTTCTTCCTTAGCTATATTTTTCACCAAAGGCGATAAGAATTTTTCAGAATCAGAGAAATCAACCGGAGCAGCAACACTTTCTTTAGGGGCATCCACGGTTCTAGTCACTTCCGCAACTACCTCAGGAGCTGCAGCTTCATTAACAATTGACTCCAATGCTCCGCCTTCGGTTTCAATAATTGCAATAGTCTGACCTACTTGAACTAGATCATCTTTTCCAAACAATTGTTCTACCAAAATTCCCGAAACTTCGCTTGGCACTTCGCTGTCTACTTTATCTGTAGCAATTTCAAGTACGGCTTCGTCAGCTTCAATTTTATCTCCAACTTCTTTCAACCAGTTCGTAATGGTTGCTTCCGCAACACTTTCTCCCATTTTAGGAAGTTTTAATTCAAATCTTGCCATATTGCTACTCTAAAAGGTGATTTTGATTTTTATTTTGCGAAATTAGTGAATATTTCAAATATAAATTACATTAAATATATTTATTACTCTGTTTTTACAACCTCACCTCTCTCGTTACTATTGTTACTTCCTATTAAAAAATCAGCATTTTTTGGTAAGATTTTAAAGGTAAATCCTTTATTCTTATGTGATTCAAGAATCGCGATACTCTCTTTGAACGAGATGAATTCGTTATCTAAAATAACTTCCGTTGCTTCTTTATTTTTAACAGAATACAAATTTACCATTTTTTCTGTTTTTAAATCGTGGAAAGCAACTTTATTTTGCAAAACCAAGCGGAGTTTGTTTAGCAGTTTTTCGTTAGCCGAGCACAAAAGAAATGATTTCGGCGTTCTTTTTACCCCAAAGTTTGGCAAGGTTTTTCCTTGAAACATTTTTATCAAAGAAAAAAAGACAATTCCTATGTTCATAAAAGCCGAAAATAAAACCGAGACTTTAAAATGCTTTTTATAAAAAAATTGCATCGCTTCTTGAAACCGCTTCAGGTACGTTTCATCCTTAATTGTACTTTCGCCTTTATAATGAATTACGGCACTTTCATCAAAATAATAATTGGACTTCCCTTTTTTCAAAATCTGGTATGACAAATCAATATCATCGGAATACATGAAACAATCTTCATCAAAACCACCTACTTCAAGGTATAAATCTCTTTTCATAACCATAAAAGCCCCCACAAGAATGGCTACTTTTCCGGTTTGGTTTTCGTTCAAATGCCCCGCATAATACTCCCCGAATATTTTTGACTTTGGAAACAATTTATACAAACCGCTAATTTTAGTAAAAGCAACCCACGGAGTTGGAACACCTCGTTTGCTTTCTGGCAGAAAATTCCCGGCTCCATCGATAAGTTTGCAACCCACAATTCCTAAGTTTTTTTGCCTTTTGGCGAAAGCCAGTACTTTCGTAAACGTATCTTCGGCAACAACGGTATCCGGATTGAGAATGCAAATGTATTCGCCTTGAGCTTGAGCAACTCCTATATTATTGCCTTTTGGGAAACCTACATTTTCCTTGTTTTGAATGAGTTTTACTTTTGGAAAACGCTGTTTCATCATCGTACAACTGTCATCGGAAGAATTATTATCGATTACAATAATTTCGCCTTCAATGGTTTCTAACGCTTTTTGAACGCTCAGAACACAGAGCTCCAGAAAATAGCGAACGTTGTAATTGAGAATGATGACGGATAGTTGCAAGGTGTATATTTTTAGTTTTTTGGAATTTTTTTTGTATTATAAAGCGTCAAAATTACAATACTATCTTTCTCCACGGAATAGGTAATTTTAAATCTTCAAATAGTCATAAATCTAACTTTTTTGATTTTAATTTATGGGTTCAACTGAAAATTTATAGGAAAAAATGAAGTTTCTTTCTACGTCATAACCAACACTGTTTTTCTTCATCAAGAAGTTTTGTTTTTTTACTAAGAATCTTATTGTTGTCAGTGCTTACGATTCTTTGCATACTATTTATTTTTAAAGTCATTGTTTTCACGATGAAAATTTTCAAGTACTCAAACTTACGCTATTTTGATCAAAATTAAAAAACATGTTTTTTCATGAGTCTTAATTACTTCACTAAACTTAAAACTTATTATTTTCATGGGAGTACTGCAAATTTCATTGGTAAAGGAAAGCGGGAATGATAAAACCAGATCATTCGCTGCTAAAAGACAGCCTTCGTTTTTTGTTTTAACATTACTTGAGCCACAAAGATTTGAAACTCGATGAAAATGAACTACTTTTGCAAAAAAGTTATGTTTAGGAACACATACATAGCTTTCAATTTATAACTCATATCTTACAAAGTGAATTACTTATCAGTCGAAAATATCTCGAAATCTTTTGGTGAACGTACCTTGTTCAAAGACATCTCGTTTGGAATTAATAAAGATCAAAAAATTGCTTTCATAGCCAAAAACGGCTCTGGAAAAACAACTATCATGAGTATTATCAATGGTTTGGAAGAATCAGATACTGGACAAGTTGTGTTGCGAAAAGGCATTAAAATGGCGTTTCTTTCGCAAAACAACAATTTGCAAGACGAATTAACGATTGAGGAAAGCATTTTCGCATCGGATAATGAGACTTTGAAAGTGATTGAAGCCTATGAAAAAGCATTAGAAAATCCGGAAGATGAAGAAGCGTATCAAAAGGCTTTTGACGGAATGGATCAGCACAATGCGTGGGATTTTGAAACGCAATACAAACAAATTTTGTTCAAATTGAAGTTGGAAGATTTCAAACTGAAAGTAAAAAATCTTTCGGGTGGCCAGAAAAAAAGATTGTCATTGGCGATTATTTTGATCAATCGCCCTGATTTACTGATTCTGGATGAACCCACGAATCACTTGGATTTAGAGATGATTGAATGGCTGGAAAGTTATTTTACCAAAGAAAATATAACCTTGTTCATGGTCACGCACGACCGTTTCTTCTTGGAACGTGTTTGTAATGAAATCATCGAATTAGACAACGGTAAATTATACCAATACAAAGGAAATTACTCTTATTATTTAGAGAAAAAAGAAGAGCGCATTGCCTCTGAAAATTCAAGTGTCGATAAAGCGCAAAACCTTTTTGTAAAAGAATTGGAATGGATGCGCCGTCAGCCAAAAGCGAGAACGACCAAATCAAAATCACGCCAGGATGATTTTTACGACATTAAGGAAAAAGCACAAAGCCGCCGTCGTGAAAACAAAGTCGAGCTTGAAATTAACATGGAACGTATGGGTAGCAAGATTATCGAGCTTCACAAAATCTCCAAAAAATTCAAGGATCATGTCATCATGGATAATTTCAGTTTTGATTTTCAACGTGGTGAACGCATTGGAATCATTGGAAAAAACGGAACTGGAAAATCGACTTTCTTGAATTTATTGACTGGAACTTTGCCGCTTGATGGTGGAAAAGTGGTGATTGGTGAAACGATAAAAGTAGGTTATTATACCCAAAGCGGAATCAATCCAAAACCGGGTCAGCGTGTGATTGATGTGATTAAGGAATACGGCGAATTCATTCCGTTGATGAAAGGAAAATTGATTTCGGCATCGCAATTGTTAGAGCGTTTCTTGTTTGATGCTAAAAAACAGTACGATTTTGTAGATCGCTTGAGCGGTGGTGAATTGAAACGTTTGTACTTATGTACAGTATTGATTCAGAACCCAAACTTCTTGATTCTCGATGAGCCTACGAACGACTTGGATATTGTAACGTTGAATGTTTTAGAAAGTTTTCTTTTGGATTATCCAGGTTGCCTTTTGGTGGTTTCTCACGATAGATATTTCATGGATAAAATTGTAGATCACTTATTTATCTTTAGAGGTGATGGTGTGGTGGAAGATTTCCCTGGAAACTATTCTGATTTTAGAGCCTATGAAGACAGTACTGATGTAGCTCAAAAAGAGGAAAACAAAGCGGAAAAAAAAGATTGGAAACAAAATAATCCTACTGGGAATTTGACGTTCAACGAGCAAAAAGAATTTCAGAAACTGGAACGTGAAATAAAAGATTTAGAATCTCAAAAAATAGCTATCGAACAATTGTTTTCGGATGGAAAAATTGCTGAATCTGACATTGAAAAGAAAGCTAACGAATTACTAAACATCATTAATAAAAATGAAGAGAAAGAAGAACGCTGGTTTGAACTTTCTGCGAAGATAGAAGGATAGAATATCTTGCGAGGTACAGTCGATATCTCATAACGAAAGCAGCAAATGAGATTTATCCTTCGTCGAAATGACAAAAAATATTGATTTTTCACACAAAAACCCCAATACTTTTAGCGGTAACGCTTGAAATTTTGGGGTTTATTTTTTCTTGAAAAATTAGAAACTTTTGTAAAAATGTTTCTGTTCTAACTAAGTAAAATAAAAAATCCACAACAAAATCAAATTCTGTTGTGGATTTTACTTTTAAGCTTGTTTCTGTTGCTCTTCGGAGTTAGCGGAGTTTTAACAAGGAATCAGATTGTAATCTTTCAAAAACTTCCAGCACCAATATTTTCTGGTATTACCTCCATCAAACAACAGGCATTGTTTATAGTGTTTCTACTTCCTTTTCTTCTTTAGGACCTATAGATAAAAATCGCTCAAAAGTATCGTCCATTTCATCGAGCCAGACGGTGTGGTGTTTTTCGGCTTTGGTGCCCGTAATCACAGAAGTATAGGTTTTGTCACGGTATTCCAGAATATTTTCGTCTTTGTCTTTGAGCCACTGCTTGAACAATACGGCAACCGCATCAAGATCAAAACTTGGATAATTTGTGGCTGCAATCAAATCTTTGACATAGTCCGTTTGAAAATCAACTTCATCGTCATGGTTTTTGTTTGCTGCTGAACGCTCCATCCATAGTTTGATATCATCGTTACGCTGCTCCTCATTTGGCAATTTGATCTTACCCTGCATAATGTCCCTTGCAAACCAAGCTTGGGCATCAAACATATTAAAGGTGTAGTATTGATCCTGCATCCCTAAATACAATAAATTAGGCAGTTTATTAAAAACCAACCCTTTGTATAAGTTTTCTGGATACAAACAATTAGCTGTTTTTAGTCGCAATTCGTCTGGCAGAAATGGGAATTTATGTTGATATCCTGTACACATCACCACGGCATCAAATCGTTGGCTTGTGCCATCGCTAAAATACCCAAGATCTCCTTCGAATTTTTCCAACAAGGGTACTTCTTTCATTCCTTCTGGCCAATCCATCCCGAGAGGCTGGCTTCTATAACTGATTGTAACCGACTTAGCACCATGTTTGTAACTCTGCACTCCAATATCTTCGGCAGAGTAACTACTACCAATAAGCAATACGTCTTTATCTTTAAATTGATCGGCTCCTCTAAAATCGTGAGCGTGCATTATGATCCCTGGAAAATCCTGAACTCCTTCAAAATAAGGCATATTTGGAGTTGAAAAATGCCCCGTAGCAACAACTAAATAGTCAAAAATTTCGGTATAGGTACGGTTGTTTACAAGGTCGTCCAAAATTACTTTAAACTGCTTTGTTTCCTCGTTATACTCAACCCATCTAGTGGTGGTATTGAAGCGAATATACTTACGCACATCACTTTTGCGCACGCGCCCTTGAATATAGTCAAATAATACGGATCGTGGCGGATAAGACGAAATTGGCTTACCAAAATGCTCGTCAAAAGAATAATCTGAAAACTCTAAACACTCCTTTGGACCGTTTGACCACAGGTATTTGTACATGCTTCCGTGAGTAGGTTCGCCATATTTCCCTACGCCAGTTCGCCACGTATAATTCCACAACCCGCCCCAATCTTCCTGTTTTTCAAAACAAATAATTTCCGGTACTTCTTCTCCTTTTTTTTCGGCAGATTTAAATGCACGCAGTTGAGCCAATCCACTTGGCCCAGCGCCAACAATTCCTATTCGTAACTTCATATTTTATAATTTTAGATTTAGATACATCCAAAATAAATAGACTGTTGTGCTTTGTTTGTTTCAATACGAAACTTATTTTGGGCATTAGCCAAGTAGTAAGCAAAAGGTTTAGAATATCTAAAACCTGAGTTTTTATGCAGCCAACCCGCAATGAATGTAAAGTAGGGTTTTTTTTGTGTGTAGTGTTATCAATTAGGCTACTAAAAGAAATCTCGTCTATTGTATAATGGATCGTGATTTGACGAAGATACAAAAAGAAATCGACCTTAACAAGTTCTGCACTACTCAAACAACTGTCCTGTTGATTAAAAGCCTTAAAAAAACACTGACTTTACGCTCGTAACAATAAAAGCCACAATAAAATCTAATTCTATTCTGCTGTGGCTTTTTGTTTTATAAATTCAAAGACTCTACCAAGGAATCGGATTGTAATCTTTCAAAAACTTCCCGCACCAATGTTTTCCAGTATTGATGCCGTCAAACAACGGGTCCATAACTCGTGCTGCACCGTCTACAATATCTAATGGTGGCTGAAAATCTTCTTCTTCCTGTTTTCTTTTGGCTAATTCTGCTGGATCTTCATCGGTTACCCAACCTGTATCAACGGCATTCATGAAAATTCCGGCTTTCGCCAAAGCTCCTGAAGATGTGTGCGTTAGCATATTCAAGGCGGCTTTGGCCATATTTGTGTGTGGATGACGATCTTCCTTGAAAAAGCGATGAAACTTCCCTTCCATTGCCGACACATTAATGATGTGTTTTTTTCCGGTGTTCTCTTTCTTCATCACTTCCGAAAGGCGATTACACAATACAAATGGCGCAACAGTATTCACCAACTGCACTTCAATCATTTCTGTGGTTTCTATTTGTCCCAATCGCAAACGCCAGCTATTTGTTTTTCTCAAATCTACTTGCTGCAAGTCGGCATCAAGTTCTCCTTCTGGAAAAACTTCATTAGCCACCAACGCATTATCGAACGAATACGGAATCTGTGATAATTTGGCGGAAGCCCGCAAGCCAATTCCAGGTTCTGGTCCGTGCCAAGTCACCGGCATATTTTGATTAGACGAAGCTCCTGATGTCAATACTTTTAATTCATCCAGACAATTCACATGATCTACTAATAATTCTTGCGCTTGTTGCGGCAATGTATTAATGGGACGCTCTTCGTTTTCCATCATGTGGGTATAAAACCCAGCAGGACGCCGTACTGTTTGCGCTGCATTATTGATAAGAATATCCAAACGATCGTACTTTTGTTCGATAAAATTGCAAAAAATTTCCACACTTGGAATGTGACGCAAATCTAATCCGTGAATTTTCAAACGATGTCCCCAATTCATGAAATCATCTTCTTTAGAAAAACGCAAAGCCGAATCTACCGGAAAACGAGTCGTTGCAATAACCGTTGCTCCGCCACGCAACAACATCAACGTAATGTGATATCCAATTTTCAGGCGAGAACCGGTGATAACAGCCACTTGTCCGCTTACATCTGCAGTTTGAAAACGTTTTGCATAATTAAAATCGCCACAATCCGTACACATCGTATCGTAAAAGTGATGCATTTTAGTAAACTCGGTTTTACAAACGTAACACTTCCTAGGAGTTTCTAGTTCTTGTTGTTCTTTGAGTGCTAAATCATTAAAAGCCAAAAGTTTTGGCGCCTTAAAAACGCTTGCTTCACGAGCATGCCTAATTCCGGTTTCCTTGCGAGCCGTTCTATCTTGCTTTTCTTTTTTGCGTTTCGCAACTGCTTTTCCGTCTTTCTTTCTGCGAGAAAGTTCATCACGATCTGGTCTGGAGAACTGACCTGCTGCTTTGATTAAAGCTGTTCGTTGCTCTTTTGGAATATCAAATATTTGGTCTGTGTCCGTATTTAATTGAGAGAGAATTGCAATACAACGGTTAATTTCTTCCGATGTGATTACTCCTTCATCTATTTGTTCTTCGTTCGTCATCTTCTGAAATGGTATCACTATTAATTTTAAGAGCGCAAATATAGACTTTTAAAGCCGTAAAGCTTCAAAGTCGTAAAGCCAAAAGTCCAAACGTGAAGATGATGTCATTGCATCTTTTGACTTTCGCCTATTATCTTAGTATCTTCGCGCCAACTTTGTAAATAGTTGTGCAACAGCGCGTCTTTGACATGCTGTCACCAAGATTTGCGAAGCAACCGCAAAAGACTCACAAAATTAAAAAAACGCAGTGTATCTTCGTCTTTTTTCTTAGAATCTCTGTGTAACAAAAAAGTACTATGCTGTTTCAAATAAAATCCTACCTGCAGTTTCTCTGGCACTCCAAAAATGAGCATGCTGTACATTCTCCATTCGTATTTAATTTGTTGACAAAATGTTTTTATGACAAGAAACAGAAACCGGAATATTCCGTTTTACGAGTGTATAGAAATTCGCTTTTAGCAAATACAAATACCATTGAAGTAACTGATTTTGGTGCTGGATCAAGAGTTTTTACATCAAATACGAGAGAAATTGCCCAAATTGCCAAAACTGCGGGGATTTCGTCTAAAAGAGCCGAATTGCTGTTTAGAATCATCCATTATTTTCAACCTGAATCAATTTTAGAAATAGGAACTTCCTTAGGACTAGCAACCGCTGCTCTTTCATTAGGCTCCCGAAGCCTTGGAACAAAAACAAAAATAATCACTTTAGAAGGTTGTCCTGAAACGGCAAAAATTGCCCAAAATCAATTTACACAATTTGGCTTGACCAATATAAATTGTGCTGTAACTGAGTTTGAACGTTATTTAAACAACATAGAACTTGAACCTTTACCCTTTAACCTTATATTTTTTGACGGCAACCATTCGAAAAAAGCTACTTTAGACTATTTCGAATTAGTGCTTCCAACTATAACTAACGAAACGCTCTGGATTTTTGATGATATTCATTGGTCGGCCGAAATGAAACAAACTTGGGAAATTATAAAAAAACATCCAAAAGTAACAGTGACAATTGATACGTTTCAGTGGGGATTTGTATTCTTTAGACAGGAACAACCCAAAGAACATTTCATCATTCGTGTATAGATTATTATATTTGTGGTCTAAATTCATCCCATGAACGTCAAACAAATATTCGAGAATAACCGCAATTGGATTGCTAAAAAGCTACAAAGCGACGATCATTATTTTGAAAAATTAGCTAAAAAACAGAAACCTGAATTCTTATACATTGGTTGTTCAGACAGTCGGGTTTCGACCGAAGAACTTATGGGTTTGCAACCAGGACAAGTTTTTGTACATCGCAATATTGCTAATATGGTTCCTAATACCGACCTCAATTCGATGTCGGTTATCAATTATGCTGTAACCATCTTAAAAGTAAATCATATTGTAGTTTGCGGTCATTATGACTGTAGCGGTGTACGAGCGGCCATGCAACAAGCTGATTTAGGAGTATTAAATCCTTGGTTAAGAAACATACGCGATGTGTATCGAATTCACAGAAAAGAGCTGAACGCTATAACAAACGATGGAGAAAAATACAAAAGACTTGTTGAACTTAATGTTCAGGAACAATGTATTAATGTAATCAAAACAGCTGAAGTTCAAAGAGCAAACAGACAGCGAAATTTGAAAGTTTATGGTTGGGTTTTTGATGTTCACACCGGAAAGTTAATTGATTTAAATATTGACTTTGATGCTATATTCAATGATATCACCAAAATTTACAAAATTGAAGACTAACTTTCAACCTATTTTACGATTAAAAAAACACTCATACAAAAACGAAACCACAAGAGATTGATAATCCATAATTTTGGTCGGCAGACTAAAACCCTGAAAGATTACAACACTTATTTATTAGCTACACACCACACTAATTAATTTGTGGCTAAATATTTTTTTAAGCTAAAGCAAAATGCACTAAAGTACCTAGTTTTAAACTTCATCTGTGGCCAATAAAAGCACTACTAATAACCAATAATTAAATTTTCACTAAAACAAATCAAAGATTAGTACTATTTAAACTCCCATAAAAAATTACTTGAAATATCATTTTGCAGAAAAAATTCATGATTCGTTTTTTGTAACAAATTAAAAAAACACCTACTTATTACATAGTTCAAAAGTTTTTGTACTTTTAAAAATCCAAATTTAATAGCAGCCTGAGCAAAGTCAAAGGTAAAAATCATACATTCAAATGGCAAACCCACTAATCAAAATAACCAATATCAAACGAGATTTTGTGCTTGGAAATGAAATCGTTTATGTTCTTAAAGGCATTGATTTAGAAATAAACAAAGGTGAATATGTCGCATTAATGGGACCTTCAGGATCTGGAAAATCTACCTTAATGAATTTATTAGGATGTTTAGACACACCAACTTCCGGAAACTACATTCTGAACGGAAAAGACGTTAGCCAGATGAAAGATGATGAATTAGCCGAAATTAGGAACAAAGAAATAGGCTTTGTTTTCCAGACTTTCAATCTTTTGCCTAGAACTACGGCACTCGATAATGTAGCGTTACCCATGATTTATGCTGGTTTTTCGAAATCAGATCGAAACAAACGCGCTACCGAAGTTTTAAAGCAAGTAAATCTTGCAGATAGAATGGACCACCAACCCAACCAACTTTCGGGAGGACAACGTCAGCGTGTGGCTATCGCCAGAGCTTTGGTAAACAAACCATCCATTATTCTTGCTGATGAACCTACGGGGAATCTGGACAGCAAAACATCGCTTGAAATCATGAAACTCTTTGGAGACATCCATGCCAATGGAAACACCGTTATTTTAGTAACGCACGAGGAGGAAATTGCTGCTTACGCAAATCGAATTATTCGATTGAGAGATGGAATGATTGAAAGTGACACTACAAAATAGTCAAGTTGTCAATGCGCTTATTTGCTGAATCAGTTCAACAAGCAAATAAACCACCATGGACTGAAAGTCCATAGATTTATTTTAGCAGACTGAAAATCTGCACGGTTATAATAATAAAAATCAACCGCAGATTCACAGATTTATTATAACCTCAAAAAAAAAATCTGCGAATCTGCGGTAAAATTTTTTAGAACCTGAAAGGGAAATGCACTAAAGTGCATAGTTTTAAACTATTTCTGTGACCAATAAATCACTTATAAAAACAAAAATGAAAGTATACACAAAAACTGGAGACGCTGGAACCACTGCCCTTTTTGGCGGCACTAGAGTCCCAAAAGATCATGCCCGAATTGAAAGTTACGGAACCGTTGACGAACTAAACTCCCATATAGGATTGATTCGCGATCAGGAAATGAACACGCATTACAAAGAAATCTTGATAGAAATTCAAGATCGCTTATTTACTGTTGGTGCTATATTAGCCACACCTGCTGAAAAAGAAGTGATGAAAAACGGAGAACTTCGCTTAAAAAAACTGGGAATAGTTGAATACGACATTGAATTATTGGAAAATGAAATCGACGCTATGGAAGAAGCATTGCCGCCAATGACTCATTTTGTACTTCCTGGCGGACATACTACTGTGTCATATTGTCATATTGCACGTTGTGTTTGTCGCAGAGCAGAACGTTTAGCCGTTCATTTAAGCCACAATGAACCCGTTGCTCCTATCGCAATCAAGTACTTAAACCGACTTTCTGACTACCTTTTTGTGTTGGCACGAAAGTTGTCTCATGACCTAAACGCTAACGAAGTTCAATGGATACCAAGGAAGTAGTTGGCAATTGACAGTACCAAGTTTGCAGTTTAAAACTGAACAGTACATACTAAACCCTGAACACTAAAATAAACGTTCTTAACTTTAACTAAAAATAAAGTATTTTTTACTTGTATCTTTCAGTAAAAATTTTATTTTTGCACAAAACTAAATCGACAACAAATGTATTGGACATTAGAATTAGCATCCTACCTTAGTGATGCACCGTGGCCTGCTAACAAAGACGAACTTATTGACTACGCTATTAGAGCAGGAGCTCCATTAGAAGTAGTAGAAAACCTTCAATCTATAGAGGATGAAGGCGAAATATATGAATCAATGGAAGAAATATGGCCAGATTATCCAACCGACGAAGATTATCTTTGGAATGAGGATGAATATTAATAAGGTAAACCAATAAAAAAAGTCTCAAAAGAGGCTTTTTTTTGGTTTAAATTTACTGAAGTACCACAAATAGAAATAAAAACAGATCATGAGTTTCATAAACAGTATTATCAAAGTCTTTGTTGGTGATAAGTCCCAAAAAGATGTCAAAGCTTTACAACCTTATCTCAACAAAATAAAAACTTTTGAAGAACCCCTAAAAGCATTATCCCACGATGAACTTAGAGGCCGAACTATTTTTTTTAAAGACAAAATAAAACAAGCTCGTTCAGATAAGGACGCAAAAATTGTAGCCCTTAAACAAGAAGTGGAAAACACGGTAGATATTGACAAAAGAGAAGATCTTTATGTCGCTATTGACGCTCTTGAAAAAGAAGCCTACGATATTACAGAAAAAACATTGATGGAAATCCTTCCAGAAGCTTTTGCAGTTGTAAAAGAAACCGCAAGACGTTTCAAAGACAACACGCAAATAGTGGTAACGGCAACTCCACAAGACCGTGAACTTTCAGCAACAAAAAGTTATGTTACTTTAGATGGTGACACTTCAATTTGGGCGAATTCATGGAGCGCTGCAGGTAAAGAAATTACTTGGGACATGATTCACTATGACGTACAATTAATAGGCGGAATGGTTTTGCATGAAGGAAAAGTAGCAGAGATGCAAACAGGGGAAGGAAAAACATTAGTAGCAACTTTGCCACTTTACTTAAATGCTTTGACAGGAAAAGGTGTGCATTTAGTAACGGTGAATGATTATTTGGCAAAAAGAGATAGTACTTGGAAAGCACCATTATTCGAATTTCACGGAATGACTGTTGAATGTATCGACAATTACCAACCCAGCTCAGACGGAAGAAAAAAAGCGTATGATGCTGATATCACTTACGGAACCAATAATGAATTTGGTTTTGACTATTTAAGAGATAATATGGCACATTCGCCAGAAGATTTAGTACAAAGAAAACACAATTACGCTATTGTCGATGAGGTCGATTCGGTTTTGATTGATGATGCAAGAACGCCATTAATTATTTCAGGTCCAGTTCCACAAGGAGATCGCCATGAGTTCATGGAAATGAAACCAAAAATTGAAAACTTAGTTAGTTTACAACGCCAACTGGCAAACGGTTTTTTATCCGAAGCAAAAAAATTAATTAAAGAAGGAAATACTAAAGAAGGTGGATTCCAATTATTAAGAGCGTACAGAGCGTTACCAAAAAACAAAGCATTAATTAAGTTTTTGAGTGAAGAAGGAATTAAACAATTGCTTCAAAAAACCGAAAACCAATACATGCAGGATAACAAAAGAGACATGCACAAGATTGATGAGGCATTGTATTTTGTTATCGAAGAAAAAAACAATCAGGTCGAGTTGTCTGATAACGGAATCAAATACCTTTCGGGAGATACAGACTCCGACTTTTTTGTACTTCCAGACATTGGAACCGAAATTGCCGCTATCGAAAAGAAAAAATTAGATAAAGACGCTGAAGCCGAGGAAAAAGAACAATTATTTCAAGATTTTGGTATAAAAAGTGAGCGTATTCACACCTTGACACAGCTTTTGAAAGCCTACACCTTATTTGAAAAAGATGTAGAATATGTAATCATGGATAACAAAATCATGATTGTAGATGAGCAAACAGGTCGTATCATGGATGGTCGACGTTACTCTGACGGATTGCACCAAGCGATTGAAGCCAAAGAAAATGTAAAAATCGAAGCAGCTACACAAACCTTTGCAACAGTTACGTTACAAAATTACTTCAGAATGTACAACAAACTGGCAGGTATGACTGGAACGGCATCTACCGAAGCTGGTGAGTTATGGCAAATCTATAAATTGGACGTCGTAGAAATCCCTACTAACAGACCAATGGCAAGATTAGACAAAGAGGATTTTATTTATAAAACGACTCGTGAAAAATTCAATGCCGTTATCGAAGACGTAACGGAACTTTCTAAAGCAGGAAGACCTGTACTTATTGGTACAACATCGGTAGAGATCTCAGAATTATTAAGCCGAATGTTGAAAATGAGAGGCGTTACACACAATGTCTTGAATGCAAAAATGCACAAACAAGAAGCACAAATTGTTGAAGAAGCCGGAAAACCTGGAGTAGTAACCATTGCAACCAACATGGCGGGTCGTGGTACCGATATTAAATTATCTGCCGAAGTAAAAGCCGCTGGCGGATTAGCAATTGTAGGTACTGAACGTCATGATTCCCGTCGTGTCGACCGTCAGTTACGTGGTCGTGCGGGTCGTCAAGGTGATCCTGGAAGTTCTCAGTTTTATGTTTCCCTTGAGGACAACCTAATGCGTTTATTTGGTTCTGAAAGAGTCGCTAAAGTGATGGATCGTATGGGCCTTGAAGAAGGAGAAGTGATCCAACATTCGATGATGACAAAATCAATTGAACGTGCTCAGAAAAAAGTAGAAGAAAACAACTTTGGGGTTCGTAAACGTTTATTAGAATATGATGACGTAATGAATGCACAACGTGAAGTGGTGTACAAACGTCGCCGACATGCTTTATTTGGGGAGCGATTAAAATTGGACATTGCTAACATGCTGTATGATACGTGTGAGTTGATTGTGGATCAAAACAAAGCAACAAACAGCTTTAAAAACTTCGAATTCGAATTGATTCGCTATTTCTCTATTACTTCGCCAGTTACCGAAAGTGAGTTCTCTAAGCTGAGTGAAATGGAATTAACCGGTAAAATATACAAAGCAACGCTAGAATATTACACGGAGAAAACCGCAAGAAGCGCCAGAGAAGCATTCCCTATTATAAAAAGTGTTTACGAAGATAAAAACAACCAATTTGAGCGTATCGTAGTTCCATTTACAGACGGAATAAAATCGTTGAATGTAGTTACTGATTTGAAACGTGCTTACGAAACCCAAGGAACGCAACTTATTGCTGATTTCGAAAAAAACATCACTTTGTCTATTGTAGATGAAGCGTGGAAGAAACACTTACGCAAAATGGATGAGTTGAAACAATCCGTTCAACTTGCTGTTCACGAACAAAAAGACCCGCTACTTATTTACAAATTAGAAGCTTTCAATTTGTTTAGAGCAATGATCGACAATGTAAATAAAGACGTGATTTCATTCTTGTTCAAAGGGGATTTGCCAGCACAGGAAAACCAACATATCAAAGAAGCGAGAGAAATTGCTCCGGTAGAAGATTATACAACTTCCAAAGATGAAATTCCAAATAGCGAAAGTGCTAATCGTGAAGCGGGACAAACCCAACAACGTCAAGTAACCGAAACTATCGTGCGAGACATGCCAAAAATCAATCGCAATGACAACGTTACGATTCAAAACGTGGCCAACGGTCAAACACAAGAAATGAAATATAAAAAAGCCGAAAGCTTAATCGCCTCAGGACAATGGGTATTAGTTAACTAAAAACCCTTTTATTTTATGACAACCAAAACTCCACTGCGCAGCAAGCAGTGGAGTTTTTTTTATGCCTAAAAACCACTTAAACTATCCTATCGTTGTCCGTTCGAGCGCAGTCGAGAACTCGTGTTGATTCTCGACTGCGATCGAACGGACAAAATAAATTGTAAAAGATTACGCTGTTGACTTTGTTTTATTTCAGGAGCTATTCCCGTCATTCGTTGCAACCCATTTGGCTTCAAACCCTTTTTCTAGGCGCTGGCAGGAGCTTCCTTTGGTCGCTCTGCCACCACCAGAAAAAAGTGGTTTTCAACCGGCATGTGTTTTCACTACTACCGGGGCTAGAACAAGCTTGGTTTTCAAAACAGCTTTTAATACCAATTGCTTATTCAATTTACCAGAACAAATTTGATTTTGTCAGGTTACGCTATAGTAATGCGACACATGTATTAGAAAGTTTAACTGATTTGCGCTACATACAAAAATTAGTAGGACATAGCAGCAGTAAAACTACTGAAATTTATACTCACGTAAGTACTAAAAGTTTGCAGCAAATTAAAAGTCCTTTTGATGATTTGTAATATTTATTTTATACATTAGCTAAATAAATACCAGAGCTTTTTATGGCATAAAGCCAACCCTTTTTGGGTAGATTGGAGCCATTTTATGGCTGGTATAAACGAGTTGGCAGTCAGTTTTCGACCCGTTAAACCGAGAAACAAATTTTAAAAGAAACGTACTCATGAATATATTGCGCTGGATTTTAGTTTTACCTATATCAATTCTATGTTGCATAATATTTCCATATTTATATCAGAAAGTTATTGGAATAGTAATTTCCGAAGACAGCT
>RRZU010709113.1_pt1 | contig 21401 bp, 19 predicted proteins | sample 2165561 | NCBI WGS metagenome assembly RRZU01 (sample SAMN10456909, study PRJNA506462) | wastewater metagenome | isolation source: wastewater sludge | place: USA: Moscow, Idaho | reverse complement strand
TCTGGACCGAGCGCGTACTCTTTGCTGAAACCATTGAGGCGGTATTTGCTGGGTAGACCTCGAAGAGGATAACAAAATGACCTATATTTCAATTATTGAGCGCCAAGGCATTCAAAAGGGCCTCGAGCAGGGAATTGAAAAGGGGCTTGAAAAAGGCGTCGAGCAAGGCATTGGCCAAGGCCGTGCGGCAACCCTTTATAAGCTCCTACAGCTCAAGTTTAACCAGCAGGCTCAGGAGTACGAACAGCGCCTATTCCAAGCCAGTGACGCCGAGCTGGATCTCTGGACCGAGCGCGTACTCTTTGCTGAAACCATTGAGGCGGTATTTGCTGGGTAGACCCCGAAGAAGATAACAAAATGACATATATTTCGATTATTGAGCGCCAGGGAATTGAAAAGGGGCTTGAAAAAGGCGTTGAGCAAGGCATTGGCCAAGGCCGCATCAGTACACTACAAAACACTTTGCAAAAGCTACTGCAACTCAAGTTCGGCGAACCTGCCGCTGAGTACGAACAGCGCCTACTTCAAGCCGAAGAAGCAGAACTAACGTTGTGGACGGAACGTGTACTCTTTGCTGAAACCATTGAAGCTGTATTTGCTGAGTAGCTCTTAGCATTCTTTGCGAGCGCAGCGCAGCAATCCATCTTGCAAGCCTCTCGGTGCTGCAGGCATAGCAAGGTTCTGCAACAGTGGACTGCCGCGCCGCTACGCTCCCCGCAGAGACGGTAACGCGTTTCACGCCCCATCACCTGCCTTTGCAGCGTCAAACCAATCTTTGCGCCGCCCCGTCACTATCAAGCCGCAAAGTAAAACTATCCGCCCGCCTGCTTAGCAGTAAAGCCGCGTTTGCGTAGTTCTGCTAGTAACAACTCTACTTGGTCGCCTTGGATTTCTATCACGCCATCTTTAAGTGAGCCACCGCAGCCGCAACGTTTTTTCAGGGCTGCGGTGAGGTCTTTTAGCTCGCTGGCCGTTAAGCATAAACCTTGAATGGTCGTGACCGTTTTACCGCCGCGGCCTTTGCTTTCACGACGCACCCGCGCAATGCCGTCGCCACTGTTGAGCGGCTGTTCAGCACAGATACCCTCTGCTTCAGGCTGTTCGCATTCAGGGCAGTGGCGGCCGCTATCGGTTGAGTAAACCAAACCACTTAAAGCGGCAAAAGAAGAAGCTTTTTTCACTGTACACTCGTCTCCAAATTAACCAGTACCGATCCATTAATAACGCTGCAGATGCCAACACATGCTAGCTTGGCGCATATCAAAGCCAGCGGCGGACTTTATTCATATAGTTTCGATAGTCATCGCCAAAGTGCTGCATCAGCAAGCGCTCTTCATGACGAATCACCCCAAAACTCACAGCAACCAGCACCACCGGCAAAAACAACCAAACCCAAACATCGGCAAACAATAAAGCCGCGCCCATATAAAACAGCGTATCAGCAACATAAATAGGATTGCGCGTCACTCGGAACGGGCCTTCAGTGAGCAGTTGCTGCGGCTTGCCGTAAGGGTTGAGCGTTGTTTTACGCCACAACATCAACCACGCCGTCCACAGCATCAGTAGCACGCTGGCATCAATGGCCATCCAGCCAAAGAATAACGTCCACGGGTTCTCAGGCAACGGCAACGGCCAAATGCTGCTCAACACCCAAGCCAGCAAGAAAAAAGCAACATACACCAGTGGCGCAGGAAGAATAAAATACGGCTTACGCATTGCACACACCTTGCAGGTTTAAATATGCACACAGTTTAACCGTTAGCCCAACAAACTGCATATATCAGTTGTACGGCGCTGCAAGAATAGCGCAAAGAGCGAGCGCAGAATGCTATACCCCACTCTCCAAACACGGACCGTTACCGCAATACTACTGATCGCTAACAAGCACTGCACCACGCCGATGCAAAACAGCCCAGCACTTGACGAGCAGCTCACAGTTTGCGCCTTTGGATTTGCCTTTTGTCTGCTGACAGCTTTAATGAACGCCTAATAATAAGATTTAGGTAAGTTCATGCAAAAATTACCAAAAGTTGTGCACCATGGCGCGAAAAACGGCGTAACAGGCTCCTGTCATCAGATTTTCATTGACCAAGAAAATAGCTTTTTAATCGATTGCGGGCTGTTCCAAGGAGCAGAAACCTCTCCCGAAGGCCGCGCTAGCAGTGAGCAACTCAATATCGAGTTCGATATTTCCACCGTAAGAGCGTTGATTGTCACCCATGTGCACATTGACCATGTGGGGCGTATTCCTTACCTCTTGTCTGCAGGCTTTACGGGGCCGATTATTTGTAGCGAACCATCAGCCAAACTGCTGCCGATCGTACTGGAAGATGCCTTTAAACTGGGCGTTAGCCGCGACCAACACTTGGTTGAGCAGTACATTAAACTGGTTGCCAGTCGTATCATTGCCCTGCCCTACAATAAATGGCTGCCAATGTTGAAAGCGCCGTTGCCGACGGTCAATATTCGCCTGCAGCGCGCTGGACATATTCTGGGCTCGGCCTATGTGGAGCTGGAAATCCAACAGCCTACGCACAAAGCTAAACAACGGGTGATTTTTTCCGGCGACTTGGGCGCGCCCTATGCGCCAATTTTATCAGCACCCAAGCCTGCTTATCGTGCTGATATGGTTATTTTAGAAAGCACCTATGGCGATCGCCAGCATGCCAATCGTCGCGACCGTCGCCAGCGCCTGCAGACGGTGATTGAACATGCCTTGCGTGATCAAGGAACAGTATTGATTCCGGCTTTTAGTATTGGCCGTACGCAAGAGTTGCTCTATGAGTTAGAAGACATTATCTACCGCAATCAATGCCAAAGCTGTGTGAACAGTAGCGCTGAATTACTCACTGAAACACACGGGCCTGAACATAGTTCGGTGTGGCATGATATCCCGATTATTCTCGACTCGCCGCTGGCCAGTCGCTTTACTCAAGCCTATGCGCAACTGCAGCCGTTTTGGGATAAAGAAGCGCAGCAACGGATTCGCAAAGGCCGCAACCCGCTGGACTTTGAACAGCTATTGACCATTGATACGCACCAAGACCATCAACGCATGGTGCAACACTTGGTTACTAGCGCGCGGCCTGCCATTGTTATTGCTGGCGGCGGCATGTGCAGCGGCGGACGCATTGTTAATTATTTACAAGCCATGCTCAGCGACCCACGCCACAACGTGCTGTTTGTCGGCTATCAAGCGCAAGGCACACTGGGCAACCAAATACAAAAATACGGCCCACGGGGCGGCTATGTAGAGATCGACCGCAAACGCATCGACATCCGCGCAGAAATCACCACCCTCGGCGGCTACTCCGCCCACGCCGACCAAGCCAGTCTCGTGCGTTTTATTACCGGCATGCGCAAATGGCCGCAACAGGTAAGGTTGATTCATGGTGAGACCGGCGCAAAAGCGGCATTGCGCGAGAAGATATTGGCGGCGTATGCGGAGAAAATCCATTTGGGGGAGGTGGTGGTGCCGGAGTGATTTATTTTTAGAGCTGAAATGAAACTGGCGCAGAAAATGCGCCAGTTTAGGTGGTGTTAATTGTGCTTACCACTTCAGCATAAAATGTTAGAAGTGTTTGCTCTGGCTAGCGCCAGCACTCGTTGTTATCACTACGAGTGCCCGTACTACCTCTAACACCTTGCGCGTTAAGCGTTAAGGTTGCGCACTTTGCATCATTGAATTGGTTGTTAGCCGTTAAAGTATAACCGCCACCACCGCCAGCTAAGCCTAACGTGTATTTACCAGTTTCAGAAACATGTGCATTATCACCACTCAAGCCAAGCTCATTAATTTTATCGATATCAGTTACGTACTTATATGTTTGAGTATACTGCCGTTCCTGTCGTGCTGCTATATCACTTAAAAATGCCTGACCCTCAGTGCGATTGCCACGCTTTACATATTCGTCATAACTAGGGTAGGCAATTGAAGCTAAGATCCCAATAATAGCAACAACGATCATAACTTCGATCAATGTAAAACCTTTTTGTTTATATTTTTTCATTATTCATTAAACCTTATAACAGAGCTGCTTTATTAAGGCTGCCCTTACAGTTAAGTGGATAAATAGCTATTATTACTCAGCTAACTCCTTAGGAATAACAAACCAACTTTCACGCATTTTATCTACAGGGTTTTGCTTAGTTTTCATGGTATCACCCGATGACATAATCAAAGTATCACCAGCGATTGTAAACCCTCCTGGAGGTGCTTTGAATCCAGAAACCGGCAACAACTTACCTTTGTACATGTAACCATCACCACTATTAACAGTGTTATTACCACTTAGGTCAAAAATGTCAAAGTCAGCTCGGCCGCCTGTCAAAGGATTAATACCGTAAATAAACCCATCAACCCCTGATTCACATGGATCAACACTTGGTCTACGCGTTGAGAGGAATAATACTTTTCCTCGATTGAGCATAGGATCAACCACTCGTTCACCATCGGCACTCTCATCTTTAAGCTGTAAATCAAGCTTCCAACCATGATGAGCAGCTGCACCTGTCCATATAGGCTCATGATCAGTTAGCAAGCGAATTTCTTGACTCACACTTTTTACGTCATCGCCAATTTCAGCAGTTGTTTGCAAGAAAAATTCTTGCTGCATAAGCTTATCTTTATCAGCCACATTGAACTCAGTTGTAGCCTCTCCTTTAGTATATTGATCCCAAATACCATACAGGCTGTCAATTGTCTCATCTCTAGGCACCTCTTTATCAGAGTCGGCTAAATAGCGACCCGTACCAACGATAATCAAATAACCTTTGCCAGTGGGGTGTGGAACAATATTAGGAGCGGCAGTAATAGGTCTGCCTGTTTCAAATAATGGTTTGGCCCCATAAGACACTGAAAAATTAGCAGGCTTGTCAGAGGTTAAATCAAATCGCCACAGGTTTCCCTGAATGTCACCTGCATATATATAGTCAGCTATACCATTACCGTTATAATCTGCAGCTCTTATTTCTGACAAACCATTATTAGTTTCAGCGCCTTGTGCATCTAGCTTTTTAACAACCTTTCCTGTTGCAACATCAAGCAAGAATAAGCTGGCAATACCAGTTTCTGCATTAGGGCTGTTATAACCATTATTTAATGCAACAACCCACTGCCCGCTATTGAGCTTCATAATCATAGGAGACCCAAAGGTATAACCTAGATCACTCAAAGCATCCTTATCTTTTTTAGAGCCTAAAGACTCTTCTGTAAATTCCCACATCAACTTAATATTACCTGGATCAGTCACATCAAGCGCAAATGCACCGCGACCTCCAGCGCCTAAAGTGCCTACCAATACAGTTTTCCATGCACCATTTAAATACACGTCTGACACATGCAGCGCACCGTCAACATAAAACTTATGCGAACCTTCATTCACCACACCATATGTTTTTTGCGTGAGTAAATGTAAGTTTTCCAAAACTGGAGTGGGTATAAAAGCAAATGTTTCTATACCACTCTCTGTATTAAAACCATGCAACATCCCATCATTAGCACCGACGTACAGCATAGGCGTCTTTTCGGCTTGTGCTTTAGCGAAGTCACGATAGTTGGTTGTCCCAAATAAGCTATCAGCTAGATAGGGCACGTACTGCGCACCACTCACCAGCACTGGGCTGGAGTTGACGATATCGCCGAGTAGTGAACTGCGCTGTCTAAACAAGCTACCTTCTTTAGTGCGATCACCAGCAATATATTTAACACGCTCATCACCGTAAGTGTCTTGGCTGCCTTGCTCATTCACACTCAATACAGCTCGAATATCAGTTCCAGCAAATGTTCGCCCTCGAAGATTCGTCCAGTTAAAGTCCTCTAAAGCAGACCCAGTTTTATTGACCATTTTAACCGTGCGCTTGCTTGCATCTATTTTCGATACCCAAACAGGCTCTTTTGTACCGTCATATAAATTTAGTGTAGATTTTACAACACTACCTGTCCACTTCTCCGCATCAAACTCAGTGGTATACAGATCGCGGTTCTGAACAGCGCTAGGCGCAGCTGGTGCTCTACTGACTGCTGGCTGAGTCACAGCAGCGTTTTTTTGCATAATGTCGTTAAATGCTTTAGTCAGTTGATCCTTCAGCGTTAGCGCGTTGGTTACGAGAAAGTAGTTATCAGGGTCACCTTCAACTGTTGCTGGATCACGCTTGGGCATACCGTATTTGGCTGCATACCATAGTGGCCCTGGTAGCAACTCAGCACCATCCTGCGTAGTAACTGTAAACTCGCGCACGGTATTTTCAGGCAGATTATTACAACCTGAATTATTTAAGTTAGCACAATAACCGGGGGATCGGCCTGGAGGTGTATTTAAACGATAAGCTGTATTACCTTTACTCTTCACATCTAAATAAATACCGTCGACTGTTGTTCCAGAGACCATATAACCCATGTGCATATGAATACCAGCTGCCTCATACTCTTTATCGAGTTTAACAACTAACTTACCTTGCTCGTTAATGTAAATTGTATATAAAACAATAGCGTCCATATCATGGTCATTACCCTGCTCTACGTCTTCATAGTTAATTCTAAACTGAGCATAGGGGCGACCTCCATTTACATTATTATCACGATCTGAACCTTTAGGATCAGTATTGACTAGTGCTTGAACATAAAAATCTACAATGGTTAATGTTGGCTGAAATTCAGCTCTAGCATCCATACCATAACCACCACCCACTGATTTACCAAAAGGTACCAAGGTAACCGTTCCACCTTTACCATTTGGAAATTTAATCTGCGGCAGCGGTGAAGCTAATGCGACTGCATAGGTCATCATTGAGTTATTTGTGGTGCTATTGACTTGCACGCCATCAGTTGCGCCAAAGCGCGCGATACCTGCTGAATAATATGTACCGTTTTTACTGGGTTCTTCTGGTGACAAGCCGCGCACTGTTGACAGGTTGCTAACTACTTTAGGCGAGGGGGCATAATCCACTTGTTTATTAGACTCCCCAATAAACACACTGCGACTACCACCACCCTCAGCTTGCCAAATAGCATCGACTTGTGCACTTACATTTAAAGGCTTAGCAAGCTTAGCATCTGAGTTTACTTTTGAATTCCACTTGCTACCTGGCACGTTATAGTCATACGATGGAGTAATATCACTAACAACTGTCATGACAGGCTTAGCGCAAACAGGGTAACCTCCTTTAGAAGTTTCTCTATAAGGTGATTCCCATTTAGGTTGCTCAAGATTAAGCTTACTATCTACTGAGTTTTTCTGTGTATATGAGTAACTGGTTGTTGCCTCATCTGCACCTGAAAAATAGCGCAAGCCTTCATACATCATTTCAGCAACTGGATTACCCCACATATGGCATTTCTGATTTGAATAAGTGTCCAGCGGATTAGCTAACAAACCACATCCTGTATACTGTGTACCATTAAACCCATATAGCTTAAGATTATTAATAGTATTAACAATCCCTTTATATTTTGAATCATAAATACCAGTTTGCGGATCAATCTCTTTAGTAAAGCTATCAATATTATTTCTTAATACACCACCATCAATATTATTTTCATAGCTACCAGTCAACAATCCAAAATACATTTTATCTTCGGCTCCAAAATCATGTAATAAACCTGTAGGTTTATAAACAGCTTTACCGCCTTTATTTGGATATGCTTCACAATTATCTTCTCGCAAATCAGAGTTTGAAGTAGGGCACACAGCTACTTTAATAGCATACTGATCCATTTCTGATTTAGGTTTATTGCCTGCTGGTAACCAGAACACACCCCAATATGCATTACCTGAGTTTTTACTAACATAGTACCTTAATCGAATATCATGGGTACCTTTATTTAAGCGAATATATTTATCATTCCAATCACCGTTGTATGATTCGTATCTGTCACTACCAATTAAAAAGTCAAGAGAACCGGCTGTATTAGAACCATCATCCATTAATCGTCTAAACGCATAATTACCTGTTTCCTGAATATAAATCTTACCTGTAATCTCAACCATATACTGCTGATTTACTTTACCAGCACATGCAGACCCCGAAGCTGCAAAAATATTATTATTTTTAGAAGCAGGAAAACCACTTGCCTCTAATCGACTGTTGAGCTCATTAACAGGCGTAGAGCCGCAGAATGTTTTAGGGCCATTAAATACTGAGTTCATACGAGCGGCTGTCATAACATCAAAAGAGTCCCATCGACCTTTCTTACGCCGATAATCTGTATCATGCCCCCAGACAGTCATAGTTAAACCTGACACGACACTTTCAGGCAGTATAGTTGCATCATTTGAAGGCCCATTGCTTGTGCAAGTACCTCGCCAACAGCTTTCGGCTGCAACTGGCGCTTCTTTCGACACCCAATCCCACACACGATATTTAGTATTTGTAAGCACCTTTAAGCTAGGCACTGCATTACTATCATGCGTATCCGTTGTAACAGCAAATAAATGATAGTGACCTACCGCAGGCTCTGAATAGGGCGCATAGTCTGTAATACTGTATGAATCTCTTGCAGGGTTATATTCTTTACCCCAACTATGACCATCTCGTGGTATATATGCAGCTTGTAAAACCGTCTCACTCGTTGTATCAACTGATCGATAGCCACCATATAAAACTTTTCGCAAGGCATCCATACGCGAGGTAGCTAAGTAGTTTAAAAAATCGCCACTCCATTTATTACTGCACTTTTTATTATTTGCTGCTCCTGAGGGAGTAAACTTACCCCCAGAATGTGTGTAGCACAGATTACTATTAAAATAACCAAAGTAATCAATTTGATCAGGTTTGTAACCTACATCAATAACAGAGTCACCATCTAAATCTGAGTTATCACTGTAGGCCTCATAATATAGTTTATGGTCTTTGCCCATAACCAATAAGTTTAGAGGAGGCACTGCTTTATTGACAAATATAGGTGCATCCGCAAGGTCCAGCGGTTTTCCATGTACAGTTACTGACAAGGCTAAGCAAGAAACAGCCATTAATAGTTTATTTTTCATTTCTACTTCTCCAAGCCTTAACCGCTAAACGATTTGAGGTAAACAGTGCGAAGGTATATTCGTTCTTGTGGATTATCTTCAAGCTCTGCTTTAACAGTTATTTCAAAAAAAGAAGGCCCTATACCTTGCAACATATCAACTAATTGAGGATTTTGCCCTGTAGGTATACGTGCAATTTGCCATTGACTCTTAAGCTTTTCAATGTACGTTCCATCATCACTAATCATCTGATCAGTATTAACTTTTAGTTTATTTAATAACTTCGGATTAACACATACTTTATGACCATCAGGAACCCCATCAGCTGTACACTCAGTTAGCACAATCGAGTACTCATTAATTTTATTCTCAATAGAAGCAACAGTTGTTTCTGCCTGATTTAATAACTTACTGTCTATTAAAAAAGCATTCGTTATTTTATTCTCTAAAACCACACCTCGCATACTCGAAACAGCCAGCAAGGTGAGGACAACTAATATAACCAGTGTAATAAACAAACTGGCTCCTTTCTGCTTATAACTTACCATGACATTAAATTCCTAAGCATGACCGTTTTATTAACGAATTGATAAATGGCTTTATCACTAGGTTTATTCGCATCATCATCTTTATACAATGCATTTACTGATGCGCTATCTTCAAAATCTGCTAGCGCCTTCATAGTACTGGCGAGTAGTGCTTGATATCGAATACCTTTTATTTTATCTGAGCTCTGTAAATCATCAAACTTAACGTACTTAATTCCCTGACTATAATCACTTTGCACAACAGGCACAGCGTATTCAAGCTGAAAATCAGCTACACCACTAACAATCTCATTACCATTACATGTAATTGCGTTGCTATTTTTATCAAACTTTATATCAACTGTCCTAAACCCAGTATCTCCATATTCATACAGCGTATTTATTTTATCTTTTTCAATAGCACCTGTTTCATCAGTGTATTTTTTACCATCACAACTAAAGTCTTCATCAGTACTGTATTGATAGCGAAATTTAATATGCGTGTCTGACAAAGGCTTAACAGTCTGTCCTGCAATTAAAAAACCAGCATTTGAATCTGTTTTAAACACGAACTCATGCTCAATCGTAGGCTCTCGCCTGTAGCCAATTTTTTGAAACTCTCTGTCGAGCATATACGTCAAGAAACGTACTGATTCATTATTTTCTGATTGCCCCTGTTGAAAAAAATAACTTTTCTTATTATCAATATATATTTGAGTAATACCTAAAATCAAAAAACTACTGATAGCTAAAGCAACTAAAAGCTCAACCATGGATAAACCAATTTGACGATAGTGAACATTCATATTAAATCTCCACTGCAACGGTATAGCTGCATAATTCCGCTTCTGGCGCATCAAGACACTCTCCTACTTTAACTGCCCACGCGATGCTTATTTCAATTTTATTTATTGTGTCTACTTCATTAATAGTGGGCACAATTGTAAAATCATTTTTCAATACATCATTGGTTACGCCTGGTAACGACGCCTGAGCAAACTTAGCCCAAACACAGAGTTGCTGCTCTGGTGTATCTGCACCGGCAAAACCACTGTAAGTGTCGCAAGTCAGATCTGTAAAATCTTCAGCTGCAGCTTTAAAGTATTCGGAATCTGCTTTTAGTGTATTTTTACCGTCATAAACCTTATCTCTATTGGAACGCAATATCTCAATGAGATCATCAACAGCGAGTACAGCTTTTGTGCGTGTAACAGAGTCGTTTGTGTATTGAATCGCCTTTGTTTGCATGGCAACCATTCCCAGCACCCCAACAACAGTAAGCACTAACGTAACCAGCACTTCGATTAAGCTAAAGCCTTGGTTTTTCTTCATAGGTAACATCACTACACCTCACACTTAGCAGGCACACTAACGCCCCGCGGTTGGAGCTTGATTACGCCGCTGCGCTGTATTTTTATAAAATAACCATTACTTGCATCTTGATCTCGACACACTGTCATTTCTGCATCTTCGGACACGCTGCCATTCGGCATAAAAGTGACTTTAGCAATACTGGAGCTGGCTGCAGCTTGGGCGCTATTGAGCTCTAAAGTCCGCTCTACAGTGCCGCCTACCGGCCCAATACTCCAAGTATCAGTTCCTGTGGTTAGCTCATAGCTTTTTCGCGTAGTCACCGCCTGCCCTCGCGCATATTGCAAGAAACTTTTCAACTCATCGGCCTTGGCCTGCACCTGGTTGTTACGAATAAACTGCATGAAGTTGGGCACGGCTATGGTGGCGACTATGGCCAGTAGCGCTAGGGTTATCATCAGTTCTACGAGGGTAAACCCACGCATGCCTTTCAGTCGTAACATGGTGTGCTCCAAAAAAATTAATGAGTTAAGCATGCATAGCTCAGCGCGCGCTGTCAGCACTGCGTAGACAATTGGCGCCAGCCACAGGATAAGCGGTTAACCTACCCTGCAAAACGTGACACAATCGACATTCTGGTGTCTATAGCCGCGCATTGCGGGCAATATTTTGCTGTGTATTTTTCACCGCAACGCATAGTGGCCTTATAATGGCCATTTAATGATCCAGCTCACTTCACTCTGCGCTTTGGTGGCTTATAGTACGCCATCTTTATCAAAGCAACGGTGTTCAAAGTCATAGGGAAACACTGAGTAAATCAGTCTCTGCGAGGAGCAAAGCGACGTGGCAGTCTCTGGATTGCTTCGCTGCGCTTGCAAAGAAGACTGTGCCACGCTCGTAATGACTTTTGTAATTTGCTCAGTGCTTGCATGGATTGACTCAACTTATTTGAATATTTTTGCGCTACTCAATCGACCTAAGGCAATAAAAATAATGTCGAGACTTTTAAGCTTTTTTAGCCCACGTTTGGCTTCTTTTCTTCCCACTGGTTTAAAGGCCACTGAGCTGGTTCAGTTACTGTCGCCCAGCCAGCACTCCATGCTGCTCAGTCAGCAGCGCGCGACGATGATTGTGAATCGTGTGCGTTTGTTTGCCATGTTATTTGCAGTGCTAACACCTATTTGGGGCATTGTTGATGTGATGGTGTTCAGTTCGCCGTTGTGGATTAAGCTGGCTCTTTTACGGGTTCTGACCAGTGCTGCTTTTGCTGCGTTATTAGTCTTTTATCGCCCCACTGGCAGCTTGCTCGATGCCTACCGTGCGATGGCGATTCTATTTATTATTCCTACGGTGTTTTACATCGCTTCACACTCGTTATTGGCCGGTTATGCGCTCAGCAGTTTGTCTTCCGCGGTGGCCACCGGCTATGCCTTTTTGCCTTTTGTATTGATGGCTGGTTTGGCTATTTTTCCTTTGTGCTTATTAGAAAACATATTGCTGGCCAGTATTCTCTTGATCGCTCAAGGTTTGGCCGGCTACTTAAATTGGTCAACCTTGAACTGGCCGTCGTTTGCTGGGGGCTTTTGGTTGTTGATTTTAATTGCTGGGGTTACGGCGCTAGCCAGCACCAGTCAGTTGGCGTTTATGATTACCTTGGTGCGTCAGGCGATTCATGATCCGCTGACCGGTATTTTTTCGCGCAGCAGCGGTAAAGAAATCCTTAACCTTCAGTGGTCTGCAGCGCAGCGTAATGAGCAGCCCTTGACCCTCGCGTTTTTTGATTTAGACCATTTCAAGCAAATTAACGATAACTTTGGCCACGAAGCTGGGGATAAAGTGCTGCAAAGTTTTGTCGCCCAGGTGCAAAAGAAGCTGCGCGCCTCCGACAGCTTACTGCGCTGGGGTGGTGAGGAGTTTTTACTGGTGATGCCCAACACTGATCTGGACAAAGCTGAGTGTGCTATTGAGCGTATGCAGAGCAATGGCTTTGGCATGCGCCCCGATGGTACGCCGCTCACGGCCAGTGTGGGTTTGGCTGAGCGCAATGCAGATCAGCTGGACTACTATAAACAGATTTTAGCCTTGGCCGACAAGCGCATGTATCTGGCTAAACAAGCTGGGCGTAACCGTATTTGTGCTGAAGGCTAGCTTGCAGCGGCGCGCCTAAAGATTCTCTGAATAACTCAGACTGCCACAATAGATTCGCGCCTAGACAAGGCTATGGTTACAATAGCCCACCTTTAATCATTGGTACGCACAGGTTATGTCCAAGAACGTATTACAGCCACAAGGCGACTTCCCCAGCGCCGGTTTCTGGAAGCGCATGGCCGCTATTTTTTACGATTTTATGCTTTGCATTGCCTTGGTGATGGTTGTCACTTTGATCTACCAACAAGGTATTTTGCGCATGATTTATGGCGCAGATGCCTTACAAGAAATGGCTGACAGCGGCATGTTAGACATTGATCCGGTTTTATCTACGCTGGTGTTTTTTTCTATTTTTGCCTTCTTTGCTAAGTTCTGGACCCATGGTGGGCAAACTCTAGGTATGCAGGTGTGGGGCTTGCGTGTGCAGAATGCCGATGGCAGCGCTATTGATATCTGGCAAGCGTTGTTGCGCTTTTTGATTGCGATTTTTGCTTGGCTACCAGCAGGGCTGGGTTTTTTATGGATACTCTTCGATAAGCAAAAACGCTCTTGGTCGGACATGTATTCCGGCAGTGTGGTTGTGCAGCTGCCGAAAAACGTTCATAAAAAGTAAGCCTGATATTGTCTCTAAGCTAGCTGGCTAAACAAACAAACTGGGCAAATCTGCTGATGGTCCGTCATACACAATGTGGCCATCGGTGAGACGAATCGTCCGTGGGCAGCGCGCGCTTAACCTTGGATCGTGGGTAACAATGACAATGGCGCATTGATGCTCCACGTTAAAACGCTCAAATAACCGAAACACTTCGTCTGCAGTTTGTGTATCCAGATTACCGGTTGGTTCATCGGCCAAGACCAATGCCGGCTTAGTGACCAAGGCTCGGGCAATCGCCACCCGCTGCTGTTGACCACCCGATAACCGGTTAGTGGACTGCCGCATAAACTGCGCCAGCCCCACTTCATTGAGTAAGTATTCTGCGTAAGCTATTTGCTCTTTACTCGGCTTGCCGTAGCGCAGCATTAAGGGCATTAAGACATTATCCAGCACACTAAAAGCACTGATCAGGTGGTGAAACTGGAAAACAAAGCCAATGGATTCACTGCGCAATTGTGTGCGTTGCTGCTCGGTCATGCCTTGCACCCGATGCCCTTGAATGCGCAACTCGCCAGAAGAAGACACATCCAGCAAGCCCATAACATTGAGCAAGGTGCTTTTGCCAGAACCGGAAGTGCCCACCAGCGCCACCAATTCGCCGCGACTGACCTGCAATGAAATATCGTGCAAAACATGGTTTTGCAATGGCGTGCCCGCATTAAAGATTTTATTGAGCAGATCCAACTGCAACACCACCTGCTGCTCGGCGGCTTGGACAAGTACGGCTGATTTAGACATAACGAATCGCCACTGCTGGATCATATTTAGCCGCGCGGCGGGCTGGCACCATGGCGGCGATCACCCCAGCGGCGGTGGCAATGACTATTGCCGAAATCAGCATCGAAGGCTCCAGCTGAATATAAAACAAGCGCTCCCCCAGATTATTAAACACCTGCACCAAGCTGTAGCCGATCAATACGCCCAATAGCGAGCCGGCTAAACCCAGCAAGCCCCCTTGCAATAAAAACACACGCAAAATCTGCTGCTGTGAACTGCCCATGGCGCGCAAAATCCCAATTTCACGGGTGAGCTGCACCACACTGACGGCCAACACACTGGCAATGCCGAAGATCACCGACATGGCGACAAACACTCGAATCATTTGTGTGGTCATGGTTTGTGAGCGCAAAGCATTAAGCAGTTGGCCATTGCTTTCCATCCAACTTTGCACATGCAGACCGGTAAGTTGCTCAATACGCTGCGCCCAATATTCGGCGCTGAATACATCAGTAATTTTTAATTCTAAGATCGTGATGCCACCGGGCAAATCCAGTAAAGTTTGTGCCTGTTTTAAGTCGGTATAAACATAACGGCTGTCGAGCTCCCGCACGCCCAACTCAAAAATGCCGGCCACATCCATCACCGCTTGACGATTATCACCGGCGTCTAAACGCAATTTATCCCCGGCGCGCAAACCTAAGTCTTCTGCCAACTGCCGACCAATCAGCACATCGCTGGCACCAACACTAAAGCGCCCTTCCAGCAAATAATCGTGCAGCTCAATGATGCCGGCATAACGCTCTGGGTCGATGCCCATTAAAGCCACTGAGGCACGGGCATTACCTTTTTGCGCAAAGGCCGGGCCGGAAATAAGCGGCGAAACGGTGTTTAAACCAGGGTATTGATCCAAGGCATCACGCACTTCTTGCCAGTTATTAATGGTTTGCAAGCGCTGCGCCCGCGGACTTTCTAAGGCCCAGATATATTTGCCTTCGGGCGTGGCAGAAAAATTATTGTGCTGGCGAGTGGCTTCAATACGGATATGCGCCTGAGTGCCGAGGGTTTTCTCAATGACGTTGTTTTGCAGTCCTGTCATTAAAGCAGTAATAAAGACGATGACCGCCGCCCCGACCGAGATTGCTACGCTGATTAACAAAGTTTGCAGAGGGTTATCGGCTAAGAAACGTAAAGCAATGCGCCACTCAATCCATAGCGAGTTTCCCCAAGCGACAAGGCGGCTAGTCAATGACATGCTGCGCCTGTTCAAAACGCACACGGGCGCGCTGGCCATCGCTGACCTGCCCTGCTTGCACCACAACATCCCCTGCAGCCAAGCCTGCAGTAATTTCACTGTGGGTCATGTTGCGTAACCCCAACTGCACATCCACTGCAGTCACTGCGCCATTATTCCAGCGCAAGACTTGCGTGGGCTTATTGGCCTGCACAAGCAGATAATCATTGGGTAACACCAGTGTTTGCTCGCGTTCGGCAGCAATAATATTGGCGGACACGGTCATACCCTGCAAAAAAGTATGGTATTGCTGATCGCTGTCTGGCAAAACATCAATATGCACATCAATGGTCCCGCGATCGCTGTCCACCGCTGGAGCAATAAAGCTCACCACGCCGGGCACTGTTTGTTCCGGCCAGGCATCGGCAATCAATTGCACCGGTTGTTGCAGCTGCAGCGGGGCAAAGTTTTTCTCATCCAGCGCTACCACCACTTCCAAGCCATCACTGGCAACTCCGGCGCGGTTAACCCCATCGCTGCGGGCAATTTCCAATAGGACTTTACTGGGTTGCACAAGATCACCGGGTTCCACATTGCGGGTTTGTACCCGGCCAGCAAACGGCGCGTAGATGCGAGTTTTTGCTAGCTCTGCTTCAGCACTGGCAATGCGTTGCTGCAGTAATTGCTCTTCGGTGCTGCCTGCAGCCAAGGAATCCACAGTGAGCTGTGCGCGGGTCAAGGCGGTTTTAGCATTGAGCTCCATGCGCTGCGCTTGCTCAACTTGCTCGGCAGAGATCACACCTTTTTCCGCTAAAGTTTCGCGGCGGCGGGCTTCACGGCTGACTTGACGTAAGTTATCCCGCGCCTCCACCAATGCAGCTTGCGCTTGCGGACGACTGATTTTTTGCAACTGCTGCAACTGCGTTTGCGCTTGGGCTAAACGTGCTTGTAACTCTTCGGGGTTGAGTTCAATGAGCAAATCACCTTTATTGACCGAGTCACCTTCACGCACATGGCGGGCGGTGACTGTGCCGGTGATTTCGCTGCCAATCCGCGCCAGCGACTGATAACGCACCTCACCACTGGCAACAATGCGCAACTCCAATGGCAGCAGCTCGACAGTTAATGCCGGTAACACTGGGCCACGCCACTTCTGCACAGCAAAGATGGCGACAACACACAGCACGGCAATGACAACGCCAGAAAGTATGCGCATGCTCGCTCCGCTACACCAGTTCGATTGAGTGCGGGTGAATACGAATCACGCCTTGTCGGTACAGGCCGCCAATGGCTTTTTTAAAGTTGCCTTTACTCACGCCAAAAGCATCGGCAATGGCTGGGGCTGGGCTTTTATCACTGAGTGGCAAGTGACCGTTGTTTTCGCGCAACTGTGTCAGAATCGCTTCACTCAAGGTATCGCGCAATTCTTGGCCCTGTGGCTGTAAGCTCAGGTTAATCAGGCCGTCATCGCGAATTTCACGGATAAAACCGCGCTCTTGCATACCGCCACGCAAAAACTTAAAGGCTTCGTTTTTATGGATCAAGCCCCAGTGTTCACTATTAATAATGGCTTTAAAGCCTAAATCAGTCGGCTCTACAATCAGCAAGTCCACTTCTTGGCCGACGCTGTAATTTGCTGGGGTTTTATCTAAGAAGCGGTCTAGATGCGCCGTAGCCGTAATGCGCTTGGTGCGCTCATCAATATAGGCATGCACCACACAATAATCGCCTTCTTGCAGCGGCCGTTTTTCTTCCGAGTGCGGCAGCAGTAAGTCTTTGCTCAAGCCCCAATCGAGGAATAAGCCAATGCGGTTAATATCAATCACTTTTAGGCTGGCAAACTCACCCACTTTAATTTTAGGGGTACGGCTGGTGGCAATAATGCGGTCTTCACTGTCGAGGTAGACAAACACATTGAGCCAGTCTTCATCTTCACAGGGTTCATCTTTGGGCATTTCACGCCGCGGTAAAAGAATATCCCCATCAGGCCCACCATCCAAATACACGCCAAAATCAGCCTGTCGAATAACCTGTAGGGTATTCATATCTCCAATCAACGCCATGCCTGTACACCTTAATAATTCAGCATTTAAAGAGTTCTATTATGCCTGTTTAAACCGTGGATGCGGGGGTTTTAATGACGCACCTTAGCGCTGCTAAAAACAGCCCCCGTGATTCACCTTGTTGCAGCGCTGTGTCTGTTGCTCATGCCTCGTCGCGTTGCAGGCGCTCTTCGATGACATCCGCTAAACGATCTGGCTGAAATTTCGATAAAAAGTTATCACACCCGACTTTTTCCACCATGGCGGCGTTAAAACTACCGGACAAGGAGGTGTGCATCACCACATATAAATCACGTAGGCGCGGATCATTGCGGATTTCTGTGGTCAGGCGGTAACCGTCCATTTCTGGCATTTCCGCATCGGTAAAGACCATTAACAGCTTATCTGTGAGCACTTCACCTTGATCCGCCCACAACTGCAACTGCTGTAAGCCTTTTAGGCCATCGGTGGCTTGATGCACAGTAATTCCCAACTGCCCCAAGGCTTCAGTCAGTTGATTGAGCGCCACCATGGAGTCATCAATAATCAATACTTCACGGCCACTGGCTTTGGCTAAGATTGGGTTATTGAGCTTTTCTGCTGAAATTTTCGCATTCATGGGGATGATTTCAGCCAGCACTTTTTCCACATCAATGATTTCCACAATGGCTTCATCCACACGGGTAATCGCCGTCAAATAATGCTGACGACCGGCAGTGCGCGGCGGCGGCTGTACGGACTCCCAATTGAGGTTGACGATGCGCTCAACGCTGCCAATTAAGAAGGCTTGAATGGAGCGGTTGTACTCAGTGACAATCACCGTGCTGTTTTCATTTTGCAGCAACGGGCGCATGCCAATGGCTTGGGCTAAATCAATCACTGGAATGGTCTGGCCGCGCAAAGTAATCACGCCACACATATGTGGGTGGCGCTGCGGGATCAAGGTTAATTTAGGCAGGCGCACCACTTCTTGCACTTTAAAGACGTTAATCGCAAACAGTTGGCGGCCGTGTAGACGAAACATCAATATTTCTAGGCGGTTTTCACCAACCAGTTGTGTGCGCTGATTAACACTATCAAGAATACTGGCCATCAAAACCACCTTTTAAAATCTGAATAATGGGCTATCGGCCAGCTCAAGCAAAGCATAAATAACCGACACTGCGCCTAGTCTACTTTGGATAACCGGTGATACGGCGAATATTTTGATACAGTGGTTGCAGCCGTTGATACATCTTGCAGTACACCTCGCGATACAGCCTGTTGTACAAGGCATGATTCTCCTTGTTGGGGTAAAACACCTCGCCGGCACGGGTCATGCTCTGTACTGCGGTAGTAAAATCAGGCTGCAAACCAACACCCACCATACAGGCAATCGCCGCGCCCAAGCCGGAGGTTTCAATGGTATGTGGGCGCTCAACCGGCAGGCCGAAAATATCCGCGGTGATTTGCAAAATCGCATCACTTTGCGAGCCACCACCGGATACACGTAAGCGCTGAATCGGTACGCCACTGCGTTTTTCGATGTGCTCTTTGCCTTGGCGTAAACCATAGGCCAGGCCTTCTAAAATCGCGCGGTAGATATGCGCGCGGGTGTGTACATCACCAAAACCAATAATTGCACCTTTGGCATCCAGCCCCGGCTCACGCACACCCGGTGACCAATACGGCTGCAACATTAAGCCCATGGATCCGGCCGGAACTTGCTCTATTAATTCTTCAAATAACGACTCAACACTGACGCCCAAGCGCTCTGCGCGCTGCTGCTCACGCAGACCAAACTCACGCTTAAACCAACTGACCATCCAAAACCCGCGATAAATCATCACCTCGGTGGTGAAGTGCTGGGGAATGGCCGCCGGATAAGCAGGAATTAAACGCGTCACCTCCAGATATTTACTGCGCGTAGTGTTGATGGTGGCGGTGGTGCCATAGGATAAACAGGCAATGCTTTCATCCACTGCGCCCGCGCCCAAAACCTCGCAGGCTTTATCCGCCGCAGCGGCAATAATCGGTAAGCCTTCAGGCAGCCCTGTATGCAAACTGGCTGCAGCATGTACATGACCAAGCAATTCACCGGGCGCAATCAGCTCAGGCAGCTGCTCACGGCGCACTGCCAAAGCGTGCCATTTCCAATCACCTTTTGCCGCCCAGCGCAGCTTTTTATAATCAAAAGGCAAATAGCCAACACAGCTGGCCACAGAATCAACAAAACGCCCACTCAATTGGTAATTTAAGTAGCCGGACAGAAGCAGTACTTTATGGGTGTGGGCGTGAATTTCTGGCTGATGCTGGGCGACCCAATTGATTTCGGCTTGGCCGCGAAAGTAATCAACAATACTGGCCGCCCCCACCAATTTAAACAGGCTGCGCCATGGATTGGGCAAGGGTGTGTTGACATCAGCCAAGCGCTGATCCAACCACACCATGGCTGGGCGTAAGGCTCGCCCTTGCTGATCCACATGCACTACAGTGCCGCGCTGGGTGGTGACGCTGACGCCTTTAATCTGTGTTTTATCAATACTGACCTGCTGCCAGAGTTGCTGACAGGCCTGCCCCACTGCTTGCCAATAGTAATCAGCTTCTTGTTCCGCCCAGCCGGGTTGCGTTGAGACATAAGGCTCAATCTCGATTCGGCTTAAACCATGCAGGTGACCTGCCGCATCAAACAGCATGGCACGAACACTTTGTGTGCCGTTATCAATGCTCAGGACATAGTCTTTTGTCGAATCATTTAACGCCTGCTCTGCGCTCATAAACCCACCACTGCAGCACTGGGCAAACTATAAAACTGCTGATAAATCCTTAAATAACGCTGCTGCTCCTCGGCCCAGCGCTGGTCATCCCAGGCTAAACGCGGCTGACACAGCTCACGCACCTGCTCAAGCACGGCCACAGCCCCCTGCGCCAACAATAAACCGAGGCGTGTGCGGCGCAATAACAAGTCATCCAAATGAACCACTAACTCATGCTCGCAAGCAAAAGCCAATTCAGCCCAGTAAATCGGGGTAGTGCTGACCTGTTGCATGCCCACTTCGCTAAACACTGCACAAAACGCCGACCAATTAGCGCGGTAACGGCCATAGAGGCGACGCTGCGCGCTACTGGATAATCCTGCTAAGCAATCATGCGCAGGACGCGGTGCCGACAGACTGTGCGCCTGCGCAGTTTCTTGCATTGAACAACCATTAAATAGCGTGCAGGCTTGCAGCATTTCTAACGCCAGCAAACGAAAAGTGGTGAGTTTGCCGCCGGATAGACTGACGCAGCCCGGCTCGATCCAGAGCATGTGCTCGCGTGATTCATCCGAGGGTTTATGCGCTTCTCCGGTAGTTTTAACCACAATCGGGCGCACGCCGGACCAAGTGGATAACACATCCTCTGCGCTGATCTGCGCGCTGGGGAAAACCTTGGCGCAACCGGCCAGCAAATACTCCACTTCAGCTTGGCTGATTGCTGCTTCTTGGTTGAGGTCATCTTGATGATCAATATCAGTGGTGCCAATCACCGTGGCACCTTCCCATGGGAAGATGAACATTAAACGCTTATCAATGGGATGCTTAAAACTCACCGATTGACTGACCGGCAAACGCCAACTGGGTAAGAGCAAATGACTGCCGCGCAACGGACGAATGTCATGCTGTTGCTTGCTTAAACCCACCGCGTCAGTCCACACCCCTGTGGCTTGCGCTAAAGCTTTACAGGACAAGTCAAACTGCGCACCGTTCAAAGTGTCTTCAATACGCACACCGCTGACACGCTGCTCAACATCCCCTGCAGCGGCGGCATTATCGTCGCTGT
>RRZU012534208.1_pt1 | contig 21409 bp, 17 predicted proteins | sample 2165561 | NCBI WGS metagenome assembly RRZU01 (sample SAMN10456909, study PRJNA506462) | wastewater metagenome | isolation source: wastewater sludge | place: USA: Moscow, Idaho | reverse complement strand
TTGGCGCCCAGTTCCATGAGGGCTCGCAGTGCGGCTCCGGCCTGGCGCTTGGACTTCTTCTCGACATAGCGGCCGCCGAGTACAAAGGTGATGACGCCCGCAGCAACTTCGAGGTAGATGTTAGCGGCACCATCGGAGGGCGCCACCGTGAGTTCGAAGGGATGGGTCATACCGGGAACGCCAGCGGTGCCAAAGAACAGGGCGTAGAGCGACCATGTGAAGGCAGCGATGGTGCCGATGGAAATGAGCGTGTCCATCGTGGCGGCACCGTGCTTGAGGTTGACCCAGGCGGCGCGGTGGAACGGCCAGCCCGCCCACACGATGACGGGCGCTGCGAGAGTGAGGGAAGCCCACTGCCAGTAGGTGAACTGGAAGGCAGGCACCATCGCCATGATGATGACGGGAATGGATAGGACGGCGGAACCGAAGAATCGGTGGCGCAACGTTGTCAGCTCAGGGTCGTCGCCAGAATCGGACGGCGTACCCTGGCTCGGTGCGTTCTTTGGCGCGGGCAGGGTAGCTCCGTAGCCGGCCTTCTCTACGGTGGTGATGAGGTCGAGTGGGTCATACCCTTCGGGGGCGTGGACCGTTGCCTTCTCCGTGGCGTAATTTACCGTGGCCTCCACGCCGTCGAGCCTGTTGAGGCGCTTCTCGATGCGCGCGGCGCACGAGGCACACGTCATGCCGGTGACGTCGAGTTCGATGGTCGTTTGGGCGACTGGGGTCGGGGTGACCGCCATCATTCACGTCCTTCGTGTAGTTGAGATCAGTGGTTGTGGGTGTCGGGAGTGGGAGTCTCGGATGGTGGCGCGGGCGTTTCGTGGCCGGGGCCGTCATGGGTGACGGATTGTTCCTTCCAGTTCTCCACGACACTCTCGGGGATAACAGCACCAGCCACGGCGTAGGAGGCCACGAAGATCGCGACCAGTCCCACGCCGTAGAGCGCCAAACGGCTTGCTGCGTTCATCAGGCGCGAACTGCCTCGTAGCCGGCCTCGTCAACTGCTGCGACGACGACGTCGTTGTTCAACTCGGCATCCGAGGTGATGACGAGCTTGCCGCTTGCGTGGCTCACCTCAATGCCGGTGACACCGGCGATCTTCTCGATCTCCTCGCGTACGTGGTTCTCGCAGTGTCCGCAGGTCATGCCGGTGACGTTGTAGGTGGTTGTTGCCATGGGTGGTCCTTTCAGAGATATTTATACCCATAGGGGGTACCAGTAGCAACAATCTACTCCATCAACTTATTCCAGGCAAATGACTCCCGAACGCAGTACATGGGTGCTACGTTGCGTAACACCCATGTACAAGAAGAGTCTCGCTGGCCACAGCGGACCGAGAATCAGATGAAATTACAGAAGTCCAGAGCAGTGCTCGTTAGGCTTGCTCAAACGTTCGGCGGCTTCCACAGAATAGTGGTCAACCGATTCGGACCTGCCCTTGTCGAGCGTGGCGATGGCCTTCATCTGGCCTTCGGTCAGCTCGAAGTCAAAGACGTCAATGTTCTCAACCATGCGTGCCGGATTGACCGTCTTCGGGATCACCACAACATCGCGCTGGATGAGCCAACGAAGCACAACCTGGGCCACGGTCTTGTTGTGCGCATCGGCAATAGCTACGAGGGTGGGATGCTCGAAGATTCCCTGCTTGCCCTGGGCGAGCGGCCCCCAGGATTCCATCTGGACGCCGCGGTTGGACATGACCTTCTGATTCTTCACGCGCTGGAAGAATGGGTGTGCTTCGACCTGGTTGACGGCTGGCGTGACATCCGTGTGCATGATGAAATCCACGAGGCGCCCAGAGTAGAAGTTGGAGACACCAATGGCCTTGGTCAGCCCCTCACCATAAAGCTTCTCCATCTCGCGCCACTGCCCAAAGAGATCGCCAAAAGGCTGATGGATGAGGTAAAGATCCACGTAGTCCAACCCGAGGCGCTCCAGAGAAGCGTCAAACGCTTGCCGAGTGTTCTCGGCATTTGGCTGAACCCACAGCTTGGTGGTGATGAACAGTTCCTCACGGGGAATTCCGGCCTTGGCCAGTGCTCGGCCCACTCCCTCCTCGTTGTAATAAATGGAAGCCGTGTCAATTGAGCGGTAACCCGCCTCCAAGGCCGAAAGGACGGCAGCTTCGGCTTCATCATTCGGGATTCTGAATACGCCGAAGCCCAGAATGGGCATATGGACACCATTGTTCAGGGTGACGTTGTGCATGGAGTATTCCTTTGTTTGTTGTAGGTTCCGTCAAGCATGCCTGTCGGCACAAGGAAGTGACATAAGCCTAAACCTTTTGCCCCGGGAATAGCTGGGACTTTTGAAGCCCTTTATTCGGAGCTATCCTCTGCGCCGATTTCCGGGAAAGCTTCTTGCAGACAGCTCATCATTGCTTCCTGCAATGCCGTCTGGTCATCTTCGGTCATGGCGTCTTCGGCCTGGTTCTCAAAGTCCGCATCCGCGATGAGTTGGAGGCCCTCGGCGGACATGGTTTCGTGGGTCTTGTCAGCGATGCACGTGGCGAGCTTGTCCGTCTGCTCCTGATCCTCGGCAGAGAGTTCGCCACCGCCACCCAATGTAAAGAGCTTGCTGATTCCGGCCTCAACATCGGCCTTGGAGGGCTTGGAACTACCGCCGCAGGCTACTAGGGAAACCGCGAGTGCGGGCACCATGAGCAAGGTGGAGATCTTCTTCATCTTCATCGTGTCTGTCCTATCGTGGTGGGTCAAAGACACAGCTGCGGCTTCGACGTCACCAAGTTTACGGAAAAGTCGGGACTTTTGGGCAAGCATCCGAGAAGCGTCCGGGAGATGACTCGTTGCGCCTACTTTCACCTGGGTCCACCAACTGACAGGGGGCTGTATCAGTTGGTTCTTTGACCAGCTGATACAGCCCCCTGAGAAGGAACGCTTTGACAGCGCCCTACAATATCTCGGCCTTACCGAAGCAGCGGCTGAGCCTTGAGGACTGCCTCAACTTCGTCACGGGACGGAGCGTAGGCGCCGTTGTGGCTCACGGTGAGGCCGGAGGTGATGGTGGCACGGTGCAGTGCCGGGGTGACATCGTTCCAGCGGGCGTCGCGCAGACGTGTCTTGGCCTCGGCCGAGCCGATGAGGCCAGCATCGAGAAGGCCGGAGAGCAGGCCACCCATGAAGGAGTCGCCAGCACCAACGGTGTCGCCAACCTCCACGTTGAGGGGGTCGATGACGAGCATGTCGCGCTCGTTGGCGAGCTTGGCGTATGCTCCCCACGGTCCGCGGGTTACGACGACGAGGCCGGGGCCCATCGAGCTCCAGCGGCGCATGACTTCCTCAACGGGGGTCTCTTCGCCGTAGAGCCAGGCGATATCCTCATCGGATGCCTTAACCACGTCGGACAAGGAGATGAGCCCCTCAATCCGGTTGATGACCTTGGCCGGGGACTCCATGATCGACGGGCGGACGTTCGGATCGTAGGACACGGTGCCCGCAACGGCCATGTTCTTGGCTGCGCGAAGCACATCGGTGCCGCCGGGCTCCAGCGTTGCCGCAATGGAACCGGTGTGCAGGTGGGTCAGCTCGTTCGGGGCGGGCAGCGAGGGGACCTCCCAGAGAAGGTCGAACTCGTAAGTAGCGCGGCCCTGCTCGTCAAGGTAAGCATTGGCAACGGTGGTGCGCTCGGCACCATCGGAACCGGCCACGATGCCGACGTTGCGGGTGGTGGCGTACTCCTCGATGGCTGCTCCACGGGCGTCCTTGCCCCACCAAGCGCCGATGAGCGCCGGGTGATCCATGGCCGTAAGAACGCAGGCCACGTTGAGGGGGCTGCCACCCACGTGCTCGGCGGACTCTTCGCCGCGAATGACAACATCGATAAGTGCCTCGCCAAGGCAGAGAACTGGGGCTGTGGGCGTCGTTGCCACGTGCGTCTCCTTTGATTGTTCAGGTGCGAACTCAATGTGAGTTCTTCAGCTTCAGTGCTTAGCTTAACCGCTTAAGCGGTAAGAAAAGTTGAGAATTGTTCACTTGATAGAAAGCTGGTGTTGTAAGAGCGAGAATTGGCACCTACAACACCAGCTTATCTACTGCATCCCTCGAGGGGACTGTGTCGTGGAATCAGTGGCGAAAACTCAGGCCTTGTCGAGTCCGAGCTGGGCGGCCATCTTCTCCAGCGGGCCGCCCTTCGACTCAGGCATGACACGCAGGACCCAGAAGAGCTGGCCAACCATGAACACGAAGAAGACGAGGAAGGCCACGCCGCCACCGAGTGCCGAGATGATCGGCGGGAAGGCGTAGGTGGTGATCGCGGCGAAGACCCAGTGGGTCATGGAGCCGAACGACTGACCGGAGGCGCGCACTTCCTGCGGGAAGATCTCGGAGATGAACACCCAGATCACGGAGCCCTGGCCGAAGGCGTGGGCTGCGATGAACACCAGCAGGCCGATGAACACGAGGGTCACCGAGGTGCTGTCGAACGCGCCACCCTTGCCGACTTCGTAGTAGAACATGACCGCGGCGATGAAGCCGAGGCTGATGAGGTAGCCGATCGAGCCCACCAGCATGAGGGTGCGACGGCCAAGCTTGTCGATAACGGTCAATGCCGTCATGGTCGCCACGAGGTTCATGAGACCCACGAACACGGGCAGCAGGGTTGCCAGGGACTCTGACGCTCCAGCGCTGGTGAACACCTTGGGAGCGTAGTAGAGGATGGCGTTAATGCCCGAGAGCTGGTTGAACGCGGCGATGAGGAAGGCCATCATAACGATCTTGCGGTAGCGCGGTGCGAAGAGGCTAACCTTCTTGCTGCCGAGCTTGCGATCCTCTTCGATCTGGCCACGGATCTCTGCGAGCTGCTGATCGGACTCAGCCTGGGTCGAGCAGAGCTTGCGGGAGACCTTGACGCCCTGATCTTCACGTCCATGCGAGATGAGCCAACGCGGAGTCTCGGGCGTGGTGAACAGGAGAAGGACGAAGAGGACGGACGGAACGGCCATGACGCCGAGCATCCAGCGCCACTTGTCGAGGTCGTCGCCCATGATCTGATTGATGATGAAGTTCGAGAGGTAGGCCAGCAGAATACCGAACACGATATTGAACTGGACCAGTCCCACGAGACGGCCACGGATAGCGGCCGGCGAGATCTCAGCCGTGTAGATCGGGGCAACCACGGAGGACATGCCCACGCCAACGCCGCCGATGAACCGGAAGATATCCAGCATGGGGAGGTTGATGGCGAGTGCCGTTCCGAACGAAGCCGCAATGTAGATCACGCCAATGACGAACAGGATCTTGTGACGTCCATACTGCTCGGCGAGACGGCCAGCGATGATGGCGCCAAGAACGGTTCCAACCGTCGCGATAGCGACGACGAAGCCGAGATCGTACGCGGTGAGGTTGAAGACGACTTCCAGGGAGGAAATGGCTCCGGAAATCACTGCGGTATCAAAACCGAAAATTAGACCACCAAGCGAAGCGACGATAGCGCTTCGAATGACAAGTCCGTTGACCCCTGATTTCTGGGGTGCAGAAGAGCTCGACATCGAGGTTCCCTTCGTAGATTGTGTGCGGAGTTCACTGGCACCTCATGACATCGATGGTGGATGTGATGCCAGTCAACTTCCAGATAGGCTACGTGCGGGTAGGCCCGATTCTTAGTTGTTTTACGTAGTGGACACCCTGTTTCTCACATGGCGTCGGGGTGAAAGATTTGTGGCGTGTGGCTTTGTGACCGAATCGGTCAGAGGGTTTTTCAGTAAATGACAGGAGAATCTGTGGTGAACGTGGATTTTCTTTCCCGTGACCGTGTGGAATCGGGCATGTTTCGATTGGGTTTCATACCCACTTTCGTCTGATGTGATCTACACCACTACAATTTTGCTTACTTTTGTATCGACGACGGATTGAGGGGGCTCCGGATCATTGCGATCCGTAGCCCCCTCAACCCCATCAGACTTCATGTGCGCTCCGCCGTCTTTGAACTGCGGAGCGCTCTGGTTCTGGGCAGATCAGCCTTCGTTGGCTCGGCTCTGAGCCAGCTTCACAGTCTTTCCAGCGGCTTCCTTGGCGACGGTCTCGCATTCCCTTGTTGTTGGGCCATCGCCCTTGGGCATGAGAATGCCACGGTAGTAGCGCAGCTCGTCAATGGAATCGTAGATGTCTCCCAGGGCGCGGTGGTTGCCGGTCTTCTCGGGCGAGTTGAAATAGGTGCGGGGATACCAGCGCTTGGCCAGTTCCTTGATGGAGGAGACGTCAATGATTCGGTAGTGCAGGTGATCGATGACGTTCGGCATGTACTTTTCCAAGAACGTCTTGTCCGTTGCCACGGAGTTTCCACCGAGTGGAGCACGACGTACCTCGGGGACAAACTTCTTGATGTAATCGAGAACCTGGGCTTCTGCCTCTTCGAGGCTCAAACCCTCATCCCACTCGTCAATGAGTCCGGAGTTCGTGTGCATGTTGCGGACGAAATCATCCATGTGCGCGACCGCTTCGGGAGACGGTTTAACGAGAAGGTCAATGCCTTCGTCAACTGGATTCAGTTCGGCGTCGGTAATAACGACGGAAACTTCGACCAGTTCATCAATGGACAGGTCCAGACCTGTCATTTCGCAGTCGATCCAGACAATCGGGTTCTTTAACGCACGGTAGCTCACCTGTCCCATCGTACCCGGTTTGCAAGGACATGACCCTAGTCTATGGGGGTGGGATAGGAAACGTTCCATCTCTTGGTGCCTCCAGCGCGACTCGAACGCGCAACCTACGGATTAGAAGGCCGTTGCTCTATCCATTGAGCTATGGAGGCGGGCACTCACACTATACGGGGTTGCGGGTGACTCCAGCCAAATCGCTCGCCCGTTAATCACCCCACGATTAGCTGAGAGTGAGCATACATGCCGCTGCGAATGTCACCCATGTGAGGATTTTCGGGGAGAATGGAAGAGTGAATGCCAGAACTACGAACCGTGAGCTTGCCAACCTCGTTGAGCGGACAGTTTCCGCGCTAGAGAATGCCCAGCTTCCCCTGGACATGCCGGGGTCGATACAGCTGGCCGAGTCGCGAGCGCAGCTCTTTACCCAGCTCAAGACGAGGATCTTGCCGCACTTACAGACGGCGGGGCTGCCGGCCGTCGTCGTCCTTGGAGGATCATCTGGGGCGGGAAAGTCCACACTCTTCAACTCTCTTCTGGGAGAAGAAGTCTCGCCCGCCTCCGTTCTCCGGCCCACCACACGTATGCCTCTCATTGCGGCCCACCCTTCGGATGTCGATTCGCTGGAGGGGCACGGGCTTGTCGACATGGGAAAGTTGGCCGTCTCCGAGGGAGCGGTGCCGGGGATTATTCTCGTCGACGCCCCGGACCTGGATTCGGTGGAGGCCGCGAACCGCGAACTTGCCCGAAGGCTCCTTGATGCGGCTGACCTCTGGGTCTTCGTCACCACCGCTGCCCGCTACGGTGATGCTCAGGCATGGCAGACGCTGGATGATGCCCACCGCCGCGGAATGTCTACCGCGCTGGTACTCAATCGAGTGTCGGACAAGGCACGCGAGACGGTTCGCACCGATTTGGAAGCGCGTATGGGGCAGGTGGGGATTGGCGACGATCCCCTCATGCTGGTGCCAGATGCCGGACCTCACGAGGGCCTGCTACCCGCGGAGTCTGTCGCGCCTATACGGAGCTGGCTCGAAGAGATCGCGGCGTCGCACAAGGGTGCTGAACTGGTGGATCGGACAACCCAGGCAATGCTGCCGCAGTTGCGCCGCCAGCTTCTCGAACTCTCCGAGGCCGTCGAGATGCAGGCCAACTCGGTGCGGGATCTCGGCGATAAGATTCGAGTGGCGGCCACCCAGCCGCTTTCCAAACTGACCACCAATGCCAAGATGGGACGTTACGGCCAGGGCGCCCCCACCACCTCGTGGCTGTCCTTTGCCTCCTCCGGTGGTGCGCTCGCCTCCCTCGCCAGTGGAGAACAGCCGGGAATCCTGCGTCGTCGCCACCTCAGTGCCCGAGATGCTGCCATGGAAGCGGTGTTCGATGGTGTTCTCAATGCCATCCGTGTGGGCCTCAATCAGGGCGTCATCACCACGGATTCGGCCATTCAAACGGCCTGGCGGCGCGATATCGTCGAAACCAGCGAATACCGGGCCCGTGGCCACGAGGGCGTGGATGCCGCAGCGCTTGTGGACAACGCGATGGAAGGATGGAAAAGCGACCTTGCCGTGCTCATCGAGGGGATGGAACCCAATCCGTGGTTGAAAGAAGCCGGAGTACTTGCGCTGCTTGGAGCAGCTGCGGGAGGCATCGCGGGAGCTGAACAGGCTGCTGGCCATCTGAAGATGAGACCGCTGGTGCGCACTGCCCGCGAGAAGCTGTCCGACCGACTGACCCAGGCGATCGAGGGTGTCATGGCCTCCTACCAGGCGGTGCTGGATGGTATCGAGGTGGGTGATGGCCGGCAACTGAGGCTGCGTGCCAGCGAATACATGGACCGGATATGAGGAGAACACACGTGACTGATAACCTGCCGACCACCGCGAACGCCCAGACGGGAGGAGGCGGCCATGATGCTGAGGGTGTGACGGCGGCCGAGGTGCTGGCACGGATCGCACGCCTCGAGGAAGCGATGACTGCGAGCAGCGAGTACATTGATCCTTTTATCGCCGAGCGCTCGCGGCAAGAGCTTCGTCTGGTCAAAGAACGCCTGAATGCCGGTCTGGGATTGACAGTTGCGGCGCTGGCGGGTGGAACCGGGTCGGGCAAGTCCAGTCTGTTTAATGCCTTGAGTGGCCTTGGCTTTTCCGAGGTGGGAGATCGGCGCCCTACCACCCACGAGCCTGTTGCGTGCGTGTGGAACGCCGAGGCGGGAACGCTCCTGGACATGATCGGGGTGCCGCCCAAACGCCGGATTGATTTCGAATCGATCCTTACGGCGGGGACGTCCGATCTTGATTCATTGGTGCTCCTCGATCTGCCGGACCACGACTCGGTCGATCTCACCCACTCGGCGCAGGTCGCGCGCATCCTGCCGAGGGTTGACGTGCTTATCTGGGTGCTTGACCCGCAGAAATACGCGGACCACCTCATCCACGAGAGCTACCTGGCGGCGATGCGTGAGCGGCGTGACCACATGATCGTGGTTCTTAATCAGATGGACATGGTGCCCGCTTCGGGTGCCTCTCTTCTCATCGAGGACGTCAAGCGCCTGTTGGAGGCTGATGGCCTCGAGGGAGTGCCGGTATATGCCACCTCCGCCAAGGATCGGGCGACACTCGCACCAATTCACGACGCGTTGCGCGAGGCGGTTCTTCACACCGAGGCGGCGCTGGACACCGCGCTGGCCGAATTGGAGACGATTCGGGCGCGGGTCTCCAGTAAGTTGGGCTCGTCCGAGGCCAGCGTGGAGGGTGCGGAACTCACCGATCTGAACGACCACCTTGTCATGGCCACAGGTATTCCCGCGGTAGCCGAGTCATTGCGGCAGGCGGGTCAGAGCCTGGGGCGCGTGGCTATTGCGAAGCCGGAGCAGCCGTCGAACGCCACCGTTGTGGCTTCGCGAGATGCGTGGCTTGCCCACGTGAAGACAGGGCTGCCGGATTCCTGGCAGAACGCCCTCGATGAGACGGTTCCCGAGCCCGAGCGGCTGCGCCGGGCGGTGGGAACCAAGGTGAGGGCCCTCCCGATCAATGAGGTGCCGCGCGCGATGATGTGGGGGCTTGTGCTGGGGATTGTCCTGGCTGGTCTCGGCATCGGCTTGGCTGTTATCGGTGTTCCATCGGCGGACGTGACGGTGAGAGTAGTTCTGGCCGCGCTCGGTATTGCGTTGGGTATGGGTTCCTTCTTTATAGGTCGACGACGGCAGCAGGCTGCCGGTATCGCGGCTGCGCACGAGTTTGAGGAACGTGCACGGGGCGCGATTTCCCGCGTAACCGATGAGCTTTTGGTGCAGCCTGCGGCGCAGGTGCTTGACCGTCACCGTCGAGCGCGCGAAGGGCTTTCGGTTTGAGTTCCGGTCGCCGCGACACCGGGGTTCGCTGAGACGTCACCTTCTATGGGGTGAAGCCCAGCTCTCGACGTATCCACAGATCGGCTTCGTGCACCGCCCATCCACAGCAGTTCGCTGCCGGGCAACGTGACCTAACGAATTGCTCCATGCTGGCATCAGGCCGGACGGACTGGCCATGAAGGAGCAAAAGATGTCGAACGAAACGTATGTGACGGTACGCGGATATGTGGGATCGGTTCCCACGATATTTGGAGCAGAACCACAGAAATCCACCGTGGTGATTCGTGTGGGCGTCACCGCCCGCAGGTTTAATCGCGAGGCGGAGGAATACACGAATGGAGAAACGGCGTGGTACTCGGTGCGCTGTTTTGGCACTCTTGGGCAGCACGTAGCCAGATCGGTGCAGCGCGGAACACCGGTTCTGGTGCGCGGGCGCCTGGTGCCGCGCCTGTGGGTGGACAAAGACGGAGTGCAACGCACCGAATTCAACATTCTCGCCGACGCGGTGGGGATTGAGCTGAGCACGGGCGTCGGACATTTTATTCATGCCCGGCTCACCGAAGCTCCCGCATTGGATGGGGTGCCTGGACCGAATGCAACGAATGTTGCCTCCTCACCAGCGTCTCCGGCTGGAACTGAGGGTGAAGCCGGGGCTGGAGATCAGGGTGTTACTGGGGCTTTGGCCGGGCCCGGGCGATCCAGCTTCCAGGCAGAGGGGACCTACTCCATGAGCGGCAGTTTCGCCCCGCCCGAGGGCAACGAGCCCTGGGAGGGCCACGATGCAGATGGCGAACTTGATATCGCCGATGAGGCGCAATCCGGCGAGGAACCGGGGGAGGGGAGCGAAGGAGAGATGGACGGCGTCGACCCAGCGGGACATCTCGCCGGCGTGTATTCGTAAGCGGGGGAATCCTGCGGCGAAAGACGTTTGCGACGCGCAGCGTAGGTGTGATGCGCTCGCCGCCCATGACTGGCTCGTAGCCCTGTATTCTTGTACAGGGCCGCGCGCCAGTTACGGCTGCGGCAGGCAAGCAAAAAACAAGTGAGATGGAGCCTCGTGGCTGAGTACATCTATCAGATGATTCACGCGTTCAAGCGCGTGGGAGACAAGACGATTCTTGACGACGTGACGATGGCCTTCTATCCCGGGGCCAAGATCGGTATGGTCGGCCCGAATGGTGCGGGTAAGTCCACGATCCTCAAGATCATGGCCGGAATGGACGAGCCGTCCAATGGTGAGGCTCGCCTCAGCCCCGGTTACAGCGTAGGTATCCTCATGCAGGAGCCGCCGCTCGATGAGGACAAGACGGTCCTGGAGAACGTGCAGCTGGGGCGTGCGGACATGTACGCCAAGATCAACCGTTTCAACGCCATCGGCGAGGAAATGGCGGATCCGGATGCGGATTTCGATGCGCTCATGGATGAGATGGGCAAACTACAGACGGAAATCGATGCTGCCAACGCGTGGGATCTTGATTCCCAGCTGGAGCAGGCGATGGATGCATTGCGTTGCCCCCCGGGTGACATGCCGGTCAACGTGCTCTCCGGTGGTGAGCGCCGCCGCGTGGCTCTGTGCCGCCTGCTGCTCGAGGCTCCGGACCTGCTGCTCCTTGACGAGCCCACCAACCATTTGGACGCCGAGTCCGTCCTGTGGTTGGAGCAGCACCTGCAGAACTACGCTGGTGCCGTCATTGCCGTGACCCACGATCGTTACTTCCTCGATCATGTGGCACAGTGGATTGCCGAAGTTGATCGCGGCCGTCTCTACGCCTACGAGGGCAACTATTCCAGCTACCTGGAGACGAAGCAGGCGCGTCTGGCCGTTCAGGGCAAGAAGGACGCCAAGCTGGCCAAGCGCCTCAAGGAAGAACTCGAATGGGTTCGCTCCTCGGCCAAGGGTCGCCAGGCCAAGTCGAAGGCTCGTCTGGAGCGTTACGAGGAGATGGCTGCGGAGGCCGAGCGCACCCGCAAGCTGGACTTCGAAGAGATCCAGATCCCGCCGGGTCCGCGCCTGGGCTCCATCGTTCTCGAAGCGACCGACCTCAAGAAGGGCTTCGACGATCGTGTTCTTATCGACGGCCTCTCTTTCTCGCTGCCGCGTAACGGCATCGTGGGAATCATTGGCCCCAACGGCGTGGGTAAGACCACCCTCTTCAAGACCATTGTTGGCCTGGAGCCTCTCGATGCCGGCGATCTAAAGATCGGCGAAACCGTCAAGATCTCGTACGTGGACCAGAGCCGCGCGGGAATTGATCCGGACAAGTCCCTGTGGGAGGTTGTCTCCGATGGTCTGGACTTCATCCAGGTGGGCAACGTGGAAATGCCTTCGCGCGCTTACGTCTCCGCTTTTGGATTCAAGGGTCCGGACCAGCAGAAGAAGGCCGGAATCCTCTCCGGTGGAGAGCGCAACCGCCTCAACCTTGCCCTGACCCTCAAGCAGGGTGGAAACCTTCTGCTCCTCGACGAACCGACGAACGATTTGGACGTTGAGACTCTCGGCTCCCTGGAGAACGCCCTGCTGCAGTTCCCCGGCTGCGCCGTGGTCATCACCCACGATCGCTGGTTCCTTGACCGCGTGGCTACCCACATCCTGGCCTACGAGGGCACCCAGGAAGAGCCCTCGAACTGGTACTGGTTCGAAGGCAACTTCGAGTCCTATGAGAAGAACAAGATTGAGCGTCTTGGACCGGAGGCGGCTCGTCCCACCTCGGGTGCCTACCGCAAGCTGACGCGCGGCTAATCAGGACGTGTAACAACGTGGGCGGGGGCCAACAGATCAACATCTGTTGGCCCCCGCCTCATGCTTGGACGCTATCTATCCCTTGATGGAGCTGCGTGCCACGCCCAGGGTGTCCTTGCCATCGCCGTCCCAGTCACCGGAGAGGAGATAGTCGCCGGCGAGTTTGAGCTCGATGTCTTCCACATTCCCGCCTTGGAGGGCGTTGTTGACGAAGACTGATGTTCCTCGAACCAAGGCAAAGGTATCGGTGCCGTTGCCGTCCCAGTCGCCAGCTAAGGCAATATCGCCGTCGCGGCCGTAGATGAAACCGGTCGCCTGCGTGCCCGTCAGCTCGTTGTTGACAAAGAAGGTCCTGCCGCGATGGACGGACGCGCTGTCCTTGCCATCACCATCCCAATCGCCGACCAATATCCGATCTTCACCACGACCGAAGTTGTGGTGTGCGTCCGCCGGACCGCCGGAGAGCGTGTTCCTGTAGTAGTTGGTGATCCCGCGGCGAACAGCCACGGTATCCTTGCCGTCCCCATCCCAGTCGCCAATCAGGACATCGTCGCCATCACGTCCGTAAACGAAATGGATGGGCTCGTCTCCGAGGGCGTTGATGTAGGAGAAGTTGACTCCGTTGCGGAGCATGAGGCTGTCCTTGCCGTCGCCGTCCCAATCGCCGGTGAAGACACCAAACCCGCCCAGGATGGGCCACGTGACGGTATCGGAACCATCCCAGCTATTGTCGAGGATCGCGGCATTTTCCTCCCCGGGCGGCACAGTAGCTGTGACCACATTGAAGGCCGGTGAGACCCAGCTCTCTGTGTTCGGGCCTTTGGTGGCCTGCCCCATACCCTTGATTGCCGTGACTTCGAGGACGTACCGCCCCGATTCAACGAGTTCGCGTTCCGCTGCATCATCAGAGGTCTGTACCGTGGCATCCCACTGGTAGAGCTTGTAGAACGGGACGGCACCCTCGCCGTCGGAGATGTAGAACGGACCGTAGTCTGACACGGGCGCGCCCTTCGTGCCGTCGTCGTTGGCGTGGAAGGCCTCCACGGTCAACTTGCGGACCGGGTTCTCGATATGGACCACGATCCCCGGGACATCGCCGGTATCGGTATCGAAGATGTAGTCCTCTTCGACGAAATTGAGAGTGCCACCGCCACACTCTCCCGAGGCATCACAGCCGGACGCAAGGCCCGGAGGAGCATACAAATCATTCGGGTCTGCACCGAGCTCATCGATATAACTCTGGTCGAACACCTGGCCCAGAGTAGTGAGCAGGAAGCCTCGGTCAGTTTCATAATCGCCCGTGATGCCGAAGAAGGGAACCTCCACCCTGGAGGAGTCCCAGCCCACCACGGTGATGAAGCCGCCGTACATGGAGCCGGGCGCAACAGCCCCGCCGTCCTTATAGGTTTCCGGCTCGCCGATCGTTACCTCGACCGTCCGAGATTCACCGGGTGGAATCGAAATCTCAGATGCCCTTCCCTCCGAGTCCTCCTCGGAGAAAGTGATGACACTTTCCATGTCGTGACTGCCCGCGTATTCAAAGAAAGCGTTGGGACCCACTGTGCTGAGCACGTCGTCGTTCACACCGAGCCAGTAGGTTCCCATCACCTCACCTGGATTTGTGATGGTCAGCGTGATGGTCTCGATCTCATCGCCGTCCCCCAAGTCGATCTTGGCCGGTGTGACCTTGATCGGTTGCGGACTGGAGTCTGTGTCGGGTCCCTGCCAGGGATCCGCGTGCCACGCCGCGTCAATCTGACCGATGGCGCCCGCACCCTGGTGTTGAATTGGCTCAAGCCCACTCAACCCTTGCTCCTCCCACGCAAATGCGACAGGGGAGGCGACATTGAGCAGGGTGGTCTTGACGACAGCGGGATTGAGATCCGGCATGGCTTCAAGCAGCAGGGCTATCGAACCGGCGACGTGCGGTGTAGCCATGGAGGTTCCACTCATCTTGGCGTACCCGGAGCCGTCACCATCTTCGGCGTCGAGGGGATAGGCGGATCGTATATCTGTACCGGGGGCGAGGACATCCGGCCTGATGCCCAATTCTCCCGATACTCCCCACGACGAGAACTCTGCGACGTGGGCGTCGTCGTCCGGATTTGTGTTGTCAATGGCACCCACCGCGATGGCGTCCCGCGCACTTGCCGGAGCGCCGCCGGAGAGGACGCCAAACTCGCCGAGGTTTCCTTGCGCCACAACAACGTTGATACCGTTCGCGACGAGGTTATCCGCAGCCACCGAGGTGGGGTAATTCGGCCAGGAAGCGAAATCGGCCACGAGAGACATGTTGACCACGTCCATCCCATCGGCCATGGCTCGCTCCATGGCCGCGAGGATGATGTCGGAACTTGTGGAACCTTGGCATCCGAAGACTCGGTAGGCGCCTAATGTTGCCTCGGGAGCCGCGCCTGTGAACGACGAGTTGGTGTCCTGTCCGGCAGCGATACCCGCAACGTGGGTGCCGTGACCGCCGCAGTCGTCGGGAATGGCATCCGGTGCGGGGATCGGATTGTAGTTGGGATGGGTTGTGTCGTCGTTGTAGTCGTCGCCAACAAAGTCATAGCCCGCGACAATTTTGGCGTTGGGGAACTCAGTCGTCCCCGGCACTCCCGTGCCACCGAAGGCGGTATGGTCAAGATCGATACCGGTGTCAATAATTCCGATTTTCACTCCCTTGCCAGTGTATGTTGGCCTTTCCGGCGGCTCGGATTCGTCCGCGGAAGGGGCGGTGTTGGATTCGGGTGTGGCATTGGGGGTTTCTGTGGCAAGGCGTACGGGAAGAACCGGGAAGATCGCCTTCACGTGATCGACATCCCTGAATGTGGAGAGTAGAGCCTCGTCAGCACTGACGACGACGCCCGTCCACAACTCGCTGAAGGTCTCTTCCACTTCGACATCCGCATCAGCCACGGCTGTGGCAAAGGCTTCCTGCTGGGCCACAATGGTCGTGGCGTTCCCGCCGAGAATCGTGGGTTGTGCTTCCAGCTCCACGAACCACTTTCCGGTGTATCCGTCGTCAAATCTGGCCATGGCGGTGAGGTCGCTGAGCTTGAGCGGGGCGGGGGCCAGCCGGTTCGTTGAGAGCGAGGTAGAGGAGGCAGAGGGTGAGGTAGAGGAGGCAGAGGGTGGATCGTCAGCGAGGGCGGGGAGCGCTGTTCCGGTGGAGAGCGCGACTGCCGCAACGAGAGCTGCCGCCGTGCGGGCTCTTCGATAGTGGCATCGTGTCATGGTGCATTCCCTTCGGTTATCGCCAGAATGGGCGAACGCATTGTGCGTGAATTGGTAGCACGACCTGAACGTGGATGTGCTACGAGTCACTCTATCGTGAAGAGAAAAGGAAGCGTGGGGATCAACAGATCGAAACCTACTGGCCCTCACTCTCGGAAGTGAAACGATGACGTCGTCGTCGATCTATCCTTGTGTCACGCTCTGACCTGGGATTTTGCGAATCCAGGCCGGTGAATCGCGGCGCACTCAGTCCGTGTACGTGGTGACCGAGCGCAGGCGAACCATGCCCTCCTGGGACATGGTGGCGATGTGCCTTCCGTTCTGGAAAAACTTGGCGATTGTCAGCCCACGGCCATTTTGCGCAGAGGGACTCTCTAGATCCGCGAGGATCCACTGTGAAACATCAAAGTTACGATGCCACCAAATCGAATGGTCGAGCGTGGCCACAGACGCATGGGGATTGGTCCAATAGATGTCCGTCTGACGCATGACGGGCTCCAACATGAACTGGTCGGCAGCGTAGCCAAGCATCGCTCGCTGCAGAAGTTTCGAGGAGCCCTCCGGCATGGGGGAGCGGGTGCGGAACCAAATCTGGGTGTGGTTGCTCGCAACTTTGGCGGGGCCGGTGTAAATATGTCCGTCCACGTGCCTCATGTCCACCGCGTTCGTCGTGGACATGAGATGCCCCCAATCGTTATCCACCTGGGAGAAGAAATCGACGGATGAGTCCAAGGTGTCCGGATCCGGCGCCTCGGGGACCGGGGTACCAAATGAGGGCCCGGGCTGGTGGAGCTGGAACGAGACCCTGGCCGTAAAAAGAATGACGCCGTTCTGCCGCGCTCGCACGCTGCGCGTGGAGAATGAACGTGCGTCGTTGAGTTCCACCACTTCGAACTCGGTAGGGACATCCACTTTTCCCGGCCGAAGAAATGCCGCGGTAATGGAATGAGCGAGACGCTCATCGGGATCGGTCCCGAGGTTGACAGTATCGGCGGCGGCCATCGTGGCTTGAGCGAGAATCTGGCCTCCGTACACGCGCCCCGTCAGCTGAGGGATGTTCTCTGCTCGATAAAGATTCTTTCCCGCTCGTTCGAGACTCAGAGTATTGAGGAGACCGGCCAGAGGTTCGTGCGTGCATGCAGGCAGCTCAATCCGACTTGTCATTCCAGTTCCTTCATCAGCTCGTTATCCAGGTGTTGACCGGTAGCCACTACGGCCAGTATGCGCCATCTGTTGTCGGCCGTACCGCTACTGTTGCCGAACGCATCGCACTAGTGCCGGCCCTACCGCGACTGTTGCCGGCCCTACCGCTATGCCCCGTCCAGTAAAGTTCCCATGTCATGCTACCCAGATCTATGACACCCGAGCCAAGATCGTGTCCTATTTGCCACAACGATGTGGCAGGAACGGTTGGACCGATTCTGTGAATGATCCAGTCATCTGGCAAGATGAAATCAGAAGATCGAGGACGATCACCAGAGCCGTTTGAGGAGAGGCAATGACAAACCCGCCGAGCAGGGAACTCTTGTGTAGGCTCGCCGATGCATTCGGTGTGGCGTCGGAATATTGGGCATACAGTGGCCAGCTTACTGCGGTCCCCGATTCGACCTTGATTAAGGTGTTGGCCGCCATGGGTGCGGACGCCAGTACCGAGGCGGCAGCCAATCAAGCTCTACTCGAGGTCGAGTTGCGCCCGTGGCGTGAGGTTCTTCCTCCGTGCACCGTGGTTCGTGAGAAAGTATTCGCCCAGATTGCTGTGCATGTTCCGCACGGTTCGGGCGTCACGGTTGATGTTGAACTAGAGGACGACGGCGTTGCCGCACTCCAGCAGATTGATGATTTCACTCCGCCACGCGATGTGAATGGCGTGCTGACAGGCCAGGCATCTTTCTCGATTCCGGACAGCCTTCCCTTGGGATACCACACGGTTCGTGCCACGGTATTTGTGGAGGGACAGGCGCCGGAGACGAGCGAGGGATCACTTATTGTGGTCCCACAGCGCCTCCCGTCGCCCGCGGAGAAGGGGGCACGCGGCTGGGGAGCCATGGTGCAGCTCTATTCGGTCCGCTCAAAGGAATCGTGGGGAATTGGCGATACCGCCGACCTCAAGGAATTGTGCTCGCTCTTCGGCGAACTTGGCGGAGACTTCGTTCTCATCAATCCACTGCACGCGGCAGAGCCGGTAGGTCATATGACGCCGTCGCCCTATCTACCGGTGACGCGCCGTTTCTTCAATCCGATCTATATTCGCCCGGAGGATATCCGCGAGATCGGCTACATGGATGCCGCTGAGCGCGACCTCGTGCTCCAGTCCGGGGAGGGGCCGAAGGCAGCCTCGCTTCGCAATGAGGAGATCGATCGCGATGCCGCGTGGGAAGGCAAGCACCAAGCCCTCGAAGTCATCTTCAACGAGGAACGCTCACCTGCGCGGCAGCGAGCCTTTGAGCAGTTCCGTGAGACCGAGGGCCAGGGGCTTGAAGACTTTGCGTTCTGGTGTGCGCTGCGTGAGAAGTACGGAGATGTATTCCCCGAGGAATTGAAGAGCCCCACCACTGCCGAGGCCGAGATCGAACGTGCAGCGCTCGCGGATCGCATCGATTTCTACGCGTGGATGCAGTGGATTATTGACCGTCAGCTTGCTGGTGCGCAGCGCAGCGCGGTTGAGGCGGGTATGCCGCTTGGCATCTTCCACGATCTTGCCGTGGGTGTTCACTCAAATGGTGCCGATACCTGGTCGATCCCCGAGGCCTTTGCCGCGGGTGTCACCGTGGGCGCGCCCCCGGACATGTACAACCAGCGTGGTCAGAACTGGTCACAGCCACCGTGGCGTCCGGACTCCTTGCGCCGGATGAGCTACGCGCCGTTGCGGGACATGGCCCGCACCGTCCTGCGTCACGCGGGCGCACTTCGCGTGGATCACGTCATGGGCCTGTTCCGCCTGTGGTGGATCCCCGCCGGCGCCGCTCCCTCTGAGGGTGCCTACGTGCGTTTTGACCACGAGGCGATGCTTGGCGTACTGATGCTGGAGGCGCAGCGGGTGGGCGCCGTCGTCGTCGGTGAAGACCTGGGCAACGTGGAACCGTGGGTGCGCGACTACCTGAACGAGCGCGGAATCCTGGGCACCTCGGTGCTCTGGTTCGAGCAAGGCGAGGGTGGGCAGTTCAAGCGGCCCGAGAACTTCCGCCGTAAGTCGCTCGTGACTGTTGATACGCACGACCTGCCGCCGCTTGCCAGCTACCTCGCGGGTGAGCATGTGGATCTGCGCGATAGCCTGGGGATGCTCACCGAGCCGATCGAGCAGGTACGAGCGGAGTCTGTTGAAGAACGGCGACGAATGACCGATCGCCTTCGCGAGTACGGCCTGATTGGTGATGATCCCAGTGAACAGGAGATCATCGAGGCCATGCACTGCTACATCGCCGAGACTCCTGCGGAGATGCTGGCGATTGCGCTGGTAGACGCGGTGGGTGATCGCAAGCCGCAGAACATGCCGGGAACGGACACCGAGTATGTCAACTGGCGTGTTCCCCTCACTGACGGTTCGGGAGAACTCGTGCTGATCGACAATCTTGCCAGCCATCCGCGCCTCCTCTCTCTCATTGAGAAGTTCACGGAGGTCCTTCGGGAGACTCGTCAATAGCCTGTTGGCGTGATCTCTTGGTGCTGGTCGAACATTCTGGAATGAATCTGGTGCGGAAGGGCGAGATATCAGCTGAACGCAGGTAGGCTGGAAGCACATCTGTACCAATGAGGGTTCCTCGCCGCTACCGAGAGTGGAGCAAATGATGAGCATCAAAGCGCAGGATATTCTAACGGCACTTGGAGGCGCCCAGAATATCAAGGAGATCGAAGATTGCATCACGCGGCTGCGCGTGGAAGTGCTGGACCCGGCTCAGGTTGACGAGGAGGGTCTGCGAACTGCTGGCGCCTTTGGTGTTGTCCTCCAGGGTTATGTTGTTCAGGTCGTTGTAGGTCCGGATGCAGATGAGCTGTGCTCCGCGATGCGGCCCTTGCTGGACTAACGGTATGCTGGCTCCAGATGAGGTAGCCCAGGTGCGGGGCGTCATCAACGGCACTCGCGCAACGGAGAAGAACATATGACTTTCGTGATTACTGCACCCGTATCGGGAGACATTGTCGCTATGCGCGACGTCCCGGATCCGGTATTTTCGGCCTCAATGGTAGGGCCAGGCGCTGCTATTGAACCGTTCCAAGGGGGCCTGACAGTCATCGCGCCCTGCGCGGGAGTTGTTCGCAAAGCCAAGGCTCACGGCTTCGTCATCGAAGCCAAAGGAGACATGGGCGTCCTGATTCACCTCGGACTCGATACCTACGAGTTGGATGGTGAAGGGTTCGATGTTCTCGTCAAGGAAGGCCAGAAGATTGAGCAGGGCCAACCGATCGTTCTGTGGAACACGTCGGTTGCTGCCGATGCCGGGTATAGTTTGTGCACTCCCGTGATTGTCATTGGCGCCGGGGCGGGTGCTATCAAAGTGGTGGCGCAGGGCCCAAAGGTGGAGGCCGGTAAGCCGTTCCTCGAAGTAGGGTGCTGGGGCGAGGACGCGGAATGACGGATGCTGTTGCTGCTGCGCGATAACCGTAGAGATTGAGAAACCGGGGTTCCTTTAGATGAGGGAACCCCGGTTTGTTTAAGATTCGCTGTCTTGAATCGCCGACGTGGCCTCGACAGTGACATCCTTCGCCGCATACGGCACGGTATGTCACTGTCAAGGCCACATAATTTGCCAATCGCGGTGACAGTCTCACGAAGATTGAGGGTAGGAATACGCACGAGGGGGTGGGAACTGATGGTTCCCACCCCCTCGCTCTGCTCACAGCGAGCTTCAGTTGTTCTGCGCGTCCACCTGCTGTGCTCGCAGTGCACGCTGGGCCGAGTCAACCGACTCGGAGACGAGACGGATGCATGCCGAGGCGGCATCGGTGTTCTCGGCCAGCCACTTCTCGCCGAGGGCTACGATATCCACGCCGAGATCGGTGCGGCCGGTCAGCTGGATGGGGAAAGCGTACTCCAGCATGTTCTTGGCGATCTCCACCGTGTGGTTATCCCACTGGGCGCGGGCGTCCGCGAAGTAGCGCTCGGCGTAGGGCACCACGGACTCCGCCTTAGCACGCATCGGACCAGTGCAGAGGTTACGCTGCACGGTGTTGGAGACGGAAGTGCCGGTGATGTCCGCCCACACCTGCTCGCGGGCTGCGGCCCCCGGCAGGGCGCCACGGGCCGGAGCCGAGTAGGCCTGGCCATAGGAAGTGTTGTCACGCTCGAACTCGGCTGCGATCTCAGCTTCTCCGACGCGGCCAGCGGCGGCGAGGGACACGAGGATGAGCCAGCGCTGCTCTGCGTCCACCACGAATCCTTCGGGAACATTCGTGCCCTCAAGCCAGCCCGCGATGAGGTTGAGCTGCTCGTCGGTGGTGGCGAAGCGCATGGCCGAGCCAGCAACCTGCAGCT
>RRZU010041014.1_pt1 | contig 21409 bp, 14 predicted proteins | sample 2165561 | NCBI WGS metagenome assembly RRZU01 (sample SAMN10456909, study PRJNA506462) | wastewater metagenome | isolation source: wastewater sludge | place: USA: Moscow, Idaho | reverse complement strand
TCGGAAACCTGTTCGGGCGTCAGGCTCGCGGCGGGAGTGAACGGGCTGAGCCGTGCCGCATGCAAGATCTCGTCGCTGTACGCGTTACCAATTCCTGCGAGCACGCGTTGGTCACGCAGGACGCCCTTGAGTTGTGACCGCCCGACGGCGCTCAGCGTCTGCGACAGGTCGTCCGGCCCGAAGTCGTCTGCGAGCGGGTCGGGGCCCAGGCTCGCGACCGCAGGGATCTCGGACAGGTCGCGGACCACGTAGATCGCCAGCTTTCGCTGGGTACCCGCCTCGGTGAGGTCGAAACCCGACCCGTCGTCCAAGACGACGCGCAGCGCCAACGGACCCTTGCCGGGTCGGGGAAGGGTCGTCGGCTGGACGTCCTTCCAAGCGACCCACCCTGCGCGGGCGAGGTGAAATGCCAGCCACAGACCGTCGGTGCCGACGGCGAGGAACTTTCCGCGACGCACGACATCGGTCAGTTCGAGACCCAGCAACGCGTCCAGCGGCGGGTCGACCGTCTTGAGCGCCATGAACGACACCAGATGAACGCGGGCGACCGCTCGCCCGACCGCGCGCTCGACCAGGACTCGCCGCAGAGATTCCACCTCCGGTAATTCGGGCATGACACTCCTTACGGGCCCCCGCCCCAGTTCGGGGCGGGCAGTTCCAAGGCGGCATCGAGTCGTCGCAGGTACTCGTCGCGGCTGATCTCGCAGGCACCCAGCGTTGCGAGATGGTCGGTCATCCATTGCACGTCCAGCAGGCGCAGGGGCGCCGACCCGGCCTCCCGCAATCGTTCCACGAGTCCGACCAGAGCGGCCTTGGACGCATCGCGGCCGATGGACGGGTCATGAAACATGGATTCACCGGCGAACAGTCCACCGATGCTGACGCCGTACAAACCGCCTGCCAGTAGGCCGTCCTCGGTCCAGGCCTCGACGGAGTGCACGACCCCTCGACGATGCAACTCCGTGTACACCGCGACGATCCGCTTGTCGATCCAGCCGCCGACGCGCGTCGGATCGGCGCAACGATTCACCACATCCGCGAACGCCGTGTCCGTGGTGATCGTGTACCGCCGCAGCGACTTGCGCAGCGAACGCGTCACCCGCAGCGCATCAAGGGGGAGGACGCCGCGCCGCATCGGCGACCACCACCACATCCACGGCACAGGGCTGCGCTCGCCGATCGGCATGGGAAACAGCCCATGGCGGTACGCCTCCAGCGTGACGTCGGCCGAGATCGACGGAGAGCGCAACACCGCGTCTTGGGCAGGCCACGACCCCGGATTGGTGAAAACCTCGGCGAAGGTGGCGCTCACCCCGCCAGTGTGACACCGACGACCGACACTGCGGCGACTCGACGTGCGCGTGACTGTCCGCCAGGGGCCGTTCAGGGCCTAACCGGATGGGTGCAGCCACCGCTGCCGCGTACTCTGGCAGAGGTTGCGAAAGGTGGGAGCGTCATGGCAAATGCCCGCGACACGGGTCGGATGCTGGTTCAGCGCGTCGCCGAGCCCGGTGGTGGGGTCCTGCGACAACTCGTGGCAGTCGCCATCGAGGGTGTCGCGAGGGTACCCGGCGCCAAGCCGACCGCCGCGCGCCACCTCGAACGTCACGGTGACGCCGATGAAGCCATCGACAGCCTCATCCGCAGCCATGTCGGCCTTGCGTCGGCGCAGGGTTTTGTCACCAGCCTCGGTGGCCTCATCACAACTGTTGTGACACTCCCGGCCAACATCACGGGCGTCGCCGTCCTGCAGGTTCGCATGGCCGCCACGATCGCGCACCTGCGCGGCTACGACGTCGACGACCCGCGTGTTCGTACGGCTCTGCTGCTGTGCCTCCTCGGTGACACGACCGACGGACGGATCGCGAAGGTCGAACTGCCGCGACCAATGGCCGTGGCGACCGCCCCCGCCTACGACGCGACGCTCGACCGTCGCGTCTCAGAGGTCGTGCTCGGGGACCTCGCCGGTCGCCTCGGAGGAAAGCACATCGCCGTCCAGGTGCTGCGTCGCGTGCCGCTCGTCGGCGGGCCCGTCGGCGGCGCCGTCGACGGCTATCTGACGTACGCCATTGGCTCGTACGTGAAGTCGGAGCTGGCCACCCGGCGCGTTCTGCCCTGACCGCAGCGCTCAGCCGAGCAGTCCGGTGGACAACAAGCCACCGACCAAACCACCCGCCAGCGCCCGCGCCACCAGCCCGACCGTCTCGTCCGACGGGAGGAACTGCGGGTGGTGCAGAACGGGACCATCGGGTTGGCGGCCGGTCCCGACGAACATCATCAGCGACGGGGCCTGTTCGCCGTAGTGAGCGAAGTCGTCCGACCCACATGACCGGAACGGGACGCGCGCCAAGGGCACCACGCCGTCCAACATGCGCCGCGTCGCCGCGACGAGTCCCGCGTCGTTGAGGAGGACCGGCTCGCCCGGGATGATCCGCACATCGGCCGAGGCGCCACGCGAGGCGGCCGTATGCACGGCCATCCGCTCGATTTCCTCGTGCAGGATGTGCCGGTCACCCTCGTCGGTCGTGCGGATCGTGCCCCGCAGCGACGCCGACGGGGGAATGACGTTGGCCGCCTCTCCCCCTCGAATTGCGCCCACGGTCACGACGGTCGGATGCATCGGGTCGATCCGCCGAGACACGAGTTCGTTCAGGGTCAAGATGATCGACGCGAGCGTCGTGATGGGATCGATGGTGGCATGGGGGTACGCCCCGTGCCCGCCCTTGCCACGGACCGTGATCTCGAAGGCATCGGCTGCGGCGTTGACCACTCCATACTCGGCGCTCACGACACCGGCTCGCACTTGCGGTTGGACGTGGGCCGCGATGATCGCTCGCACGTCGTGCCGTCCGAAAATCCCCTCCGATACGACATCGATCGCACCCGGTGGATGCATCTCCTCGCGAGGCTGGAAGACGCCCAACAGTCCCGCAGGGACGCCGACGGTGCGGGCGGCCTTCAGCACGGCGACCATGGCAGCCATGTGCACGTCGTGCCCGCAGGCATGCATCGCCCCGTTGCGACTGGCCCACGGGACAGGCGTGTCCTCAATAATTGGCAAACCGTCGAGTTCAGTTCTCAGGGCGACCGTGGGTCCGGACGGTCCGAAGCGCGCGGCAAACCCTGTACCGGCCATCCGTTCCATCGTGTACTCGGGCAACTCCGCCTGTAGTCGCAAGGGAGTCTCGTCCTCGGCACCACCGAGTTCGGGGATCTGATGCAGTTCGTGGCGCAGGCGTACTGCGGCGGGCACTTCGGCATCCACCGCAGAGACGAGGGCCGCGAGAAGCTTGGCCCCGGGCTGATCACTCACAGATCCCCTTACGGGTCGCGCTGAACGGCAAGACGCAGACCCTTGAGACCGCTTCTGCCATTGGGACTGGCGCAGTGTACCGCGCACCGCAAGTGACGGGGTCTCACCCACCGACCGGACGCCAGCAGCACGCGGTTGCGGCTGGGGCGAGCGACTAGTCTTGGCTGGTCCCCGAACTATGAAGGTTCACGATGCCTGCACTTCGTTCACGCACGACCACCCACGGTCGCAACATGGCCGGTGCCCGCGCACTGTGGCGCGCCACCGGAATGACCGAGTCCGACTTCGGAAAGCCGATCGTCGCGGTGGCCAACAGCTTCACCCAGTTCGTCCCAGGACATGTCCACCTGCGCGACATGGGTGCCCTCGTCTCCGAACAGATCGCGGCCGCCGGAGGCGTCGGACGCGAGTTCAACACCATCGCCGTCGATGACGGGATCGCCATGGGTCACGGCGGCATGCTCTACAGCCTGCCCAGCCGCGACCTCATCGCCGACTCGGTCGAATACATGGTCGAGGCACACCAGGCAGACGCGCTGGTGTGCATCTCCAACTGCGACAAGATCACCCCGGGCATGTTGTTGGCCGCCTTGCGCCTCAACATTCCGACCGTGTTCGTCAGCGGCGGCCCCATGGAGGCCGGAAAGGCCGTTGTCTCCGAAAACGGCACCGTTTCGACGTCCCTCGACCTCATCGACGCCATGGTGGCTGCCGCCGACCCCGCAGTCAGCGACCAGTCCCTGCTCACGATTGAGCAGAACGCGTGTCCCACGTGCGGGTCCTGCTCGGGCATGTTCACCGCGAACTCGATGAACTGCCTGCTGGAGGCCATCGGCCTCGCGTTGCCCGGCAATGGGTCGACGCTCGCAACGTCTGCCATTCGTCGCGGATTGTTCGAGGAGGCGGGTCGCCTGGTCGTAGACCTCGCGCGCAAGTGGTACTCCGACGACGATGCCTCGGTGCTCCCGTTGTCCATCGCCACCAAGGAGGCGTTCTCCAACGCCATGCGCGTCGACGTCGCCATGGGCGGGTCGACCAACACGGTGTTGCACCTGCTGGCGGCCGCCAACGAGGCCGGTGTCGACTTCGATCAGCACGACATCGACGCCTTGTCGCGCGTCACCCCCAACCTGTGCAAGGTCGCGCCGAACTCGCACGAGTACTACATGGAGAACGTGCACCGCGCCGGGGGCATCCCGGCGATCCTCGGTGAGCTGTACCGCGGCGGACTCCTCGATGAGAATGTCCACTCGATCCACTCACCCGACCTCGCTTCGTGGATGGCGCAGTGGGACATCCGCAGCGGCACGGCCAGCCCGGAGGCCATCGACCTGTTCCACGCCGCGCCTGGCGGCGTCCGCACGACCCAGCCGTTCTCGTCGACCAACAGCTGGGAGACACTCGACACGGATGCCGAATCCGGCTGCATCCGCTCCGTCGCTACCCCTTACACCGCCGAGGGTGGACTCGCGATCCTCACCGGCAACCTGGCCCCCGACGGCTCGATCGTGAAGACGGCCGGCGTTGCCGAGGAGCTATGGGTCTTCCGCGGACCCGCCAAGGTGACGGAATCGCAAGAAGAGGCCGTCGAGAAGATCCTGAAGGGCGAAGTCGTCGCGGGCGATGTTGTGGTCGTTCGGTACGAGGGCCCGAAGGGTGGCCCCGGCATGCAAGAGATGCTGTACCCGACCAGCTTCCTGAAGGGCAAGGGGCTGGGCGCCAAGTGCGCGCTCATCACCGATGGTCGATTCTCGGGGGGCACGTCGGGCCTGTCGGTCGGGCACGCGTCGCCAGAGGCGGCCGCCGGAGGTCCGATCGGACTCGTCCGCGACGGCGACATCATCGAGTTCGACATCCCGAATCGATCCGTCCGACTGTTGGTGGACGACGAGGAACTCGCCCGCCGCCGCGTCGAGCAGGACGCCCTCGGTTGGCGTCCGCGCAACCGCCAGCGCAAGGTCTCGAAGGCTTTGAAGGTGTACGCCTCGCGAGCCCAGTCGGCAGACAAGGGCGCCTTCCGCCTCGTCGAGGACGACTGACCCAAGCCGTCATGAACGTGGCCTCGGTCAACCCAAAGAGTGCTGGGTCGACCGAGGCCACGTGACGCTCAACGCAGGGATGCCGCCCAGGAGCGCGCATGCTCGAGCGCGTCGTCCTCCAGCACGGGGGGCGTCCCCTGAACGATGAAACCTTCGCCGACGTCCACGCTGAGGCCGCGCCCACGGGCGACCTTGCCGGCGGCCTTCGCAGCCGACCCAGCGAACATCGAGCGCACTCGTGTGTCGAACGTGACGATGCGTGTCGTCGGCGCAAACGTCGCTGACGCCAGCCACTCCGCCAGTCCCGACGCGGGTACCTGCGAGCCCCCCTGCTTCGTGGCCATCTCGCGGGTCTTGGGGTTCGGCAGCCCGCGCATGTGTGTGGGCGCGCCAGCCAGCACGAGGTCGGCGTCCACGACCGTGGGAGCATCTGCGGCGGCCACGACCCGCACGCCTCCCAGTCCGGCGGCAATCGCTTCTGCGACCTCTGCGGTGTTTCCCCAGCAAGACTCGACCACAACCAGTGCTGTCATGTCCGTCCTCTTCTCGTCGTTGTGAGACATCGTGTCTCATGAGATGCTATGTCTCATGAGGAGTCCGCGTCAATCTGAAACGAAAGATCGAGTGCTGAGCGCCGCGCTGCAACAGTTCCGCGAGCAGGGCCTCACGGTCGGAATCGACCACATCGGCCTGGAGCAAGTCATCAAGGGTGCAGGGGTTTCACGCGCGACCGCCTACCGGATCTGGCCCAACAAGCGACAGTTCCTCGCCGACGTCATAGTCGCGGCAGTTGCCGGGACGGAGTTGCGGGGCGAAACGGGCGAAACGATGGGCGCCTTTCAGGACCTGCTGCGGTACGAGGACGAGTTCGTCTCGGACCCGACCGTGCGCCGCCACATCATCGTCGACGCCGTGCGGATGTCATCCACCATCGACTTCGATCATTTGGTGACCTCCCCCGCGTGGGCCTCGTTCCTCGCCCTCGAAGCCACCACCCAGGGCATCAACGACCCGGATCTGCGCGCACGGGTCTCTGCGGCACTGCGGGAAACGGACGACGAGTTCACCGCTCAGAGAGCCGCGATGTTCGCCCGCCTGCCCAGCCTGCTCGGGTACCGGCTGGTGCCGCCCCTGGAAGGCGAGGCTGGGTTCTCGCTGCTGTCGACCTCGGCGGGCGCCTTGATGACCGGCCTGCTCATCAAGAGTCGCACGCGACCCGAGCTGTTCACCGACACCTTCGAGGCGGCAGCTTTCGGCGCCGGACCGCTGGAGTGGACGGTACCGACGTACACCCTGACGTCCCACCTGCTCAGCTTCCTCGAACCGGATCCTCTCGTGATCTGGGACGACGCGCAGCGGGCTCGATTCCGACGGGAGATCGCTGAACTCCTGGCCGCGCTCGGTTAGCGGTCCGCGCACGGCGTGGCTCGTCCGCGCCGCTTGTCAGGCACGGACGAGCCCGTGATCAGTGGACGGCCAGCAGATCGGTTGCCGGCACCTTGCGCGAGCGCATGACGGCCACGACCGCACCGACTATGCCCAGCAGCAGCCACCCCGTCAGCGCGACCAGCGAGCTGACGACCGACTCGCCGGTCATCACCGCCTTCACCCCGGACAGTGCCGGGGATAGCGGGGACAACGGCTCCAGCGCCGCCAGCCATGGCGGCAGAGCGGACGTGAGACCGGTCGCGGCCGTCACGATGACCATGCCTGCCGAGATCCACCGCCCGACGTTGCCGAACAGGGACACCAAGGCGAAGTTGACGGCAATGAACGACAGGGACGACATCAGCAGGACCCCGACGAGGGACAAGCCTTGCGGGATACCGAAAGCCATCGCCACGATGGTCAAGATTCCGGCCTGAACGATGCCCACGAGGATTCCGGGGGCCACAGCGTTGCTCAGCACGCGAATCGAAGGCGCGGTCGACATCGCCAGGGACTTGCGGATCGTCGGCGTGACGATGTACATCGCCATCGCCCCCAGCCACAGGGCAACGATCACCACCAGGGCCGACCAGGCGACTCCGGGTGTCGGCAACCCCAGGGTGTCCTCGTCGCTGACGGGTTCGGCCGCGACGTCGGCGAGTTTCTGACGGTCCACGACCGAATACGTCGGGATCTGGTCGGCACCCTGGGCGACGCCTGTCGCCAACTGCGACGTCCCCTTACTCAGATCGGACGTGCCTTGGGCGAGCTGCGCGATCCCTGTGCTCAACGCCGCCGAGCCTGTCGCAGCCTGGTCGACGCCGGTCGTGTACTGGTTCAGCCCCGACGAGAACTGATTCATCCCCGTCGCGTACTGACGAGCGCCGGTCGCCAACTGGGAAATACCGCTACTGAGGGCCGGCATGCCGTCGGAGAAGGCCTTCATCCCCGACTTGATCTGCGCGCCACCGGTCCGCAACTGCTCCAACTGGGCCTTGGCCTTGTTGGCCTCGGCCTGGGTCGGAAAGTCGATCTTGTCGATCGCCTGCTGGAACTGGGTTGCCCCGGCGCTCAGCTTCTTCGCGCCGCTCATGATCGACTCGCCGCTACTGGGATCGGTGGTGTTGAGGCCGGTGACTGCCGCCGTCGCACCGCCGGAGACGCCCGCGGCGATACCGGTTTGCAGGCCCGCCGCGTACCCCGCGCAGCCGGCCGAACCGTAGGTGGCCTCGATCTGCGCCGGGCACGTCGACGGGATCTGCGAGGCCACCTGCGAGGCGACCGCGCTGGGGTTGCTCGCGATGGACTTCATCGACGACTCGTACGTCGACAAGCCGCTAGAGATGCCGGACATGCCGCTGGCCAACGCGTCGACCTGACTGAAGGACGATGCCATCGACACCGAATCCTGTGCCGTCTTTTCGGTCTGCGTGATGAGCGCGTCGACGCCCGTCACGTACTGACTCGTCCCGTCTGACAACGCCTTCGCCTGCGCCGGGAGCGCCGAAGTGCCTGCGTTCAGCTTCTCGACACCGCTGGCGAGCGCCTCTGCGCCCGTCGACAGCTGGACGGCGGCCGTGTTGAGGGTCTTGCCGCCCAGGGCCAGTTGCTGCAGACCCACGACGAGTTCCGATGTGCCTTGGGAGGCCGCCCCCATGCCGGACGAGAGTGTCGAAGCGCCATCGGCCAACTGCTTGGTCCCCGTCTTCAGGTCCGTGAACTGGGCACCCATCTGATTGAAGCCGACATAGATCTGGTCGAGATACGCGGTGGTGAGCGTCGAGTTCAAGACCGTGACGGCCTCCTTCGCCACCGACTGCCCGAGCGAGGTCTCCGCGATCCCTGCGTCCTTCGACGTCTCGATGCTGATCGTCGCCTGTCGGGCCGTCGCAGCGTCGCTGTACGACGTGGCCGCAGCCGAGAACTCCTTGGGGATCGTCACGACCGCCGCGTACGTGCCGTCCTTGACGCCGTCGGCCGCATCGTCGGCTGTCGCGATCACCCAGTCGAAGTTCTGCTCACGCTCGGAATCGACCAGCGCCGCGGTGAACTGCCTACCGAGAGGCACCATCTGCCCATCGATCGTGACCGCCTCGTCGTTGTTGACGACGGCCGCCTTGACCGTGTGAAGCCTGTCATCCAGATTCCACGTCGCAGCCAGGAACCCTCCGGCGAACACCAGCGGAAGCAGCAGTACGCCGACCAGCGTGTACCACCTGACTCGTTTCGACATCGAGATCTCCTTTAGCGCGAAGCCCGGGCGAGGGCGCGGTCGAGGGGCAGATTGACTTGGCTGTAGTGAGCGGGCGGCAACGCCGTCAGGTCCGAACCTGGGGCGGTCCCCAAGACCCACACGATGTCGGGCCTGTTGTGGATCGCAACTCCGAGGTTGGCGAACTCGGTGGCATTCAACTTGCTCACACCGTCGACGGCGATGAGTGTCGCGCGCGACTGGGCGAGAGCCCGAGAGAAGTCCTCTTGGTCACTGAGGATGAGCTCTGCGTGTTTGCGTACGTAGGCGCCCTCCTCGGGGAGAGCGTGGCCCAGAACCTGCAATTCCCCCGCGGTGAGGTCCATTCGACCGGTCAGCGCCAGCAGCAGCGCGCGACGCGACTGAGGCGGTCCGGTGATGACCAGCGGCTGTCCGGGCACCAAGGCGAGATGCACGTTATCGAACAGGCGTGTGCCGTTGAGAACGAGGCGCAGACCCTCCCCGTAGGCGGCGTACGGCGCGGCAGCGTCCCACGCGTCGACCTTCAACTGGTGGGCGAGGCCCTCACCCTCGATGTCCATGGTGGGCAGGGCACGGTCGAGTGCTCGCGGCAGTCCCCACGCGCGGTCGCCGAGCAGCGCCATCACCGCCGGGACCAGGGTCATGCGGACGATGAAGGCGTCAATGGCCACGCCCACTGCCAAGCCGAAGGCGATGGGTTTGATCGTGGCGTCCCCCTCGGGAACGAAGAACGCGAACACGGAGAACATGATGACGGCGGCGGCGGCAACGACCTTGGCCGTGTGGACGAACCCGTCGTGGACGCTGTTCCGGTCGCCGTGAATGAACTCCTCACGCATGCGCGAGACGAGGAAGACCTCATAATCCATCGCCAGACCGAACAAGATGCCCATCAAGATGATGGGGAAGAAGCTGATGACGGGGATCGGTTCTTCCAGATTGACCAGGCTCGCGCCCCACCCGTAGTTGAACACCATCGTTGTCAGGCCAAAGGCGGCCCCGATGGACAAGAGGTACCCCAACGCCGCCTTGATCGGTACCCAGATCGACCGGAAGACGATGGTCAGCAGCACGAGGGACAGGCCGACCACGAACAACCCGAACGGGAACAGCGCCTCACCGAGCCTGTCCGAGACATCGATCTGGACCGCCGTCACGCCTGTCACGTACGTCTCGACGCCGTAGCGATCCTTCCATTCCTTTTGATGCGAGCGAATGTCCTCCACGAGCTGCGTCGTGGCCTTGTCGGTCGGACCCGATTCGGGGACGACCTGGATCATCATCGAGTCGGCGTTCTGGTTGGGGGTTGCCACGGGGACGGATGCCACGCCCGGAATGTCCTCGACCTCTGCCTTGATGTCGTCGACCAACTGCACCGGATCGTCGGACTCAACGATCGACCCGGTGATGACGAGCGGGCCGTTGGCTCCCGGACCGAAGTACTTGGAGATCAGGTCGTAGGTGGTCCGCGACTGGGTCCCTTTGGGGTTGGTCCCGGCCCCAGGCAAGGCCAAATGCATGTCCTTGGCGGGGATCGCCATGGCGCCCAGAGCCACGATGACGATGAGGATCGTGACGAAGGGAAGCGCCGTGACCAGGCGCACCCAGCGATCGGCGACGCGCTCAGCAAAGGCCGGTTTGTGCATCCCGTCCTCGGACCGCTTCACCCGCGGACGAAGCCGTTCGCCGGCAACCCCCATGAGCGCTGGCAGCAGCGTGTTCGCGAGCATCACAGCAATGGCGACCGTGACGGCGGCGAACATGCCCATGACGGTGAGGAAGGGGATGTTGGCGACGAACATGCCGACGAGCGCGATAACGACGGTCGCGCCCGCGAACACGACGGCGGAGCCAGCCATGGCAACAGCCCGGGCGGCCGACTCCTCGGGGCTCAGGCTGCGGTCACGAAGCTGGTCTCGGTGTCGGGAGATGATGAACAGGCTGTAGTCGATTCCGACGGCCACGCCCAGCATCACCGACAGCATTGGCGTGGCCGAGTTCACATCGGTGAAGCGCGTACCGATGATGATGATCGTCATGCCGATTCCGGCCCCCGTCAGCGCCACGGCTAGGGGAAATCCAGCCGCGACGAGGGAGCCGAGGGTCAAAATGAGCACGACGAACGCGACGACGACGCCGAAGACCTCGGTGATCGACAGGGACGGGATCGACACGCTGAAGACGTCACCGCCCACCGTCACGACGGACCCCGGCAGCATCGTTGTCAGCGTCTTGGCGTCGGCGGTGAGCTTCTCGCCGTCTTCCTCGGAGAAGTCTCCGAGCGTGGAGTCGATCGACAGCATAACCCGCGCGGCCGACTCGTCGTCCGAGATCAGCCCGTTCACGTAGGGGCTGTAGGGCGAGGTCACCGAATCGACGAGGTGGGCGTGTTCCATGTCGCCCAGCCAGTCCTCCACCGTGGCCTTGACGTCCGCGTCAGTCATCGACTCCCCGGCGGGCGCCTCGATGATCACGGTGGCCGTGGGATTCCCGGACCCCGGAAACGCCATGTTCAGCTGATGGAGGGCTTCTTCAGACGGGGCTCCGGGAATGCCGAATGCCGCTGAGTAGTTGCCGCCGATGACCGCGGCGCCACCGCCCAGCACGACAGCGACGAGGAGCCAGATTCCGAACACCCGCAGCTTGTGCCGGTAACACGCTCGCCCGAGGCGGTACAGAAACGATGACACGGTCACTCCTCACGGACGACATCGGAGTGCGCACGGAAGCGCTTCCGATTCGATACAGTAGTGCATCCGATACACCCATGTATCCGAATCTCTCCACGCGACCGCCCCGCCTTCGTGGAGCTTAGGAGGTCCGATGTCCGGTCCACCGCTGACGGCTAGGCGCGCGCACACGCGTGACAAGCTGATGGATGCGGCTTTGGACGTCTTCGCGGAGAAGGGCGTCCTCGGCGCCACCGTGGAAGAGATCTGCGAACGCGCCGGATTCACCCGTGGGGCCTTCTATTCCAACTTCGAGTCGAAGGACGACCTGTGCGTGGCCGCACGGGCACGGTTCGTGGCCGACGCCGAAGAGGCGATGCGGGCGGCCGTCGCGGTGCTCCCGCCCGAGGTCAACGATCCTGCGGCCGTGACCGACGTCGTCGACGCCGCCTTGAACATTGCGTTGGACGACTCCATCGCGACTCCGAGCCGCGTTCTCGCGCGGCTGGAGGTCGACCTGCACTTCCTTCGCAACCCCGGGTTGGCCAGCGACGACCAGCCCCTCAGTTGTCCCAGTCCCGATCTGATCGGGCTCATGGACGCCGAGTTGCGCCGCGTGAACTACGCCCTGCGCCTGCCCACGGCCGAGGTGATGGACATCCTCGGGTGCATCTTGGACGTCCACACGATGCGCGGCGAGGACCCGGTCGCCATTCGGGCGTTGATGGGCGAGACGCTGAAGTCGCTGATGATCGCCAGGGTGTAGCGCGACGCCAAACCTGCGGCGTACTACCCGCTTGACGGCATGTGCGCTGTTTGAATCAGACCCTTGCCCGAGCGCGTCACCCACGTCCCCCGTCCGACCGGCAGCGGTTTCGGCTTCACGTCACCGAACAACGCTCCCTCGTCCTTCGACCCGCTCATAATCAATGCCGGTGCCTGCGCGTCCTTCATGCGAGAGACGATCACATCGCTGAACAGCGCGCGGCCCGCACCACCCATCCCGCGAGCGATGATGATGTGCAACCCGACATCGGATGCCAAGCTGACGTAGTCCGCAAGTGGCGTCATGGCGTGGTTCATGCTGGTCGAGGCCAGCTCGTAGTCGTTGACGACCACGAAGACGTGCGGCCCCTTCCACCACGACCGGTCACGCAACTGCTGCTGCGTGACCTCGGGTCCGGGCAGACGCGGGCGGATCGCTGCCGCGACGTCGGCGATCAACTGATTGCCGGCGGTCGACGAACCCGCGTACTGCAGCAGGTGGTCGCCCTCGACGACACCCAGCAGGGAGTGGCGGTAGTCGAGGATCGCGATCTTGGCCTCAGTCGGCGAGTAGCGCTCGGTGATCCCCTGCAAGATGAGCCGCAGCAGCGACGACTTTCCGCATTCGGGGGCACCGAGAATCGCCAGATGCGGTTCGCTCGCCGGGTCGAACCAGACAGGCGCCAACTCCGCCTCGTCGATTCCGATGGGGATCGAGCGGTTGTGGCCATCGTTGACGATGCGCGGCAACGCCGTGAAAGGCAGGTCGTCAGGCAGCATTCGGACTTCGGGTGCTCGCGTGCCCTGCCATGCCGCCCCTACGGCCTCGATCATCTGTCGTTGCCCATCGCTGATGTCGTCCACGCTGGATCGACCGTCGATGCGCGGCAACGCAACCAGCATGTGCAGCCCGTCACCCGTGATGCCTCGCCCGGGACGACCCTTCGGGACGAGGGCCTGCACCTTGCGGTTCACCTCGGACTCGAACGGGTCACCGAGTTTGAGCTCGACACGACTTTGGATCAGGTCGCGAATGTTGACCCGCAGGTCGGTCCACTTGTTGGCGGTCAGGATCACGTGAAGGCCGTAGCCGAGGCCGCGCGAGGCCAGTGTCACGATCGGCTGCTCTTGCTCCTCGAACTCCTGACGCAAGGTCAGCCAGCCGTCGATGACCAAGAACACGTCAGCGGGGAAACGGTCGGCCTCGATCGTGCCGTTGGCGCGTCCGCGGCGGTACGTCGCAATCCCGTCGATGCCCATTTCGGCAAACGCGATCTCGCGTGCCTGCATCAACGAGGACATCTCGGCGACCGTTCGCCGAACCCGGTCAACGTCCAGACGCCCACAGACCGACCCCATGTGAGCCAGGTCACGCATGGACAACAAGGACCCGCCGCCGAAGTCCAACCCGTAGAAGCCGACCTCGGCCGGGGTGTGGGTGAGGGCGAGCCCCGAAAGTGCCGCCCGGATCGCCGTGGACTTGCCCGACTGTGGACCCCCCACGATCGCGAGGCTTCCGCCGGCGCCAGACAGGTCGAGCCACATCGGATCGCGCCGCTGCTGACGCGGCATGTCGACCAGCGCGATCGGCGCATGCAGTCGCCCGTGAAAGCGCGGATCGGCCGTCGTCAGGCCGCGGCCCTCGATCGGCATGAGTTTGGCGCCCAACAGCTTGTCCATGGAGGTGGGTTCGTCCAGCGGCGGTAGCCACACCTGATGGGCAGGCCACCCGTGTCCGCGCAATCGGTTGACGACGATCGACAACAAGGTGTCGGGTTCTTCCTCCTCGACCGGGGCCGCGACGGTCTCGACCGCACCGGTCACCGCGTCCACTTCGGGCTCCGGTTCCTCCGGAGGCTCGACGACGGCGACGAACTCGGAACTGAACTCCCGCACCGGCGGTATCCATCCGGACTGGCCCAAAGTGTCGATACCGCTGCGTCCGCCACGCGTGTCGCTGACGGCAGCGGTCGGCTCGGAACCCTCCCAGGGGCCGGACACGTAGGCGGCCTTGAAGCGCACCATCGACACCGTGTCGAACTTGAGGTACCCGTTGCCGGGTGCCGAAGGGAGTTCGTAGGCATCCGGCACGCCGATGACGGTGCGCGATTCGCCCGGCGAGAACGTCCGCAGGGCGATCCGGTACGACAGGTATGTGTCGAGTCCACGCAGCTTGTTTTCCTCCAGCCGCTGGCTGGCCAACAAGAGGTGCACGGCCACCGAGCGTCCGATACGCCCGATCTGCAAGAACAGGTCGATGAACTCCGGACGAGCGGTCAACAACTCGGAGAACTCGTCGACCACGAGGAACAGGCTCGGCATGGGCGGAAGATCGGCGCCGCCCTGGCGCGCCTCCTCGTAGTCCTCACGATTCTTGAAGTTTCCGGCGGCACGCAGAACCTCCATGCGGCGTTCCATCTCACCAGCGATGGCGTCCTGCATGCGGTCGACCAACAGCAGTTCGCCCTCAAGGTTGGTGATCGTCGCCGAGACATGGGGCAAAGAGTCGAGCCCGAGGAACGTGGCGCCACCCTTGAAGTCGACCAGGACGAAGTTCAGCTGCTCGGACGAGTGGGTCATGGCGAGCCCGAGGACGAGGGTTCGCAGGAACTCCGACTTGCCCGAACCGGTGGCCCCGATGCACAGGCCGTGCGGGCCCATGCCGCCCAACGCGGATTCCTTGATGTCCAACTCGACCTGTCGCCCGTCCTCGCCGGTCCCGAACGGGATACGCAGCCGCATGTGGCGGGGGCGCAGTTTCCAGGCCTCGCGTGGATCGAGAGTCGTCGGGTCCCCGACGCCGAGCATCGCCGGGAAGTCTTTGGGCGGTTCGAAGACCGCCACGGGACCCTCGTCGGACTCCTCCACACCGGGCGCGGTGATGGGCATCCTGTACGGCGACAGTTGCCGCGCGCACATCTCGGCGTAGATCATCGCGATGGAGTCCGGCTTACCGACGTCGGTCTCGATCAACTGCCCGGACGCGGGGTCGCGACGGTGCAAGACGAGCCTGGAGCCGTCCTCACTGATCTCCAGCACGGCCTGTCCGACATCGATGCGTCGCGGCCGCTCAAGGAGGTTGGTCAACTCCAGCGTCGACGTCGACGTTCCCGGCGGGACGTACGACTCGGCCGACACCGCGTCGACGCCGTCGGTGATGAGCACCATGTGGGCGCTCCCCCCGTCGGAGTCCGCCGCGCCCTCGCTGACACTGGCGAGTTCCATGGCCGTCGACGCCACGAGGCGGACGCTGCCGATGCCATCGGTACGGGTGGGATGCTGCAGGTGCGGAAGCCACTTCACCCAGTCCCAGAAGGGCTGACGCTCGGGCGCGACGCACAACATGATCCGCAGTTCTGTGGGTGCGTGCCACGTGGCGAGCTGCGCCACCATCGCGTACACCAGGGCGCGTTGCCGATCGACGTCACCGACGAAGCGGATGTGGCGGTAGCTGCGCAGGTTGATTGCGACAGGGGCGCCCGCGATCACCTTGTGTGTGCGGATGAATCGTCGGACCGCACCGGTCGTGAGGGGCTCAAGGTCTTCGACGGGCTTCGATTCCGGCGGTTGAATCCGTTGGGCGAACTGCTGCGGACCGACCGAGATCCGCACGGACCCGAAGTCATCGCTGTCCGGTCGGCGTTCCCACATGCGCCGCTCACCCGCCACCGTCCACAGCGTCTGGGGGGCCGGGTGTCGCCACAGGAACGACTTGCGTTGCGCGTCGGCTGCCCGCCGCACACGTCGACGCATCTGACCCAGGTAGCGAAAGTAGTCGCGCCGATTGGCGTCGAGTTGCCGAGCCTGGTCGTCATTGCCGCGGCCCGTCTGGGACATCATCATGCCCAGCATCGAGACGCCGTACATCGCGCCCATCACGCCGCCGAGAACGCCTCGGCCGGTGCCGCCACCCATCATGCCGCTGGTCATCATCAGGGCCATCGCCCCTGCTCCGGCGGCCATCGGCAGCATGCGCAGGATCGTTCCGATGCCACCACCGGTCGAGGGAGGGGGGATGTCGGGCGGGGATTCCAGGAGCAGATCGCCTCGGGGCATCGGAGGCGGCGCAGCGCGCTTGGTCCGGGAAAAGGTGATTACCGCCATCGCCGCCCTGCTCCGCCCTGTCGAAAAAATCCGATCCAATGTAACCAGCATGCCGGACGGGGGAGTCGATACCCTCATGTCCGTGAGCACAAGCGTGACAGAGGACTTCACCAGGGTCACGGTCATCTCCCCGACCCGGCGTATCGACCTGGCGCTGCCGTCCGGCGTCGCGCTGGGCGAGTTGATGCCGACGATCGTGCGGTTTTCCGGGCACGAACCCGGGACCGTCCAGGAGTCCGTCCACACCTGGGTCCTGCAGCGGGCCGGGGACGACCCACTCGACCCCAACAAGCTCGTATCGGCCCTGACCATCCGCGACGGTGAGGTCTTGCACCTGCGCCAACGCGAGGCCGCCATGCCCGATGCGGCCTTCGATGACGTCGTCGACGCCGTCGCCACGGCCACCACGACTCTTCCGGCCTGGACCCCGACCCACAGCCGCCGCATGGCGCTGGGCATGTTGGTGCTGGTGTTGGTTGGGATTCCCGTCGGCCTGCTCCTCGTGCGGCTGGGCGGACCGGGCGGCATCTCGGACCCGATCGGGGGCGCCATTGCCCTCGGTGTCGCCGTCGCGGCAGGCGTCGCCTCGATCGTCATGTCGCGGGCATTCAACCGGTATGCGGTGTCGGCGACGCTGGGCTGGACCGCCGTCATCATGGCGGGCGTCGGCGCATTCTTCGTCGTTCCGGGGGTCTCTCAACCCGCGATTCCGCTGCTGGTTGCCTGCAGCGCGGTGCTGGTCATGTCCGCCACGGTCGGGCTGGCGGCCCGCGTGCATCCGTACGGGATGCTGTCCGCCGTACTGACGTCGGCGTCCGCACTCATCGTCACGATGCTGATGGCGTTGATGCCCAGTCGAGCGGTGGAAATCTCCGCCGTGGCCACCACCGTCATGCTGATCGTCACGGCCTTCCTGCCACAACTGAGCTATCAGGTCGCCCAGATCGCGATGCCCGTGTTGCCCAGCGATGCCGAGCAACTCATGGCCGACGACCAACCGATCCAGTCCGACATCGTGACGCGGGCCATCATGGCCGACCGACTCCTCGCGTCGTTCCTCACGGCCAGCGTCACCTCCACGACCCTGTTCTTGGTTCCTGTGCTGTCGCGGCCGGGGTGGGCCGAGATCGGATTCGCCGGTGCTGTCTCCCTGACGTTGCTGTTGCGGGCGCGCGCGTTCGTCGGCCTGTACCACCGCATCGTCGTCTTGTTGGCCGGTGTCGCATCCACGGTCATGACGCTGGTCGACCTGGCGGGGCGCGCTCCGACCGGGATTCTCCCGCTGTTGATCGGCGCCACCGCCCTGATCATCACGGCCTCGATCCTCGTCGTGTACGCCAGTCGAGGCTACGACCGCATCTTGTCTCCCACCTGGGGACGCATCGGCGACATCTTCGAATGGATCGGCATCATGGCCATCGTGCCGCTGCTGCTGGCTGTCTTGGATGCGTACGCCTACATGCTCGGACTTGGCGGGTAGTCGTACCCGACTCCCAGGGAGCTGGGAGGCGTCGGCTGGTCAGTTGCCGCCGAACAGCAGGCGGTACTCCGAGGCGGTCGGGGGTACCGGCAGGCGGATCAGGCGACGGTTCATGGCCAACGCCACCTCGCTGTGCCCCAGATTGACCGCACGCTTCAGTTGGCGAGGGTTCAGCGAATACGCGCGCCGCAAGTTGTCTTGCACCTTGGCGTCGGCCGGAGACACGAGCGCGAGGTCGCAGTTGCGCAGCGCGAACACCGCACCCGACGCAGCGGCATCGCCGATGGTGAAAACCGCCTGCCACGATCCGAGGTTGCCCTGAATCGACTCGAACGCCCCCACATCATCGATGATCAGCGACGGCCGGTACGGGCGTCCGGAAGCGGGCAGGGTCCGGCCGCGAGCGACCACATCGACCGTGCCCCCCGAACGATTCACAGAGTCGACAAGCCCCTGCCACCGCTTCGCGTCCGCCGCCACGATGGACAGGTGCGCCCCCATGGACAGGCACCGGAAGGCCAACAGCCAGGTCAGGTACTCGGGTGCCCCGATGAAGATGCGTGTCGGACGCTGCGCGAACAGGCGAATCGTGATGGGGCCGCTGTCCCCCCGACCGAGGACCACGCCACTGGGTCCGGTCTGGACGACGTCACGGGTGGCGATGGGTTCGGACGGCAGTTCCCAGCCGGTGGGAAAGTTCGACATCAGGCTCCTCGTCCCAGCGGCACAGTGGCCAGCATGACCGGGACCTGTTGGCCGCCGGGCGGGCGGAAGGAAATCCCCCCAAGTTGCGACTCGATCGCGGCGACGGCGCGTTGGGCGCTGTCGGGCGTGGGACAGGCGATCCGCAGCGCACCCGTCGGTGGGCGGCCCTGGACAAGGGTGTAGGACGTCACGGCAAACAACACCGGGGCGCCGGCCAGGACATCCAGAGCGTGCGCGTAGGCGCGGGTCGAGTTGTCACCCCAGTTCGAAATGAGTTGCCCTCGGTGCTCGAGTCCGTCGCACTGCCAGGCAGTCCATTCCTCGCTGGTGCGGGGGCCTTGGGCCTCGGGTCCCGCTCCGGAGGTGAGCGCTAGCGCCTCGTAGATCTCCAACGGATCAAGCACGCGGGTCTCGATGCCCTGCCGCTTCAAGACGGACTGCGCGCGGTGCAACCCGAAGCGCAGCGTCGCGTTGATGCCCTCGGTTCCCGATCCGCGGCGCGCGACCGCGCCCAGGCAGGCCCGCGGGTCTAGCCGCACGCACAGCCAGGTCCGGCGGATCGTGGGCGGTGGGGGTTCATCACCCAACACCTCGCGATAGGCCGCAGCGGCAGCGGAGTTCTCCCCCAGCAACACGCTGGTCGGGGCAGGGACGGTGAACGTGACGAGTTGGACACCATCGAAGGCCACGTCGTCTTGGACGGTGAGGGATTCGAGGGAACTGAGGTCGATCTCCTCACCCATGTCGGCGATGAGTTCGTCGTCAGTCAGGAGCGACAACACGGCGGTCCACGCCGTCCCATCCGTGATCACACCGACCTCGCCGCCGCGTCCCGTGAGGGTTCGGATCACGGCCAGGTCGGGGATCCATTCGGCCAAGGGTTCCAAGCTGGCGGGGACGTCGGGGTGGACGACTTGGTGGCGCTGACGCCGGCTGAACTGCGAGCGCAAACGCATCCATCCCAGCAGGGTGTTTCCGCCGAACGGGATGAGGAACACCGCGAGCGTCAGCGCCACGAGCAGCGCGGTCACGAAACCCACGATCGACAGCGGTAAGACGGCGAGCACCATCACGCAGACGGCGACCTCGATCACCAGGCACAGCCCCAAGCGGGCAAAGGACGCTCTGTGACGGGCGACCCTGGCCATGGTGGGGTCGATATACGCCGCCAAGGCGCCTCCCGAGCTGGTAGTGGAATGGCTGGGGTCTACTCTAGAGCCACCCTGGGCCCCTCTCAGGGTCTCCCTCAAGCGTCATCCTCACCGTTTCCGAACCCGGGAAAGGACCATGGCGAGTCGCAAGGACCTGCTCAAGGCACAGTCATTCGTTCATCAGCGGATGGTGTCCGCCTTGGTCATGCGCGACCCGGACAATCCCGCGACGCCCCTGCGAAGGATGCGGACGGCAACCTTCGTCGGCGTTCTCATCGGCGTCCTCGTGATGGCCGGATTCGGCGTGGTCGGGCTCCTCGTCAACGGCGGATTCTCGAAGTGGAGTGACACCGATCACGACCTGATCCTCATCGACACGGAATCTGGGTCCGTTTACACGTACCGCGGCACAGACGGAAACCGGCAGCTGCGTCCAGCCGCCAACATCACGTCTGCGCTGCTCCTCGTCGAGGACGGATCGGCGAACATCAAGCGCGTCAAGACGGAGTCGATGAAGGGCTACGAGATCTTGCCCATGCAGGGCATCCCGGATGCGCCCCGCCAGTTGCCGGCGAAGGATTCCCTGTCGGGTACGCCGCTGCGGCTGTGCAGTGCGGCGCCGACCGACGACTACCGCCCGATCTCGGTGGAGGTGGGGCAGGGCTCGGTCCCCGACTCCAGCCAAGCCGTGGTTCTGCTGGGCGACGACAAGACCACGGAGTACTTCGTCTACAACGGCGTCAAGCACGAGATCGAACGGTCCGACGAGTTCGCCCGCTCTCCCGTCTTCGTGCAGTTCGAGCAGGTGAGTCCCGGCAACCGCTTCATCAACGCTCTCCCCACCGGGTCCAAGCTGGCGCCCCTGAGCGTGCCCAACGCGGGCAGTGAGCCAGTCGTGGATGCCGGGGGCAAGTTCGTCGGTGACATCGTGTCTCTCGGGGACGAGGACAACCCCGACTCGTCGTTCTACGTGGTCCTGGAGGACGGGTTCTCCCGCACCACCTATATCGAGGCGCATCTCAGCAAGGATCGGTACCAGGGAACCGTCACCAGCGATCAGATCGCTGCTGCCACATCCAAGTCCAAGCCTCGCTACTCGGCCAGCGACATCCCCGATGGTCTGCCGTCCGCAGACGCACAAAACAACTCCGCCGACGCCTCCGTGTGCGCGACGTGGAAGGACACCACTAAGCCGCCGATCATTTCCCTCGGCGCGGACACACCGGAATGGGACGGCGGAAAATCGGGCTCCGTGACTGCCGATATCGTCAGGCAGGTGGAAGGGGCGGGAGCACTGCTGCAAAACGTCGATTCTATTTCCGACGATGCCGCCGTGTTCCTGATTGTTAATCGGATGAAATACTCCATTCCCGACGCGAAGTCCCGCACCTCTCTGGGGTACGCGGACGCGCCTGTGTCCCGCGTCCCACCGCAGGTGATCCAGTTGATACCCGACGGCCTGGCCCCCGGGGAGGCCCTCGACTACGAGACCGCCGATCAAGTCATCGGTTCCTGATACCAG
>RRZU010989460.1_pt1 | contig 21414 bp, 20 predicted proteins | sample 2165561 | NCBI WGS metagenome assembly RRZU01 (sample SAMN10456909, study PRJNA506462) | wastewater metagenome | isolation source: wastewater sludge | place: USA: Moscow, Idaho | reverse complement strand
CTACAACATCCATATGATTTAAATAATATTCTCTTTTTTCTCTAATTGGAGCAATAAATGCTTCCAAAGTTTCAATTAATAATTTTTTAACTACTCAGTCTCAAATACTTCATTCTCCACCTGCAATATATTTTGCTTTTAATTCTTCTAAATAAGCTTTATCATCATAGAAAATATCTAAATACATAAATGGAACATGTTTTTCAATATTTCCAGGATCAGTAATAGAAATTTTATTTGGGTCAGTATACATTTTATTTACTTGTTTTTTGATATCTTCATAACTTGAAGTAAGGTAAATTGTATTTCCTAAACTTTTACTCATTTTATCATTTCCATCAATTCAAACAAGTCTTGAAACTTCTGAAATTAAAGCTTTTGGAAGAGGAAATTTAGTATCATACATCGTATTTACTTTTTTAATCACTTTTCTTGCAAGCTCAATATGTGGAATTTGATCTTCTCAAACAGGAACTATATGAGACATCGGAAGCATAATATCTGCAACTTGACTAACAGGATAATTTATAAACCCTAGAGATATTACATTATTAGTTTCTTTTGACTCAAGTTTTTTCATTTCATCTTTTAAAGTTGGATTATTTAAAGCTGTTGTATAAGGCACAAACATAGTTAAATAATTGAAAAGTTCAGCAAATTCAGGAACATAACTTTGAACTACAAAATTTGATTTTTTTGGATCAAGTCCAACAGCCATCCAATCAATAACCATATCAACTACAGCTGTTCTCATTTTATCAGTTTCTCATAAATGGTCTCACAAAACTTGATAATCTGCTATTAAAAAATTACATTTAATATTTGGATTATCTTGCATTATTTTCCAATTTTTTAAAGCTCAAACATAATGCCCTAAATGTAATCTTCAACTTGGTCTAGCTCAAGTCAAAACATTTAGAGTTTGTCATGGTTTCACTTCAAAATTTTGTATTCCTCTAATAACATGAGGTGTATTATTGTTTTCTAGCATATTTTTATAGTTAAATAATTATCCCCCACCCTAGCCCTCCCCCCAAGGGAGAGGGGAAAGTATTTAATAAGTTCCTTTCTCCCTTGGGGGGAAAGGTTAGGATAGGGGGATTATAAAGTTAGTGGATGAGGTTACCTCTTCCCTTTTAAACTTATAATTTCATCTCTTAATTCTGCAGCTTTTTCAAAATCCATATTTACTGAAGCAATATTCATTTCAAATTCTAAAAGTTTAATTTTTTTATCTAATGTTTCTTCATCAATTAAAGCATAATCAACTCATTTAGTTTTTATTCACATATCCTTAATACCTGAAATAATTGTTGTTGGAGTAATATTATTTTTTAAATTTGATTCTATTTGTAATCATCTTCTATAATTTGTAAGATTTATAGCTTGTTTCATAGCATTTGAAATAAAATATCATTCTCTCGTTAAAAATTTTCATTTATTAAATTCAAAAAGTTCAATTTTATTTTTAAATTCATCAATTAAATAATCAACAGGAACTCTATCTTCTTTGAAAAAATCAGACATTTTCAAATTTTGTTCAACATACATATAAACTGTTCATTTTGCATTTCTTGCAGCTCTTCAAATTATTTGGATTAAAGATGAAGTTGATCTTAAAAATCATTGTTTATCAGCATCTATAATAGCAATTTTTGTAACTTCTGGTAAATCAAGTCATTCTCTAAGTAAATTTACTCAAACAATTACATCAATTACTCAAGTTCTTAAATCTTTTAAAATATCTAATCTTTCAAGAGTTTCTATTTCAGAATGCAAATATTTTACTTTTATTCCATTTTCAAGTAAATAATCACACAGTTCTTCACTTGATCTTTTAGTAATAGTTGTAATAAGCATTTTTTCTCATAAATCAACTACTTCTTTAATATTTTTCATAACATCGTCAACCATATATTCCATAGATCTAAGTTCTATTTTTGGGTCTAGAAGTCCTGTAGGTCTAATTAATAATGGAACAACTCTATAATCCTCACTATCTTGCCAAAGTCAGTCAGTTAATGGATTAAAATTGAAATATTTATCAGGATTTTTACAAGTAGTTTTAATATCATAATCTCATGGAGTAGCCGAAACTAACACCATTTGTTTCATTTTTCCTTCAAATTCATCAAATTGCAAAGGTCTATTGTCCATTGCAGAAGGAAGTCTAAAACCATTTTCAACAAGATTTACTTTTCTAGCTCTATCTCAAGCATACATTCCTCAAATTTGAGAAATTGTCATATGACTTTCATCAACAAAACACAAAAAATCATCTCCAAAATAATCTATCAAAGTAGCTGGAGGAGCTCAAGCTCATCTTCAATCTAAGTATCTAGAATAATTTTCAATTCCATTTACATAACCTACTTCTTGCATCATTTCAATATCATATTCTACTTTTGTTTTAAGTCTTTCATATCTTAAAACATCTCATATTTCTTTAAAATAAGCAAGTCTTTCTTCTAATTCTTTTTTGATTTCAGGAATAATTTTTTCAATAGTATCTTTTGTAGTAACAGTATGTTTAGCTGGGAAAATCTCTATTTTATCAAGATGTTCATAAATTTCTCAAGTTAAATAATTTCTTCTTTTAATGCTTGATAATTCATTTCACCAAAATTCTAGAGAATAAATAGTTTCCATACTTGACGGATAAATTTCAATTAAATCTCACATTATTTGAAAAGTTCCAGGAGTAAAATCAGCTCCAGCTCTTTTATATTGAAGTAAAAGTAATTTTTTAATTAAATTATCAAAATGATATTCATCTCAAACTTTTAAATCAAAAACACTTTCTCTATAAGCTTGAATATCTCAAACTCAATAAATACAACTCACTGAAGCAACAATAATTACATCTTTTCTTCAAAGTAAGCTTTGAGTTGCAGCATGACGAAGTCTGTCAATTTCAGCATTGATTGTAGCCTCTTTTTCAATATAAGTATCAGTTTTTGAAACATAAGCTTCAGGTTGATAATAATCATAATATGAAACAAAATAATGAACTTCATTATCCGGGAAAAACTCTTTAAATTCACCTGCAAGCTGAGCTGCAAGTGTTTTATTATGAGCAATTATCAAAGTAGGTTTTTGTATTTCCTGAATAATATTTGCCATTGTAAATGTTTTTCCTGATCATGTAACTCACCACAAAGTTTGATTTTTATATCAAGCTTTTATGTATTTTAACATAGCTTCTATAGCTCTTGGTTGGTCTCATGTTGGAGCATATTTTGATTTTAATTTAAACATTTTGTTTTTTGTTTTTAAGTTCTAAATGTATTTTTCTCGATAAAATCAAGAACTTCTTTTCTTAAATCTTCACTAATTTGTAAATTGTGTGATACATTTTCTACATCTTCATCTTCTTCAAAAGCATCAATCATTTTTATAACTTTTAAAGCTTTATCAAATTCAGTAATTTCTCAAAAATTTTCAGGAATATAATCTAAATCACAAACATCTAATTCAATATTTTTTGAAGCAAAAAATTCTTTTACTTCTTGTAAATCAGTTGGTTCTGTAAGTATTTTTACATTATTTCCTTCTTGAATAAAATCTAACACACTTGTTTCAAAAACTAATTCTTCAATTTGATCATATGAGTATTTTTCTAAATTAATATAGATAACTCCTCTTCTTTTAAATGAAAAACTAACACTTCCTGGTTCACCCATATTTCATCCATATTTAGAGAAAATATGTCTAACATTTGAAGCTGTTCTATTTTTGTTATCAGTTAAAGTTGATACAATAAATGCAACTCCTCAAGCTCAATATCCTTCATAATCAATTTGAGTAATTTCAGCATCAGCTTTATTTTCTCAAGTTCAAATTTTTATAGATCTAGCAATATTATCACTTGGAACATTATCTTTTCTAGCTTTTTCAATTGCTTCAGCTAAAATATGGTTAATACTTGGATCTCAACCATTTTTTGCAGCCATTTGAATCATTTTTGAATGTAATCAATATATTTTTTGTCTTGCAGCATCTCATTTACTTTTACTTCAAGCCATAACTGGTCATCTTCACATAGTTTTTTTAGTTAATTTTTAAATTTTTGTAGAGATGTTGCACTGCAACATCTCTACTCTAGATTTTAATTTTTGATACAGTAGAGAAAGATTGCAATCTGTCTCTACATTTTTTATAACATGATAATTTTTTCGGAACGATGCAATCGTTCCCTACATTTTTTGGGTGAACACATAGGTTCACCCCTACATTTTATTTTTTCCTTTCTATTCCCTTCCATTAGACTTAAGGGAAGGGCTAGGGATGGGTTAATTATTTTTTTTTGGAACGATGCAATCGTTCCCTACCATTTCCCCTCTCCCCTTGGGAGAGGGGCTAGGGGTGAGGGCTTTTATTTAGAGATTAGAAGTCATGACTATCTCAATTTCCCTCCTTTTTTCTCAACTTTTACAATAATATCTTTAATTAATTGAGCTTTTACATCATCTTTAATAGTATCTGTCATTGATTGAATGTATACTTTAAAGCTTAAACTTCTAGCTTGAGGTAATTTGTCTTCATCTTCATAAATATCAAATAATTCTACTTTATTGATTAATTTTTTATCAGTATTTAAAATAGTTGATTTAATATCTTTTCATAAAACATCTTTTGAAACAACAAAAGATAAATCAAAATTATTTTCTTGGAAAGTAGATAATTCTTTTGCTTTTGTAATTGAGTAAATTCAAGCTAACAATTTTCAAACATTTATTTCAAAGAATCAAACCCTATCTTCTACTCCAAATCTTTTTGAAACAACTGGATGAATTTCTCAAACATATCAAACATCTTGACCTCTAACAACTACTCTAGCAGTTCTTCATTTATGAGAAAAATCTGGGTAAACTTCAACTTTATCATAGTAAAAATTTGAAGTAAAAATAGTTTGTAAAAAGTCTGTTACAATATTTTGAACATCATAATAAACTAAATTTTTGCTTGAAGTCATAACTCCTGATAAGAAATAATCTTCTGAAATTTCATTTCAATTTTTGAAAAATACTTTTTCTAATTCAACTAATTTGATATCTTTTCTTTCTTTTATATTATCTTCAAGTCATTTCATTAAGTTAGGAATTAACGAATTTTTCATATGAGTTGCATCTAGAGTTAAAGCATTTTTAAGCTCTACACAAGAGTTGATATCCATATTTAATTTTTCATATAAATCATTTGAAACAAAAGAATAATTATAAACATCAAAAAATCCTCTATCAGTAAAAAATGCTCTAGCATCTTTTTTTAATTTGTAAGTATTTGATTGAATTACAGCTCAAATATTGATTCTTGGAACAGTAGTTGTAATATTATCATAACCGATAATTCTAGCTAATTCTTCAGCAATATCAGCTTTTGTCGTTAATTCTTTTCTCCAGAAAGGAATTTCTATTTTTAATTGTCATTCTGAACTTGATTCAGAATCCAAAAATTTAATTCATAAATTTTCTAAAATATTTTTAGTTTCTGCTTCTTCAAATTTATATCAAACAAGATTTGAATAAAAATTTAAGTCAAAATCTTGAATAACTTTTTCTTGTTTTTGTGAATAACTATCTGCAAAAGCTTCAACTTTTAAATTTTGGAAAGCATTTTGTAATTCTCTAATAACCAAAGCTTGTGCTCTCAAGCACATTTCTGGTAAAATATCTTTTTCAAAAACATTTAAAGCATCAGTTCTAACTCATAATCTTTTTCAAGTCATTCTTAAAATAGCTTGGTCAAAATGAGCAGTTTCAACTAGGATTTCAGTAGTTTCATCACTTACAGCACTTGATTTTCCTCAGATAATTCAAGCAATAGCTAAAACTTTTTCACTATCAGCAATAACAATATCTTTTTCTCCTAATTCGTATTCTTTGTCATCTAAAGCAAGTATTTTTTCTCATACTTTAGCAAATCTTACTTGAATATCTCAGCTAACTTTTTTTGCATCAAAAATATGTACTGGTTGTCCATAGAAATATAGTGAATAATTTGAAACATCTACAAGCAATCCTTTTACTGAGTGTCCTGCAGCTTCAATAATTGTTTGAATTTCTTTACTTGAAGTAATATTTCCAACTCAAGAAATTTTTGATAAACTATATCTTCTTACAAATTCAGGAATTTGGTTTGTGAAATTTAATTTTGGAGTATTTGAAAAATCATAACTAGCATAATCTACATCTAAACTTTTGTTGTTAATTACAGCTAATTCTCTTAAAACTCACATATAAGAAAACATATCTGGTCTGTGGTTTATAGCTTTGTTATCAATTTCTAAAATTTCATCATTTTTTTCTAAAACATCACATAAAGCCTTTCCAGCTTTAAAATCAAAATCCTTTAAATCAACTATTTCTTTTTCATCTTTTGCAGGAAATCTGTCAGCTAACCAAACTTCGTCAGCAGCACAAATCATTCATAAACTCTCAACTCATCTAATAGCTGTTTTTTTCATAACAACTGGTTCACCTTGTCCATGCCAAACTACACTTGCTCAAATTTTAGCAACTGCAACTTTTTGTCCAACTTCTAAATTAGAACCTCAACAAACAATTTGAATATCATTTTCCTCTCAAACTGCAACTTGGCACACTTTTAAAGAGTCAGCATCAGGATGTTGTTCAATTTTTGTAATCACTCATAAAACCATATTTTCAAAATATGATTTTTGAGAATGAATTTCTTCAACTTCAGCAGTATGCATAACTAAATCTTCTCAAACTTTTAAAGCTGTATCTAAATAAGGTAGGTAATTTTTAAGTATTTTGTAAGAAACTTTCATTTTTATTTTAATTAAAGTATAAATTTAAATTTTTTATTGGAATAATGTAAAATCAAATCATTCTATTGTAGTTTGTTGTTGTACTTTTGCTTTTAAATTATTTTTATATCAATAAGATTTTCAAGAAGCATCAATAGTAGTATATTGTTGGGGTAAAGTCATTCAAGTTGCTGTTAATTTATATTCTAAATAAGGAATTTTAGAACATTTTACAGGAGCTTGAGTACATGCTTCTAAATCAGAAATTACATTTAGTTTTAGAGTACATCAGCTTAAAGTACAATTTGATGAATAAAATGAATTAAAAGTTTTTCAACTTCATGATAAGTCCATTCAAAATTTATCTTTTATAGAATATGAACTTAATGTTCAAGTAGATGAATTTATTGCACCAGTTTGAATTAAATTACTTCATGATGAACTATCTGCATTTAATGTATCATTTTCTGAAGTTAGAATCCATGAAATTATTGAAGTTGTTCATCAAGATAGACTTAATGTTGTTCCTGAAGCAAAATCTGGAACCTTAAAATAAAGATTAAATTTATCAAAATCTGATATAGCTCAAGATCAAATTTGAAGTTGAACAGGATATCATGGTCATATTATATTAAAATTTTTATCAAAATCTGAAGTTCATGATCATGATAATGGAATTGTACTTCAAGTAGCTATAATATTATATCATAAATCTTTTTTATAATTTGCATTATTTCAAGATAGAATTTTTCAAGTACTTGTAAAATTCTTATTTTTTACAAAATATAGAGACTCTTCAACTCATGCCATACTTTGATAAAAAGCATTTGAAGAGTTTTCTCATCAAGCAGTTGATCTTGCAAATGGAACAATATAATCAAGTATTACAATTGCTGTTAACATTATAAGAACAGTTAATCACATTCATATTACTATTGCAGATCAGGCATTTGATTTTTTCATATTTATTTTATTAATAGTAAATTTAATACCTATATTTTTTTAATGGAAAATTAATTTAATAGATCCTGAATCAAGTTCAGGATGACAAGCTTTTTGGTTATTTTTTTGTTTCTTTTATTCTCTTATTCTTTCCTAATCTAAATAATCAACTAAATTAATAGTAGTTTGGTATTTTATTTCTGGAACATCTCAAATAATTCATTTTCTTTTTAACCAACCTGGTTTAATAGATAATGAAAGTTTTAAATATGGATTAATATCTTTTAAAGAACTCATTTCTTTCCATCAGTATACTTTATAAACATCTGGAAATAAGTCCACTTTAAAATCAGTTACATTTAATGCACTAGGAAACATATCTTGCCAATAAGAATTCATATCAACACTTCAAGCTATTATTGCAGTTCACATAATATTACTTGTTCAATATATTGTTGGATCAACTATCCAAGTATCAATTTTTCAATCATAAGCTCAATTTCATCAATTATGATCCATTCCCCAATCTTTTCAAGATAATTTTAATATTTGAAGAGTTCCTAAACATCCAGTTTCTGTTCAACTAGAAGTACAATTTTGAATTGGAGAATTACTATCAGCTATAACTTTTCTTCTAAAATAAGTTCTAGATTTTCAATTATCTCATATAAGATATAATTCTAACATACTTCAAGAAAATGCTTTTGGTCAAATTCATAAATGCTCATCATCTAAATCTCATCTAATATCTAAATTTCAATCTTGATCTCATCAATCAGTATCTGCATCTACATTATAATCAACAAATTGAAAATAATATTGTCAATACCTTTGTTTATCTCCTGTTGTTGCCCCAATAGGTCATGGATTAGCAATAGAACTATTATCTATTCAAGCATTAGATTTATAACATCAATTGTTTATTAATCATGTTGGATCTAACATTTTTCAAGTAGATAAACTTCTACAATAATAAAATCAGTTTCAATATCAAGTTGAAGCTTTTCAATAATTTCAAAATCAAGTTGGTAAATTATAATATCAACTTGAAGTTGTAGTTCAAACTACTTTTCTATTAAAATATTCTTCATAATCTATAGTTCATCATTTTTTTATTTCTTGAAATAATTTTTCAGAGAAAAAATAAGCTTCTTTAGTAACACTTGTTTGTTGAGCTAATTTTATTTTTCAAGAATTTATTTTTGTTAAAGCATAAAATCAAGTAACTATTACAATTGAAAATATCAAAACTCAAACAATTATTTCTACTAAAGTATAAGCTTTATTATTTATTTTCATATTATTTTTTATTATAAAATATATTTTTTATAAAATCTCACAAAAATGATGTAATTTTATAAATTGTTGGCTTAGCCCAAAACTTTCTAGGCCATTGTCTAAAAACAAAGTCTAAACTTTCAAAAAAAATTCCTTTTTTTATAGATTTTTTAAATCAAAACAAAGCAAAAAAACTTCTAAAAAAAGAAGCAATTAAACTAATAATATAAACTATCAAATCAAAAAATTTATTATCAATTTTCATTTATTTATTGATATAAAACTAAAATTACACATATTTTAATCAAAAATACATATATTGCAAAAGTTTAGTAGTTTTTTTCATAAAAAACTTAAAAAATCTATTTTAGACATATTTTTAGATTTTTGTAAATACTACTAAACTTTACTTTTTCTAAAAATTATGTACAAATACAATGATATTAATAATTAACATTTATTGTTATGTCATACAAAATTACTGCTAAAAATAGAAGACTTAATAAACATATAAATAAATTTATAAGTATTATAAAATTTGATGCTATGAATTTAAGTCACTCACATAAAACTATTTTTATTTGAAGTCTGATTTGAATTATTTCTTTATTTTTAACTTGGTTTACATCAAATTGAAATGAACAAATGACCTGAACAGCTTTTAATAAATTACTTTGACTTAGTTGATATTTAATTTTTATTTGTTACTTAAAAATTTTATTTATATTATTTAGTAAAAAATCAAAAGATTTTCTAAAAAAAATTATAAATTTAAATATAGATGACCATATATTATTATCATTTATTTGAATTTTTGCTTTTGCATTTAGTCTAAATTCATTTGTTTTAATAAATAATTTTGCTGTATTTCAATCTCAAATACATTTTCAACAATGAATTATTTTAAATTTAGTATGAAATATACTATTAAATATCGGAGCTATTTTTAATTTATTTTCAAAAACAAATGTTTGAATTTTGGTAAATACACCTCAAACTTGAGAAGAAAACATTTTAGACCAATATTTAGAAAATAATTCAATGAACACAAAATTACCATTTTAATAAAAAGTCTGTTGACTTTTAAAAAAATGTTATATAATAATATCTTATAATCTAATTTATTATAAAAATATGAGCCAAACATTAGACCAAAATTCTTTATACACTAGTTTTGAAAACATTTTAACTTCTTTATCTAATAAAGAAAAAATTGTTATTCAAAAAAGAATTTGATTAAATTGTGAGAAAGAAACACTTCAAAATATTTGAAATTCTTTCACTCCAAATATTACAAGAGAAAGAGTTAGACAAATTGAAGATTCCTGAATTAAAAAAATTTGAAGAATTATTAAAGCATCTAACCTAGAAGTAATACAAGCTTTTACTAAAAAACACCTTGATTTAGTTTGAGGTCTTTTAACAAAAGATAAATTAATAAATGAAATTATTAAAAATTTCAAATTTGACGAAAATATAAATCAAAATGTTATAGAATCAATTGTTCATTCTGATTTTGATATTGTTAAATCTAAACCAAAATGTGGAACTCAAACTTATTTCCACTTACCTAGTATTTCAAAGAAAAATATTGAATTAATTCACAAAGAAGCTACAAAAATTCTTAAATCAAAAAAAGATGTAATGGATAAAAATGCTTTATATGAATTAATTAAATTTAATACAAAATTAGATTTAAAAAACACATTCATAGATAGTGTTATGGATATTTTTGATGATTTAATTAAATGAGAAGAAACTGTTATTTGACTTACAAAATGGAAAATTTTAAATCCTAAAACTCTAAAAGATAAAGCTGTATACATACTAAAAAAACAAAAAACTCCAATGCACTTCGTTGACATTGCAAATCAAATTTCATCTACTATGTGAGAAGTTGTAAAAATAAATACTATTCACAATGAACTTATTAGAAATACTGATTTTGTACTAGTTTGAAGATGAATTTATGCTCTAAAAGAATGGTGAATTTATAAACCAGGAACTGTACTTGATGTAATAGTTGATGTATTAAAGAAAAACTGAGAACCTTTAAGTACTGAAGATATTATTAATAAAGTATTAAAAGTTAGAAAAGTAAAACATTCTACTATCTATATGAATTTACAAAATAAAGATGTAATTCAAAGAGTTTGAAGAAATTTTTATGATATAAAAAAAGAAAGTTAAAAACTTTCTTTTTTTTGTTGACTAAATTTTATATATCGTATAATAATAGTTAATACTTTTTAATTTTTATACTATGAATAATAATATTTTTGAAAAACTAGATATTTCTGATATTTCAGAAAATTGATCTAATATTAAAAAACTTTCAATTGATGAAGCTATTTATGAAATAATTTTATCTGCTACTCAAAAACATTGAGATGATGTTTATAAAATTATAAGTTTAATTAAAGATGAACCAATAGTTCAAAAAAATGTAGAAGAATTTGAAAATGTATTTAATATGATTTTAAACTAAAAAAACTGACTTTCGTCAGTTTTTTATTTTCTATTTGGATCAGTAGTAACAGTTTGTTCTTCAAAATAACTTGCAATAACTTGTATTCATACATGTTCAGCTCAGGCAAAGAAAAGCCCTTGTCAAACAGCAGAATTAAGTAAAATATATTTTTCTTGATCAGTAATTTTAAATATATTTTGTAGTGCATCAATTGAAGCTGGAGATTGTTTTAAAAGTAATTGAATTGAAGAATTTGTTACGATTGGTTTTCAATAACTTGAACCGATAAAATCCTCAACATCTTGTGTAATAGTTGTAACTCACAGATTATATTTTCTGGCTCTTTTTACAAGTCAAAATAAGAATTTAGCACTATCATCATGTTGCATAATATTCCAAGCTTCATCTATTACTAATATTCTTTTTTTATTTGAACTTCTAACTCTATTCCAAATATAATTTAAGATTACATACATTGCAGTTGGTCTTAAAATATCATCTAAATCTCTAACTGAAAATACTTGTAATCATTCTTTTAAATCAATATTTGTAAGCTCTGAGAATACTCATGAAAATATTCAAGTTGTATATTTTTCAAGTCTATGAACTAAATCATTTGCTCAATCCATAGTTTCTAAAACTGAATACAAATCCTTCATTGTAGGGATTTCTTTTCATTCTACATTATCATCTTCTAGAGTTAATCATTTCAAATTATAAGTAGTGATAATAGCTTTTTCCATTACTGATTGTTCTAATGAGCTTAATTTTCAAAGCATTAAATTCATAAGTCATAAAAGAGAAATTATTGCATCTCTTAGTAAATCTCAAGGTCTTGTTTCTTTATCTTTTAAAGCTAAAGGTAGGTCAAATGGGTTAATTCTCTCTCAAGAATTTAAAGAAACATCTAAATATGTTCATCAAACTTGGTCTACTAGTGCTTTATATTCATTTTCTGGATCAACAACAATTACATCAGTTCACATCATAAGTGATCTCAAAATTTCTAGTTTTACAGCAAATGATTTTCAACCTCAAGATTTAGCAAATACACACATATTTGCATTTTCAGCTTTAAATCTATCAAATAAAATAAGTGAATTATTATGAGTATTTATTCAATACAATATTCCATCATCATGTGATAGAGTTGAACTTGAAAATGGAAAAGCAGTAGAAAGTCATCAAGTAGACATATTTCTATAAGCTCAAATTTCATCTCTTGCAAAAGGTCAAGTTGACACAAATCATTGTTCCATTCTTACAGAACATGGTCTTTGTAAAACATTTCTTCAAGATAATAGAGTTTCTATTTCTTTTGATATTTTAACTAATTTATCTTCACTTTCAGCATAAAGTGTAATATATAAAGCTAGATGAAAATATTTTTCCATTCATCTAGTTAATTTTTCTCTTAGTTCTTCAACATCTTGAATTTGAGCTGTAATTCCTGGATCATGAATAAGTCATTTTTCAGCATTAATACTTCTTTCTGAATTTAATTCAACAAGTCTTTTTTTCAAGAATTTTTGAACTCTTGCATTATCTTGAGGATAAACAAATAAACTCATATCAAATTTTGTATCCCAATTAATAACTGGAGAAAGCCAATTTCATTCTAAAAAATTTGGATAAGCATAGACAAAATATGTTTTAACAAAAACATTATTTATTTTTAGTTTATCAGGCATAATTTTCATATAAGAAGGAGCTATCATATCTTTAATATAAGCTAGAGCTTCTTTATATTCTTTTTCTGCTTCCATAACTAATTTGTCCTCCTCTTTTGTACTTAATTGATTCTCAGCTTTTTCATTTATAGAATTTTTTCATCAAACAACTTTAATTCAAGTATTATTCACAGTTGGAATATCACTTTTTTTAAAATCTTTTTGTTTAAAAACTTCAGCATCTCAAGAATATCTTTTTCAAATAAGTGCATTTTTATCTGCCATAATTTTTTAATATTAATTAATATTTTTAAAATTATAAGCAAAATTAGATAAATTTACAATTTTTAAAATTGATTTATCTAATTTTGCTTGTTTAATATATATTTTTACCATTTCCATTCAGTAATAAATTGATCAGAAATTTCACTTGAAACATCTCATTCAATTACTTTATCTCATCTATAATGCATTACTACTAAAGTAATATCATCAAGTTGAACATTTTTATATCACCAAAATCTTGAAAATTCAATAGTAATATTATTAAAAACACTTTGTGCTGTTTTTATATCAGTTCATAGTAAAGTTGGAGCTTTTTCAATAGCTTCAACAAGTCTTGGTTCTCAAAACATTATTTCTGCTCAATCTTTTTTTACTTGATTAATAGCTTCAGTAATTCAGTCTGTATAAAGAACAATTACATCATTTTCTTCAAATTTAATTTCTTGTTCTTTCAATATTTTATGAACATTTTTTGTCATTCATAAAGCCATTCAACCTGATTTTACCATAAAACATTTTTTTTGAGAATGTTTATAAATAAGTAAATATTCATGTCCTGCTCAAGTCATAAATAATCTTTTTTCAGCTTCATTCCATCTTACTAAAAGTAAACTCATCAAAATATTTGATTTGATACGAGGTTTTAGAATTTCATTTGTATGAGCTAAAATATGAGCTCCTGATTTAAATACTTTTGAAAATCATGAAATTAATGCATTTACCATAACCATTACAAATCAAGCTCAAACTCAGTGCCCTGTTGCATCTCACACATAAACATAGAAATTATCTCCTTGTTTGATAATATCATATGAATCTCACCCGATTTCTCAAGCTGGTTTTGATTTTGCAACAATATCAATTGAAGGAATTTTCTCTAGTTTTTTATGTAGTAATTTTTCTTGTAATTCTGTAGCTAATTGAACTTCTGATTTAATTGATTTACCTGATAAAAATTCATCTTTAATATTTTTTAGACTTCCAAGAAGCACATCAAAAAACTTCAAAACTCTTTTTACATTTGGATTTGAATAATCTGTTTTAATTTTTAAATTTGTTCATTTATTTTTTCAAGTAATAAAATCATTTATATGACTATTTAAAATAGAAATAGGACTCATATAAAAATTATTTACCATTACAAGCACTAAAAATGCTTCAAATCATAAAATTCAGACAATATAATACCATGAAACATCATTTAAATTGATTCATTTTTGAGCAATGATATTTAACCACATAGCATTTCATAAAAACAAAAAAACTATAAGTAATTTTACTCATAAATCAAAGAAATTTCATTTATTTCATCAATTATTTTGTTTATTTTTTTTATTTTTCTTTCACATAATTTTTTATAATAATTTTAATATGTATACATTTTATCATATTTTTTTAAAAAAATCAACATTTTTAATAACTTTTTATAAAAAAGTTTCTGCAAAATATGCAGAAACTTAACTATCTATAATTTTAAAAAATCGTCAACATTTATATTTTCTTGTTTTAATAAGTTATTAACATCAACAATAACTTTATCATTTAATTTATTTTTTGAATCTTTTATTCAAGCTTTTGTTAATCTAGTTTTTAATTCTTTTGAAACTGTTTCTCTTACTTTATCAAAACCAGGAAGAGATTGCAAAGAAATATTTTGCATTTCAGCTCTAACCATAGTATGTTTTCCACAATTTGGACAAATTAAATCAAGATTTACAGCATTTCAAGCAGCTCAAACAACTTCAGCATTTGTATCATTTACTTTTTGTGAACAATCAGGACAAGTAAAATTTTGGATTAACGATTCTATTAAATTTTTCATCATATTATAATTCATATTTTCTTAATTAAGTTTTAAAATATAACTTCAAAAAAATTGTATCATTAAATTAAATTTTTTTCAAGATATTTTGTAATCTTTGTGTTGACTTTTTATTTCCAAGTATAAAAATTAACTCTAAAGCTCAAGGAGAAAATTCTTCTCAAGACAATGCTACTCTAGTTGGCCACAAAACTTGACCATTTTTCATTCAAGCTTCTTTAATTTTTTCAACAAAAGCATTTTTTAAATCTTCATAAGTTTCAAAATCACTAGATTCTAAAACTTTAATACTTAATTCTATTCAAGCTTTAGCAGTTTCTTGATCATCAATTTTCATTTTTGGATTTACAAGTAATCAAATCATTTCAGAAGTTACTTCAAAATCATTGTATAAAAATGTTGTTTGAGGAATAAATTCATCAAATTTTTTGATTTTAGTTTGTAATTCTTTAAGAATTTTTTTATTGTAAGCTTCATCAAATTTTGAAAAAGTATTTGTATAAAATTCATTTTCAAAATCTTTTAAATAAGTCACAAGTCTATCATATAATTTATCAATTTCAAATGATTTAATATATTCACCGTTCATCCAATTTAATTTTTCAGTGTCAAACATAGCTCCGGCTTTATGACATTGTTCTAGAGAAAAAGCTTGTTTTAATTCTTCAATAGAATAAATTTCTTTAGTTTCTCATGAACCTGGATTCCATCCTAAAAATGTTACATAATTGAAAACTGCTTCATATAAATATCCACAAGAAATTAAATCTAGTGCTGTTGGGTCTCATTTTCTTTTTGAAAATTTTCTTTTATTTCCTGTTTCTTTGTCTATAGTCATAATAAGTGACGGATGAGCATAATTTGGAGCAGTCCATCACATTTGTTTAAATAACAAAGTATGTTTTGGAAGAGATGGAAGCCATTCTTCAGTTCTAATTACATGAGTTGTTTCCATTAAATGGTCATCAACTATATGAGCTAAATGATAAGTAGCATGACCATCACTTTTTAGTAGTACACTATCATCAACAGTATTTGTATCAATGATTTTTTTACCATGAATAATATCATTTATTTCAACAGTTTGATTTAAAGGAACTTTATGTTTTATTACATAGCTTTCCCCTGCTTCAATTTTTGTTTTTATCTCTTCTTTAGATAAATTTCTACAAACTCTATCGTGAATATCATAAAGTTTTGGGTCTACAACTTCTACATCTCTATCAATTTTTGGACAGAAACAAAAATAAGCAGCATCTTTTTCTACTAATTCTAGAGCATATTTTTTGTACAAATCTTTTCTTTTTGATTGCACATATGGACCAAATTCACCAATTTCTGGAACTCATTCTCACATAAATCATTCATCAACTGTGATTCCTAGCCAATTTACAACTTTTATTAAAACATCAGCTGTTCCTGGTACAAATCTTGTTTGGTCAGTATCTTCAAGTCTCATAAAAAATGTTCAATTATCTTTTTTAGCTGTTAACCAAGAATAAATTGAAGTTCTTAAATGTCCAATATGTGGTTGTCCTGTAGGACTTGGTGCAAATCTTGTTTTTGTCATAGTGGTTTTGGTTATGTTGTAAAGTGTTTTAATTTTTGTAATTTTTTTTAAATTATTATCTGTAGAGACAACGATTTATCGTGTCTATTTTTTTAAGATAAAGTTTTTCCTTTGTCACTTTTATAACTAAAAGTAACCAAAAGTTTTAGGGGGAGAAAATTTCAGCTAGCACATTTTGTGCTTTCTAAAACTAATCACTATATGTTTCTCCCCCTAAGATCCCATCTCGATTTATAACTGTTTTAAGTTGATTTTTAGGTTAATTTTTATTTATTGAAAATTAATTTTACTTTGTCATTCTGAAGCAAGATTTATGAATCTTTAAAATATATTCCTTTTTTATCCCTCTCCTGAAAGGGGAGGTTAGGAGAGGTATTCATTTTTTCCTTTCTATTCCCTTCTCCCTTTGGGAGAGGAGTTAGGGGTGAGGGCTTTACATAAGACTAGGTGTGAGGTTTTCTACTTTTTTAACAAATTAACAAAAGCTTCACTTGGAAGGTTAACTTTTCAGAATTGTTTCATTTTCTTTTTTCATTCTTTTTGTTTATCAAGAAGTTTTCTTTTTCTTGTAATATCTCAACCATAAAGTTTGGCAGTAACATCTTTTCTCATAGCTGATAAATCTTCTCTGGCAACTACTTTTCCTCATACTGCAGCTTGAAGTGCAATTGAAAATAAAGCTCTTGGAACTACTTCTTTTAATTTTTTAGTAATTTTTCATCCTAAATAAGGAGCCTGACTTCTGTGAGCAATTAGAGATAAAGCTTCCACTTTTTCTCATGCAATAAGAATATCAATTCTTACTAAATCATCCTCTCTATATTTTAAAAATTCATAATTCATTGAAGCATATCAGCTAGATAGACTTTTTAATTCATCATAAAAATCTCAAATCAATTCATTCATCGGTAATTCATAAGTAAGCATTACTCTTGTAGCATCAATATATTGTTGATTTATAAGTATTCATCTTCTTTCTTGAGCTAATTGCATTAAAGATCAAACATACTGTGTTGGAGTAATCATTTCACATTTTGCAATTGGTTCTTGGATAGATTCATATAATTCTCTAGCTGGTAGGTCTTCAGGATTTGAAATATTTATCATCGTGTATATTTTTCAGTTTTGTTCAATTAATTCTGGATGATATCTAGAATACTCAGAAGTTTTATCTCATTGTCTTTTGATTTTATAAGTAACTTGAGGAGCTGTAATAATTACATCCATATCAAATTCTCTAAAAAGTCTTTCTTTTACAATATCTAAATGTAATAATCCTAAAAATCAACATCTATAACCATGACCTAGTGCTGTTGAAGTTTCTGGTTCAACTTGAAGTGCAGAATCATTTAACATTAATTTTTCAAATGCATCTTTAAATTGAGGATATTCTGAAGTATCCATTGGGAAAACTCAAGCATAGATAAATGGAGTAACTTTTTTAAATCATTCAATAGCTTTTGCATCTTCTGGTTTAGCTTTTGGTCCTGGAATATTTGCTGGTTTCCAAACTGTATCTCAAACTTGAGCATCTCTAATTGATTTTAAACCAGTTACAATATAACCAACTGACCCATTTCCAATTTCTGGAGCTGAAATATATTTTGGTGAAAAATATCCAACATCTAGTGCTTCAATTTTTTTATCAGTATTTAGAAAATGAATTGTATCTCATTTTTTAATAGTTCAAGAAAATACTTTTACATAACTCACTACTCATCTATAACTATCATATTGAGAGTCAAAAACTAGAGCTTTTAGTTCCTGATTTTCTACAGGTAAATTATTTTCACAAATGTAGACTTCTGGAGTACTAATTCTTTCAATTACAGCATCAAGTACAGCTTCAACATTCATTCAAGTTTTAGCAGAAATAGGAATAATTTCAGATGGATCACAACCAAGAAGATTTACAATTTCAGTTGTAACTTTTTCAACATCAGCTGCGGGAAGGTCTATTTTATTAATAACTGGGATAATATCTAGGTTATTTTCAATAGCCATATAAACATTTGAAAGAGTTTGTGCTTCAATTCATTGAGTAGCATCAACTATCAAAAGAGCTCATTCTACTGAAGCAAGGCTTCTTGAAACTTCATATTGAAAATCAACATGACCTGGAGTATCAATAATATTGAATTCATATCATTTCCAATTCATTCTTACAGGAGTAAGTTTTATTGTAATTCATCTCTCTTGTTCAAGGTCCATAGTATCAAGCATTTGCCCATTTTTCATATCTCTTTTGTCTATTGTTCAAGTGATTTCTAAAAATCTATCAGCAAGAGTTGATTTTCCATGGTCAATATGTGCAATAATACAGAAATTTCTAATTTTTTCTAAGTTCATATTTTTAATTAATTTTATAATCTAAATCTGGCTTATTATATTGAAAAAGTCTATTTTTCAAAATGATTTTTTAGTAAGAGTTATTTAATTTTCAAAAAGACGATTTGACTTTTTAAAAATATTTTTCATAATATATAAAATAATTTATAAAAAATGGGAGGTTAAGAAATGTATACTTATTTAGAGAAAATAAATCTTGAAAATACTGCATCATTACTTTTATTAAATATTTGTATTGGTGATAGAATTTTTATCAATACAAAAGATAAAAATAAAAAAATTACTTGCTTCTTCTCTAGTAAAAGATGAAGTTGATTTAAGTAATTTAGATTTTAAAAAACTTGAACACAGAAATTGTATTCAAGTAAAATTAATTAATGAACAGAAAAAAATATTTTTTGTTCCAAAAAAAGTTTTAAAAATGAGTTATACTACAACTCATTATATAAATTAAGAAAAATAAAAATAAACGAGGAGGAATAAAAATGAAAAAATTAGTTAAAGCTTTAAAAGATTTTGAGACAAAAATTGAGGAAGATTTTGAAAAAGATAAGATTGAATTAATTACAGAAATTACTTCAATCTTAGAAGGTGGTGAAATTATAAACCAACACCTTAGATTCAAAGAGTTATTTACTAAATTTGCTACATATCTTGAATCTGCAGAATTTATGGCTACAGATTTAAAAAAGGCTATAGAAAAAAATGGTTTTAATATTAATCCCGATGCAGTAATGGAAATATTTCAATATATGCATGAGAAAGGTGCAAGTTTCAATGAAGCATTAAATTTAATAAATAAAAAATATAATTCTTCAATTACAGAAAAAGACATTAAAACTCTTAAGAGTTATTCTTTTAGAGATAAGCAAAAAAAGGAAAAATATTATAAAATTTTTATTACCATTAAAAAGTTAATGGTGGAAGAGTTTTCAAAAAACATAACCCCAAGCTAAGCTTGGGTTTTTATTTTATTTATTTTTGACTTTTTATTTATTTTTCTAATAATCAATTAAAGGAGTTTTAAAAAAATATTTTGAGGAGGAAAACTTATGAATATTAAAAATGATTTTTTAAAAAAAGTTGAAACAAATATTCAAGAAAAAGAAAATAATGAAATTAAAATTATTATTTTAGAAGAACACAATAATCCTCAATATGATACTAAAAATAATAATGCAATAAAAGAGTATGAAACTCTTTCTAAGCATAAATTGTAAAACCTAACAACTGTTAGGTTTTTGTTTTATTTAAGGTAAAAAATATATAAAAAATTAAAGTCAATATGTGATAATTTGACTTTTTTATAAATTATGTATTATATAATTACAAAATGAAACAAAAATAAAAGAAATTCTGGGAGGGATTTTTATGAAATTCAAAAAGTTTGAGAGAGAGGTACAATTTTGGTTAATCCCAATTATTGCTTTAATTATTGGTATTATTGTTACTGAAGAAGTTATTACTAATAGACATAAAACATTAGTAAATAACAAAAAAATAATGGAGAATCAACTAGATTTAGTAGATTCTAAAATATCTGGAATGATTTTAGATCATACTAGATTAGCCATATATTTACAAAATAAGGTAAATCATAATCTTCAATATACAAGAGAAGATTATGTAAATTTAACTAATGAAATAAATACTTCTATTCCTGATATAACACTAGGGGTTGGGGTTTGGTTTAATAAATCTTTTTCTAATTATCCACAATATAATGGAGGGGTTTACTCTATGAAAGATAACGGAAAAATATTTATTAAAGAAGATTATTCTTTAGCAAGTTATAATTATTTAAATGATCCTTGGTTTAAAATTAACGGAAAAGAAATTTGGACTGATCCATATTTAGACAATACCTTAGGAATAAGAATGGTAAGTTTATCTCTTCCATTAAAGGATAATATTGGAGTTATTACAGCTGATATGAAGCTAAAAACATTAATATCTTATATAAACTCCATAGAAGACCAAAAAGTTCAAGAAGAAATACTAATTTTTTCTCCTACTGGATTATTAGTAAATAATGAAACAAATACTGATGTAAATATTAAAACATTATTTCCTACAGAAAATATTTTAGAAAAAGAAAATGGAACTTTTTCTAAAGATGAACTGCCCCCCAAAAAGTAGAGTAAATAAAAAAACTCTACTTTTTTGATATTTAAATATAATAATAAAAAAGTATTTAAATCGTAATTATAATAAATATGACACAAATTAAATATATATCATCTCAAATAAATGAAT
>RRZU010074941.1_pt1 | contig 21424 bp, 12 predicted proteins | sample 2165561 | NCBI WGS metagenome assembly RRZU01 (sample SAMN10456909, study PRJNA506462) | wastewater metagenome | isolation source: wastewater sludge | place: USA: Moscow, Idaho | reverse complement strand
CTTGATTTTTATTAATATTTTTATCATCTCATGTTAATCAAACAACATCTAATGAAAATCAATCGATTGAAAGTCGTGCTTGCAGAAAAAGAAAAGACCAACAAATGGCTTGGGGAGCAATTGGGTAAAAGCGATGTGACGGTTTCCCGATGGGTAACCAATGAAATACAGCCATCAATGGAAATGCTTTTAGAGATTGCAAGGTTGCTGGATGTGGATATCAAAGACTTAATAAACTCAAGCAAAGAACAATAAAATCCAATTTTATAAAATGAATTTTACAGCAGGTCAGCGTATTACCAATCGGGATGAAGATTTTATCGTTTTAGACGCCGTTCAAAATCATGAAAATTGGATTTTGAATGTTGAAGGAATTTCTGAATTGGTAAGAGGAAAACGCTACATTTTCGATACTAATATTGATAATACAATCCGTGTTTTGGATCCAAGAAAAACTCAGCTAATGCCCGATGTGGATTATGGATACCGAAAAACAAAACTGTTTATCGAAAATCATATTCGTAATTCAAATGTTTACAGCAAAAAAATAACTGTTGCACATAAAGCTGCATTTGATTTGTCTGATTATCAATGGGAACCTACATTGAAAGCTTTTGAGCTTCCAAGACCAAGAATATTGATTGCCGATGGCGTAGGATTGGGAAAAACCATTGAAGTGGGAATTTTTCTTTCGGAAATGATAAAAAGAGGAAAGGGAAAACGAATTTTGGTTTTGGCGCTAAAATCTATTTTATCTCAATTTCAGCAGGAAATCTGGAATCGATTTGCAATTCCGCTGGTCAGATTAGATTCCGAAGGAATTTCAAAAATAAAATCGGAATTACCTTCCAACAAAAATCCTTTTGATTATTACGATAAAACCATTGTTTCCATCGATACTTTGAAGAACAACGCGAAGTTTCAACATTATATTGAAAAAACAAGATGGGATATTATCGTTATAGACGAATGTCATACTGTTTCTAATGCAAGTTCACTTCGTGGAAGTTTGGCACAGTTGCTAAGCACAAAATGTGAATCTTTGGTTCTTACTTCTGCTACGCCACACAATGGGAAAAAAGAGAATTTTGCCAATCTCATTAATATGATTGAACCTTTAGCAATCAAGGATGAGCAGAATTATTCTAAAGAAGATATTCTACCTTATTATGTGAGGAGATTCAAAAATGATATTGAAGACGATGTTGTTCGTGCGAATTTTCAAGATCGAAAAATCATTTCTATTCACGCAGAATTGACGGATGCTGAAAACGATTTTTTGGAAACTCAACAAAAGATTAAATTCACTGCTTTAGCAGGATTGACGAGTGAAGATGTAAAAGAAGATCTTTTTGGCAGGAAAACTAAACAAGGAAAAAAGAAAGATTTACTTTTTGCAATTGGGCTTTTCAAATCTTATATGTCTTCACCTGAAGCTGCACTAACTTCCATCAACAACCGTATCAAAAAATTAGAAGAAATTACGGACAGAGAAAATGTGGTAGAACAGAACATTGAAATTTTAGAAGAATTAAAAGACAAATTGCAAACAATCATCGATTTGAATCAAGATGCAAAATATGCTGCTTTCAGAAATGAATTGATTCGATTGAAATGGTCTGGTCGTAAAAAAGATTTCAGGATCGTAGTTTTTGCCGAGAGAATTGAAACTTTGAAAGCACTGAAACAAAAATTACAGAAAGATTTTGATCTCGATGATAAAGCCATCGCAGATTTCCACGGTTCGCTTTCAGATATTGATCAGCAAAGAATTATTGACGACTTCGGAAAAGAAGATTCAGATTTCAGAATTTTATTGAGTTCTGATGCAGGTTCACAAGGAGTTAATTTGCATTATTACTGTAATCATATGTTTAATTACGACATTCCTTGGTCTTTGATAACCTTGGAGCAGAGAAATGGACGAATTGACCGCTACGGACAAACCAAAACACCTTTCATTCATTATATGATTGCGAAATCTGATTTGGAAGGTCTGAAAGATGATTTGCATATCGTAAATAAACTGAAAGAAAAGGAAGAAACCGTGTATCAATCCTTGGGTGATGCAGCTTCGGTTTATAAATTATACGACGCTTCAGCGGAAGAAGATTTGGTAACAAAAGCAATAGCTTCCAACGACAGTAACTTATTGGAAAGTGCTCCGATGGAATTATCGGATGATTTTTTTGACGCGCTTTTCGATGATTCTACACCAAAATTGACGGTACAAAATCCTATTGACGGAAGTGCTTCCCTTTTCGATTCCGATAAAGATTATTATCAAGCTTTAATCGAACAGTTAAAAAGCGATCAATATCTCGAAAATGACGATGCTCAATTTGAAAGAAATATTTTAGAAATAAAGAATACCAAAGAATTAAACAGAATTCTTTTTGATATGCCATCTGAAGCTAAACCCAATAAAATTGGCGACGTTTATCAACTTTCGTTGGACAAAAACGATGTGCAGAATGCAATATCAGAAGCAAGAAAAAAGAAAGGAGAATGGGCGAAGTTTCAAATGCTCTATGAACTGCATCCGGTTATAAAATATTTGATGACACAGTTGGAAGCTTCCGTTGATAAGGATGTTGCATTGGTTTCTAAATTAGAACGGATTCCAAAATCTACTGCCTATTTCCTGATTCAGGGAATGGTTGCCAATAATTTGGGACAATCGATTTTATCCGATTTTTTTGTGATTCCAATGCATCTAAACGGTGGATTGAAAGAGCGTCCTGTTTCATTTGAAAGTTTTCTTCAAAAATATCAGCTGCAGGAAGATCTTTATACACTGGACATTTCACAAGAAGATTTAGCACAATTACAAAATCTTTTACCTGATGTTATTGATTTTGCCCATCAATTACATATGGATCAAAAACAGCAGGAATTACAAGCTGATATGGAAAAACAACTGGCTGTTTATAACGAAAAAATGAAAAATTGGGAAGCGAGCAAGAAAGATCAATTGCAATTGGACTTCGAAGATAAAACCTTAACAGGATTTGTAAAGAAACGAAAACAAGATAAGGAATACGAAATTGAAACTATTTTGAACACTTCAAGTCAGTATTTTAAGGATCTCACAAGTCTTAATGCGCATCCTTATCTGAAAGTTATTGCAGTTTTTTATAACGATTAATACAAAGTATGATTCACTTTATACAAAATATAGGCGATTATTTCGCTTCAAATTATTTCGACGAAAACTTTGGTGAAAAAGTAATCGCCAAATCCGGCTATAGCAATGATGCCATCAAAGAACTCAATCAGCGAATCAATCAGTTGAAACCGGAATATTTCAAACTGAAACAGCGATTCATCGAAAATCATTTGCGTGTTAAAGACAAAATAAATCTTTCTCACACATTCCACACCAAAGTACTGAAAGCATTAGGTTACGATGCGGAACACACTAATTATGATGAATTGTATCCGGTAAATGATAAAGCAGTTTTGCCTGTTCGTCATATTTTATACCGTGGAAATCAGCCGCATTTGATGGTGATGGAAATGCACGCTATGATTAAGTCGAAGGATGAGGAAGAACCCGACGGACTTTTTCAGCAATCATACAATACAGTAGAAGACGGTGAAGAAAAACAAGTAAAAGAACAAAAATACCACCGTTCGCAATGGGCAGATATTTTCACCGTTCCAAAAGATTTGTCCATTTCGCCAATGATTATCAATCAGGCGGTTGGAGAGCTTTTTCTTTTGCCGGAGCAACGCCGCCCAAAATACATTTTGCTTTGTGCAGGAAACCAATATTTTCTTTTAGAATCCGAAAATTGGTTCCGTGGTTCCTATCTGCAAATAGATTTGGAGGCTTTATTTGATGCTGCGGTAACTTCAAAAGATTTCAATAGTGTATTTTATCTTTTGTTGGGCAAAGATTTATTGGCGCCAACTGCAGATATGATTCTGATGGAGCAATTGGACGAAGATTCGCACAAAGCTGCTTATGAAGTAACAAAAGATCTGAAAGAAGGAGTTATTCACGCCGTTGAAAATCTTGCGAACGAAGCTGTGAGAGACTTGGTTTCCCAAGGAAAATCTTTCGAAGAAATTGATGCAGCAAAGCTGAAAGATGATTGTCTAAATATGGTTTATCGTCTTCTGTTTTTGTTTTATGCAGAATCTCGGGAAGATTTAGATATTTTGCCTTCCAATGACGAAGTGTATGAGCGAGGTTATTCGTTGGAAATGCTTCGGGATTTGGAACAAGTTCCTTTGGTTACAGAATCAAGCATCAACGGATATTTCTTTCACAAATCTTTATTTAAGTTGTTTGAATTATTGAATGAAGGTTATCAGGAAAAAGAAGGTTTAAACCGAAGTTTCAAAATCCGTCATTTGGATTCGCCGATGTTTGATAACGATAATCTGCATTATCTCAATCAAGTTAAAATCCGCAATCAGGTTTGGCAAGATGTGATTTGTGAATTATCTCTTTCCAAAAAGCAAAACAGAAGAAACCGTGGTCGAATTTCTTACGCCAATTTGGGCATCAACCAATTGGGTTCGGTGTATGAAAGCTTATTGGCATTCCGTGGATTTTTGGCAGAAACAGATTATATCGAAGTTCACCGCAAACGAAAAGCCAACGAAAACTCTGAAAAAGTAGTCAATTCCGACGGTTCTTATTTGGTTCCAAGACATCGTTTGGATGATTTCCATCCTGCGGAAGTATTTCATTTTGAAAAAGCAGACGGTTCCGAAGAAATGAAAGTCATCCCAAAAGGAACTTTCATCTATCGTTTAAGTGGTCGCAATCGCCAAAAATCGGCTTCTTATTATACACCGGAAGTTCTCACGCAAACTACCGTAAAATATACGCTGAAACCCATTTTAGAAAGATTGGATAAAGGCGAAATGAAAGCACTCGATCTGTTACAACTCAAAATTCTGGAACCTGCAATGGGTGCCGCTGCTTTTCACAACGAGGTAATCAATCAGTTGGCAAATGCTTATTTGACTTACCGACAACAGGAACTGAATAAACAAGTAGATCCCAATAAATACCGCGAAGAACTACAAAAGATTAAAGCATATATCGCCCTGAACAATGTTTATGGAGTAGATTTAAATCCTACAGCAGTGGAATTGGGTAAACTTTCGCTTTGGTTGAATGTGATACACAAAGATATGCAGACGCCGTTTTTCGGTTATCGTTTGGGTGTGGGAAATGCCGTAGTTGGTTCCTGGCTCAAGGTTTTTAAACATAAAGATTTCTCTTACGAACCCATTGGAAATTCACAGACTAGATTTGTGGCAAAAGACTGGTGGAACAACGCACCGAAACATTTGCAGTTTGGCAAAAAAGGAATTTTAAGAAAAGACGATGAAATCTATCATTTTCTTTTGCCCGATACGGGAATGGCTTCTTCAGGAAACATCAGATTGTTGAAAGATGCATATCCGCAAGAAGCACAACGAGTAAGTAATTGGAGAAAAGAATTCTGTGCGCCATTGCGAAAGGACGAGTTCACCAAATTACAACGCATTTCTCAAGCGATTGACGCATTGCTTTTGGCACATTACGATATACAGAAAAACATTGCCGTAATTACCGAAGCCAATCCTTCTTATTTTGGAAATACCAATACGATGATGGAATTGGATTTTCAATCTTATTCTTACGAGCAGAAACAAAAATTTGCAGAAGAACGGCTAAAACCGAATGCACCATATTACAAGCTGAAACAAATAATGGATTACTGGTGCAGCTTATGGTTTTGGGATGTAAGAGATGCAGCAGAATTACCTACACGAAGCGAATGGTACAGCGATATAGAACAAATTCTAAATATTGACTTGGCTTCGGCTACGCTCAGCGACCAAATTAGCGATGAAGAAACCGCCGTTCGAGATTATAAAAAAGATAAAAAACAATTAGAAAAACAATTGGCAGAAGCATTGCGCCAATCTACCACTTCTTTGTTTACCAATGAGCGATCCCGTTTGGTGCAAATTTATGCGGAGCAATACCGCTTTTTCCATTATGAATTAGAATTTATAGAGGTATTTAGGGAAAATAATGGTTTTGATGTGGCAGTGGGAAATCCGCCGTGGTTGAAAATTGCTTTTGAAGAAAAAGGTTTGATGAGCGAGATTTATCCCGAATTGGAAATTCGCAAAACCACTGCACCGCAAGTAAGAAGATTACAGCAAGAGTTTCTAAATGTTGCTGCACAACAAGATTTATATTTTGCTGAAAATATAGAAAATGATGTTTCCGGTATTTTTATGAATGCAGTGCAAAATTATCCATTGCTGAAAGGACAACAAACCAATTTATATAAATGCGTGTTGGAAAATGGATTGCACTGGATTTCTGAAAAAGGATTTTTAGGATTAATACATCCCGAAGGAGTTTATGACGACCCAAATGGATTTGCATTAAGAGAAGAAATTTATCAACATATTGTATTTCACTTCCATTTCAGAAATCAATTAAAATTATTTGCTGATATAGGTGATCGCGTAGATTATGGCATTCACATTTATTCAGGTAAAGCAGATGCCGTAGGTTTTTATTCAATTAATAACATTTTTCATCCTGCAACAATTGATGGTTGCTTTATAGAACGAGAGGCAATAGAACCTGTGGAAGGATTAAAAATAAAAGATGAAAATACAGAATCTTTTATTTGGAATGTAAAATCTCATCCTTCAAGAAAAGTATGGATTGATGAAGATGTTCTAAAAATACTGGCAAAAACTTTTGAAAATTCGGATGACTGGCAAGGGGCAAAATTGGTGAGCATTCACGCTAAAGAAATTGTGGAAGTCATTAAGAAAATTGGCACATTTCCGAATTCAGTAGAAAATGTGGAAACCAAAATTTTAGAGTGTTGGCACGAAACCAATGATGTCAATGCAGGAAATATACAAAGAGAAACCCGATATCCAAATATGGATGCTTTTGAAATGATATATTCCGGACCTCATTTATTTGTAGGAAATCCCATGTATAAAACGCCTCGCGAAAGATGTATTGAAAAAGCAGATTATGACATCATTGATTTTACAAAGATTGATGAAAATTATTCACCAAGAACCAATTACATTCCGCAAAATGTAACGGCAGGTTATGCAGACAACATCAAAGGTTTTCAGAAAAAAGATAAAAGTTTTGACAGTTGGTTTAATTATTACAAAGTAGCGTTTCGCAAAATGTTAAGTCAAGCAGGAGAAAGAACTTTGTCTGGAGCAATCATTCCACCAAAAACAGCGCACGTAAACGGTTTAATCAGTTTAATTTTTCCTTCACAATCGCAACTTGTTGAGTTTACAGGATTAACAAGTTCTTTGATTTTAGATTTTTATATTAAAACTTTAGGCGCTTCAAATTTAACGGACAGTAGAATTCAAGGATTGCCAATTGGTATTTCCAATCAATTTAAAACTTCATTATTCGTCCGCACTTTACAGCTCAATTGCTTAAACAAATATTACGCACCGCTTTGGGAAGAAAATTTCAAAGAAGATTTTCGCAAAGAAAACTGGTCCATAGAAGATGAGCGTTTAAAACCATTTTCTACCCTAACCCAAGATTGGAAATGGGAAACGCCTTTGCGCAATTATTTTGAACGCAGAATGGCGTTGGTAGAAATAGATGTGATTACCGCAATGGCATTGGGATTAAGTTTAGAAGAACTGATACTGATGTACAATATTCAGTTTCCGGTATTGCAACAAAACGAAGACGACACTTGGTACGACACCAAAGGAAATATTGTGTTCACCTGCAGCAAAGGTTTGGTTGGTGTAGGTTTAGACAGGGCAGAATGGAACAGCATAAAAGATATGGAAGCCGGCGAAACCTACGAACACACGATTAGTAAAAGTGAATTGTACTACGGAGAAAAAGTAATTTACCACGCACCATTCACCAAATGCGATCGTGTGGAAGATTATAGAATAGCTTGGGAATATTTTGAGGAGAAATTTAAAGAGAACTAAATCATGCTAAGTTTACAACAAGCCATAGAAATAAGGGAATCGATAAAGTCTTACCTACAAGCAACTTTCACTTTTCGAAAGCGAGAAATTGCCGATGCATACGAGCGTTTTATGGACGATCCAAAACACGGAATGTTCAAAGGACCTTATGTTTCGCTGAAACTGAGATTTGTAAAAGCTTCGCAAGAAGAAATTGAAAAAATTCCGCTCACCATAAAACCGGAATGGCCACCTTATGACCATCAGGTAAAATCTTGGACAAGATTATCTACTAATAATAAAACTCCGGAACCTACAATTATTACTACCGGAACTGGTTCGGGAAAAACAGAGGCATTTCTCTATCCGATATTGGATTATTGTTTTCAGAATCAACATCGCTCTGGAATCAAAGTCATCATTATATATCCAATGAACGCATTGGCAACCGACCAAGCGAAAAGATTGGCAGAAATCATCAATGAAGATCCAAGACTAAAAGGAAAGATAAGAGCCGGACTTTTTATCGGAGAAGGAAACGGAAAAACAGGACAGTTTCCAAAAATAATGGGTGAAGAAAATATTATCGAACATAGAGATACAATATTAGATGCACCACCCGACATTTTACTTACCAACTTCAAAATGTTGGATTATGCACTGATGAAACATAACTTTCATCGGCTTTGGGTGCATAATTTTAATGATGTTTCACTCTTGAAATTTTTGGTTTTAGACGAATTGCACACCTACGACGGTGCACAAGGAACTGATGTTGCCAATTTGATTCGCCGACTAAAACTAAAATTAAGACTTCCTGAAAAACAATTGTGTCCAATCGGAACATCTGCAACGATTGGTTCTGGTCCGGAAGCTCCTGGATTGTTGGCGGATTATGCAACAAAGGTTTTTGGCGAAGAAATTTCTCCACAAGCGATTATCACAGAAAACAGAATATCCGCAGATGAGTTTTTTGGAAATGATGAGGAATTGAGTGATTTCCTGCCATTACCCAATAAGCTAAAAGATTTGGTGTATGATGAAGAAAAAGGTTTCGACGCATTCATTCAGCTAAATATCGATTTATGGCAGCAAAATTCTAAAGAATTAGCAAAAGGTTTATTGCAATTGAAAATCGTAAAGGATTTAGTAAATGTTGTAAATAAAGGAGCAGGATTAAATTTAATTTCTGATATCACGAGAGAACTTTCGATGATTAATGAGTCCTATCGCAAACTTCCGCAATGGGATGTCGAATGGGAATACAGCCCAAAAGAACGAGTGGTAGAATCACTTTTAGCAATCATTTCGGAAGCGAAAGATATGGATAATGTGCGCTCGCCATTTATGTATTTACAAATTCAAATGTGGATTAGGGAAATGAGCGGTGTGCAATATACTTTGGAACAACCTGCCAATTTTTCTTTCAGGGATCATCTAGATGCACAGGAAAATGAGGCAGCTTTACCGCCATGGTATTGTAGAGAATGTAACAGCGCAGGTTGGTTAGGTGTAAAATTGGAAAATGTAGATGCTTTTACTAAAGATGTGAATGAAGTTTATGAGAAGTACTTCAATCGTAACAAAAATGTTTATTTCATTCTACCAAAAGATACACTTTCGCAAGATGACTTTCAAGCAACGGGTTATCAACCTGATGATTTTCGGAATGAAAAATTAGACCCTAAAACCTTGAAAATTCTCGGCAAGAACGAGGATGGATTTGAAGTTCAGGCATTAAGGAAATTAGATAATAATAAGACGGTAGAGGTTTGTCCTTGTTGCAATACTTCTGGAACAGTTGCAATTGTAGGAACAAAAATTCCAACACTAAGTTCAATTGCAATTAGTCAAACTCTAGCAACTGATTTGGATGCAGCTTCTGAGAAAGATAGAAAAGTACTGGCTTTTACAAATAGCGTTCAAGATGCAGCACATCAAGCAGGATTTGTAGAAGGCAGGAATTATCGTTTTGCTTTGAGGGCATCTGTTCAGAAGGTAATTAATGAGTTGGATCGTCCCATTCTTCTTTCAGAATTGGCGGATGAATTTATAGATTATTGGAAGAAAAATGGAGATGAAACCGGTAAAGAACCGTTGAAAGGATATTTATACAGGTTTTACCCGAAGGACTATATTGGGAAATCATCACCTAAAGATTACCTTCTTGGAAATCAGTATGCACCACATTTTTTAAAGGAATTTGACAAAAGAATCCGGTGGGAGATTTATTCTGAATTTGGTTTTAATTCAAAAATTGGTCGAACGCTTGAAAAAACAGGAGCTTCTTCTGTTTCTTTCGATAAAGCAAAATTAGAAAACTCTTGGGAAAATATTAGGGATTGGATTTCTGAAAATGATGTAAGCAGAACAATTAATAAGGATGAATTCCTAAAATTCACTAATTTGATTTTGCACCGTTTCAGAAATCGTGGTGGGATTAATCATGATTATCTTTCAAAATTCAGGTCAGAAAGATTAAGTTTATGGGACTTGAACTGGATGCGGGATAACAGACATTTTCTAAATCCATACTTTCATCAACGTGCTCGTTTTCCTAAGTTGCTGACGAATCAATCATCAAGAGATAATCTTTTGGACACTACCAATGCAAGAACAAGCAACTGGTTTCATGCTTATTTTCTAAAGACATTTATTCAAGCATCACCGACGACTGAATTCATCAATGAATTTTTCGAACAATGGACATCAGCATTATTAAAATCTGAAATATTAGACAAAGAAATTGCAGACGGTAATGAAAATTATGCAATTGTTCCCGAAGCAATTTGGGTGCATCGGAATATAAAAGTTTATCGTTGCGATATCTGCGAAGACACGCAATATACTTACGATGATGAACAAATGATTGAGAATGGAAGTTGTGTAAGTTATCGTTGTACAGGTCACTATCACATTACAGAAAATCCAAAAAGCAATTATTATAAAAAGGTTTATAACCGTAAAAGAACTCCGCGGGTTTTCGCTAGGGAACATACCGGAATGTTGGAGAGAACCGTAAGAGAAAGATTAGAAATTGAATTTAAGAAGCGAGAGAATTTTAATTCTGCAAATGCATTAATTGCAACAAGTACTTTGGAAATGGGTATTGACATTGGAAGTTTGAATACCGCGTATAATAACAGTGTTCCGCCATTGCCTTCCAATTTTCTTCAGCGTGTTGGTCGTGCAGGACGAAGTTCTGGCTCTGCTTTAATAGTGAATTTTGCAAAAAATCAAAATCACGATTTGTATTATTTTACGGATCCATTGGAAATGATGGCAGGTCAAGTAAGTACACCTGGTTGTTATTTGGAAGCCAAAGAAATTCTAAGAAGACACTTTACAGCTTATTGTTTTGATAGTTGGACTACCAATAATCCGCAAGAAAATGCAATTCCAACTTATGTTCGTGATTTAAAATTGCAAAGTACTACTTTGTCATCTGAAGAGTTTTTCATTAACCGACTTTCAAAATACATTTCAGAAAACAATACGGTTCTAGTTCACGAATTTCTAAAACAATATGATGAAAAAATCGGTAGGGATGTTTTTGCTCCAATCAGGGAAGATTTACGGTCAGGAATTTTTTATGATGAGTTGTTGAAATCGTTTGAAAAAATTCAAAAGGAACTTTGGGCAATTGATGAACGGAGAAAAGAACTTGATGATGAATTAAAGCTGTTGAACTTAGCAAAAGGAGATTACTTATTTGAAGAGTATGTTCGTGAAAAGAGAAACTTGAATGGCATTAAAAAGTCGATTGTATCGAGAATAGTTTTAGAACATCTTACCAATGATGGTGTATTGCCTAACTATGCTTTTCCAGAGACTGGAGTTAAGTTAAATGCAAGAGTTAGTAGTCCAAAAGTAGAAGAGAGTACCAATCCTAGATTGGATAAGGAATTTGAGATTGTGCGTCCTGCTTCTCAAGCGATCAAGGAATTAGCACCGGAGAATTTCTTTTATACTCAGGGTTATAGCTTTGAAATTTCTGGAGTCAATACTTTTGATTGGAGTGATAAAAATAATATGCAGACCAAAAGATTTTGCTCCAAATGTGATCATTTAGAATTATCTGCCACTTCCAAACCCGGGAATTGCCCGAAATGTGGCGATCCTTCTTGGTCTTCATCATCCAATGTTCATAAGTTTGTGAAAATGACCAATGTAAAGTCATTTATGAACTCTGCAACAGCATCGATTAAGGATTCGCGAGATGACAGAGATTCACAGCAATACCAAGTTATGGAACATGTTGTAATCGATGCAAAAAGTTCAGAAGGTGCATGGGTATTGAAAGACATACCATTTGGAATTGAGTATGTAAGAAAAGCATTAATCACTACCGTAAATTACGGAATGCTCGGCAGTAATGATGCGCGCAAAATTAGAATAAATAACGCTGAAGCATTAACTCGAGGGTTTGTAACATGCAAGCATTGTGGAAAATCTAGCTCTGCAATTCATTTATTACAAGATGCGAAGGATTTTCATTATGGTTATTGTAAAAATCGGGATGTTGCGTATGAACCCGGAAAGGATGAAGTTTTTGAAGAAGTATATTTCTTTAGAGAAATGTCAACAGAGGTTTTGAAAATTGTCTTACCCATTCAAGAATTTAATAGTGAGTCCGATATTCGGATGTTTCAGGCAGGATTAGAACTCGGTTTGAAGAAATATTTTCATGGCAATCCAAATCATATAAGAATTAAATCCTATAGAGAATTCAATCAAAACACGCAGAAGTTTGACCAATTCTTATTATTGTTTGACACAATTCCTGGCGGTACTGGTTATCTGGAACAATTGTTCGATCACAATGAATTCACTTTATTGATTCGCTTAAGTTATGAATCAATTAGAGACTGCACCTGCCAATTAGATGGACACGACGGTTGCTACAAGTGTATTTACAGTTATGGAAATCAGTATAGCAGAGAAAACTTAAGCAGAGCGAGAGCCGAAAAATGGTTTGCCAAGATTTATGCAAAAACAGAAAGTTGGGAACGAAATGCGAATGGTTTAACTTCGATTACGAATTCAGGAAAAATCGAAGAATCTGAATTGGAGGAAAGATTTATTCGTTTATTAGCCATATTCTGCGAGCAAAATGAAGGCTATAATTTTGTTGAGAAGAAAGATCACGGCACTGTTTATTATGAATTAAAAATTCAAAAAGGAGATGTAGATGCTTTTTATTGGATAAGACCCCAAGTTGTAATGGGTCCAAAGGACGGAATCGCATATACGACGAGGACGGATTTCTTAATTTCTTGTGGAAAATTTCAATATAAAGGAAATGATTACAGAGATAATGTGAAGAAAATTGCACTGTATATGGATGGCTACCAATACCACGCATCTGCTGAACACAATGTTTTTGAGCGAGATATTAATATTAGAAAATCAATAGTTGCTCAATCAGAATACACTTCCTATACAATGACATGGAGTGATTTAGAATTATTTAATAAGGAAATTTCTGGTGAAATATTGTATCGTGATTCGTTGGCAGCTTTGATTAACGATAAATTTGAATCCAATTACAAGAAGCTAATACAGGGTGCTAAAGTAGAATCACCATATGATAACACGGTACCGCAGAACAATTTTTCACGATTAATTTCTTCGCTTCTATATCCTAATTCGATTTGGAAAAAAGCAAGGTATTGTTTTTTTGGCAGTTTGACAGATTCGTTACTCGATCCTTCATTTGATCCTTCCAAACTTTCAGAACTAATAAAAAAGGAAATAACCGTTGACAGTTACATTAAAGTGAATAGAGTGATGGATTTTGATGCCTTATTACCTGTGCAACATAATTTTACATTTTCTTTTTGCGATTGGAGAATTTGGGTGAATATTAAGGAAGAGAAAATTTATCACCATTTGATTCTCAATGAAACAAAGAACATTGATAAGTCTGAATGGGAGAATTTTTGGACAATATTTAATATTTTCCAATCTTCACAATTCATTGAAGAAATAGATGACGGAAATATAGATGATGATGCTAAAAACCACGAGTGGAAATCTGAAGTTATGGAATTATATGATGAAATATTTCACTCTTTTATAATGAAGGCAATAGATAAAAATCTTATAAATGTAGAAAATGCGGAATTTCTGGACACGCTGCTTGACGAAAAAGGACATGTTTTAGCAGATGCCGAGTTGATATTATCTAAAGTTAAAATTGCAATTCAGCCCGCTTCAGATGAGTCGAGAAAAATATTGGAGCAAAAAAGATTTCAAATTTTTGATGTTGAACAAATAAATCAAATAGAACTATGAAGCTTTTTATATATGATAAATTTTGGGATGCTTTCCTAAGAATAAATAAGAATACACAAAGTAAAGTAACTGGTTTCATTAGCAAATTTAGAGTGAACTCAAAGTCGGCTGCTTTGAATCTGGAATCTATTAAGACTTTTAAAGATCAAAGTTTAAGGACAGCTCGGATCGACGATAAATATAGAGCCGTTTTAAAAGAAGTTAAAGCTCAAGAACTTTATCTATTGGTGTGGATTGATAATCACGATGAGGCAATGGACTGGGCAAAGAATAAAATCATTGATTGGAATGATCAAACGCAAGCTTATCAAGTATTCAGCATTGACGAAGCAGTTGACATTGATGTAGAGGAGAAAGTTGAAGCAGATTCACTTTTCATGGGTAAATATGAAAGTAAGGATTTAATCAGTATCGGTGTTCCTGAAGTTCTTATACCTTCTGTTTTGAAAATTTCAGATTTTGAAGGATTGGAATCTTTAGAATCTTATTTGCCAATAGATGCATTTGAGAATTTATTTTATTTATTAGATGGAGCTTCAATTGAAAGCTTGCAGACCGAAGTTTTGGAAGGTCGTGATGCAGTTGATACTTTGCAAAGTAAGAACAATGCTCGCTCTTTCATTGAATATACTGATGATGAAATGTTGAACGAAGCATTGAACGGATCGCTTCATAAGTGGAAATATTATTTACATCCATCACAGTCAGCAATTGTTGAGAATGATTTCAAAGGTTCTGTAAAAATTTCAGGCGGTGCTGGAACAGGGAAAACAGTTGCTGCTTTACATCGCCTAAAATTCCTTGCTACAAATTCGCAATCTGAATTGCCAATTCTGTTCACAACGTTCACTAAAGAATTAAGTGAAAATTTGAAATCATTAGCAACAGAACTTGAGATTCCGGCAAATAGATATGAAATCAAAAATATTGATGCATTGGCTTTTGAACTTGCATTAAAATATAATCTACGCAAGAACTCCGATAAGATTTTCGGATTGAGCGCTGTGAAGCAACCGGAAGAAGTTTGGGAACAAGTTCTGGAAGAAAATTTGGCTGCTTTTGATGAAGATTTCTTAAGAAAGGAATTTGAAGAAGTGGTCTTAACTCAAAATTTGAGTTCAAAAGAGGACTATCTTAAAGCCAGCAGAATTGGTAGAGGAAAAGCCGTATCTCGAAAACAGAGAATGGAAATCTGGGACTTGATCGAGAAATTTATGGAGATTAAAAACGGGAGCAACCTTTATTACAAAGAGGAAATTTACAATCTTGTTTCCAATTATTTGAATGAAAATGACAATCGGGTTTACTCGCATGTAATTGTCGATGAATTACAGGATTTTTCCAATGTTGAATTAAACTTTATCCGATCTCTAACAGCAGAGGGAACGAACGATCTTTTCTTGGTGGGAGATCCTTTACAGAATATCTATGGAAGAAAAATCAATTTTTCGAAGGCAGGAATTAATATTCGAGGAAAAAGAAGCCGAAGATTAAGAATTAACTACAGAACAACTGAGGAAATAAAGCAATTGGCATTATCTGTTTTAAAGAATGAAAGCTACGATGATTTTGACGGTCAGGAAGAATCCAAGTCTGGTTACTTATCTTTATTTCATGGAGTAAAACCAAGTTATGAAGTTTTCGGATCAAAAGAGCAAGAACTAATTTTTATAGGGAATGAAATTAAGAATCTTGTAGAATCAGGAGTTCCATACAATGAAATTGTAATTGCGGCGAGAACTAGAGATGGCGCAAATGATTTTAGAAATTTTCTACATAAAGAAAACATTCCATATGTGGATAAACACTTACTAAATTCCAAAAACGAGGGTGTTCGAATTTCAACTTTTCACGGATTAAAAGGTTTAGAGTTCAAGCATGTTTTCTTAGTTGATGTTAATGAAAGGACTTTACCAAAACTACCATTCAATTTCGCATCTTTAGAGGATGAAGAAAAAAGTCAGATCCTAAAATCAGAAAAATCTCTTTTTTATGTTGCATGTAGTCGGGCGATTCAAAATCTTGTTATAAGTGGAATGGGTGAGAACTCGAAGTTGGTGAGGATTTGAATGGAAAATAATTTTAATTACTAACAATTAATATTATACGTAGGGAGAGGACAATATCTTTTGGGACATCATAACAAGTTGATATTTTTAGTATTTCAAGTAACTTAAACTTCTGCATTAACAACGTTGCTAATTGGACATTACAAACAATTTTATTAAGATGAAAAAAAAAATAAGAAGAAATCTAATTTTAGCAATTGAATACTCAGCGTTAATTAGCGCAGTTAGTCTTATCGCGTATTCCGTATATTATTCAAGATGGGAGGTGATAGCTGCATGTCTAGCAGTAATTGCTGCAATAATTGCAAACTTTAATTCGCAAAAGATTTCTTGGAAACAAGAGGATGAATATGAAGCAGATGTTGATGTGATCTTTGACTTAAAGACCATAAGCAAGATGGTTCTTCTCGTTATAGAAAATGTGGGCGGAAGCCGAGCTTATGATATCGAGTTTTCAATTGACCCACCGTTGAAAATTATTAATTATGATGAAATTAAAAGCTTTTCAATTTCTTATATCGAAACCAAGGAACGAGTGCAGTACTACGTTGACAGTTCGGAAAATATGTTCAAGGAAAACTTAGATAATAAACGACCATTAGAGTACAATGTTAAGTTTTCATTTTCACAAACCAAAAAAGGAAAGAAAATCATCAAAACGAAAAGAATATCAATAGAACCTTTTAGAAGAACAACTTCACCGGATTCGGATTATGAAAAATTTATTCTCAATAACTCAAGAATAACCGAAAAATTAGATAAAATAGAGAAGGCAATTACCAACCTGTCAAAGTAACTTAAATGTATTGTTAAACTGATAAACATTAATGAATCCCCTAACCAAATCTCGCTTCCGTCTCGGATTGGAATGTCCCAACAAACTTTTCTTCACTGGAAAGAAGGAATATGCGAGTAAGAAAATTGATGATCCGTTTTTGGAAGACCTTGCAAAAGGAGGTTTTCAGGTGGAGGCACTGGCAAGGTTTTCATATCCCAAAGGTGTTTTTGTAGAAGCCGAAAACTGGGATTATGAAGGTGCAGCTCAAATCACAATGGACGCTTTTGCACAAGAAAATACCTGTCTGTTTGAAGCTGCATTTGCCGCCGGAAACCTTTTTGTGAGATCCGACATAGTTGAAAAAAATGGGAGTGAGGTGAAGTTGATTGAAGTAAAAGCAAAATCTGCCGATAGCACCGATCCGAATATTTTCTTTGGTGTTAGAGGAGGAATGAACCTTGGTTGGATCCCTTATCTATATGATTTGGCATTTCAGAAATACGTGGCACAAAAGGCGTTTCCAAACCTTAAGTTCTCGGCGTTTCTAATGCTCGCCGACAAATCGAAAAAAGCTACCGTAAACGGTCTAAACCAAATGTTTCGGATTCATCGCGATGCAGATCCAAGAAAAGAAATAGACATTCGTGTTGATTCTGCGAATGAATTGGGTGATTCAGTGTTATGTGAAATCGACGTTAATGAAATTATTAACGAAATTTTAGCAGGAAATTATCCCATCTTTCCTGAAAAGTCATTTGAAGAAACTGTCGAATTTTTGGAAAAATTGTGGATGAATGACCGTTATTCAAACTGGTCTACAAGTCTTTCTAGCTGTAAAAACTGTGAATTTAAAGCAACCAAAGAAGAGGAGGAAGCAGGTCTGCAATCAGGATTTAAGTATTGTTTTACCAAGCAGTTTGGATGGAGTGAAATAGATTTTGTGAAACCTACTGTACTGGATGTTTGGGATTTGCGAAATCATGATCTTTTTGAATCCGGTTTGCTCCATATGGAGCAGATTACGGAGGAGCATCTGCAAGTGAAGTCAGAGCCAGGAAGAATATCAAGAACAGAAAGACAATGGTTACAGATACAAAAAGCGGTAACTCAGGATAAAGATGTGGAAGTTCTAAAGGAGGAACTGAAATACGAAATGGACAAATGGAAATTTCCACTTCATTTCATTGATTTTGAAACCAGTACTGTTGCGATCCCTTTCACTTCAGGAAGAAAACCTTACGAACAGACTGCATTTCAGTTTTCCCACCACTTATATTATGAGGACGGAACTGTGCAGCACCATTCGGAGTATCTGAATGACAATCCAGGGCTCTTTCCGAACTTCGACTTTGCCAGAGCTTTGAAAACGGCTCTACAAAATGATGATGGCACTATTTTCAAATATTCACCTCATGAAAATACCATCCTGAATGCCATTATCAGGCAACTGAACGACAGCAATGAACCAGATAAAGAATCGCTCATCTCATTTTTCAGAACCATTACTAATGAAAAAGCAAAAAATAAGTTGATCTGGAAAGGCGAGAGAGATATGGTTGATTTGCTGGAAGTCGTAAAGAAGTATTATTATAATCCGTTGACCAATGGTTCCAATTCATTGAAATTTGTTCTTCCTGCCGCACTGAACAGCAGTTCTTTTCTCAAACAAAAATACAGCCAACCATTGCGAGAGATCAACTTGACAAGTAGAAATTTTCCAGACTCCCAAGTCTGGCTAAAGGAAGAAAACGGAGTCGTTATCAATCCATACAAACAGCTTCCCAAACTTTTCGAAGAATGGGATGCCGAAAAAATTGAAGAAACCATTTCTGAATTGGATTCTGTCGCGGATGGTGGAGCGGCTCTAACTGCTTATTCAAAACTACAATTTACAGATATGTCCGATGAAGAACGTATTGTTTTGCGAAGTGGTCTGCTAAAATATTGCGAACTCGACACGTTAGCAATGGTAATGTTGTATGAACATTTTAGATATGATTTTTAATGAAAAGCCATGAAAACAATAAACCTTGCTTTGAAAAAGATTTACTTCGCGGAAATCCTTAACGGTGAGAAAACAGAGGAATACAGGAGTTTTACTGATTACTACATCGACCGACTGACCGTTCGGGATGAATCTGGAGAAATGACTGGCTTTAAGAATATAGATAGGGTGAATTTCTTCTGCGGCAGATATGAAGGCGCTCCCAAAATGGTAGTTGAAGTTAAAGAAATTACCTTAGATCCAGAAATTCCTTGGGAAAAACGCACTGAAGAAAATAGTGATTTTGTCATTGTGTTAGGTAATATTTTAGAAAAGAAAAACTGCTAGAAGTTAGAGCAATATGGAAAATTTACACAGAATTTCAACAGGCATATTAGATATTCACGGCAAAGAAATCTGCGTTGGAGACATCGTTCGTTCTTATACCGGTGAAATTATGTTCAACTATGCAGATAATAAGAAAGTTATTTGTAAAAGCGGAAAATTTTATCTAGATAACGAAGATGGAACTTCCAGCCTTGACTTTTATCGACAACCATTAGAAATCATTGGAAATATTAAAGAAAATCCAGAACTATTTAAGGAAGGCAGAAGAATATCGTTTTGGGATCATTGATTTTTGTTATTTCTAATGTCAAACCGTGCAAAATTAACTTGGGTTCATGTCGAAAATTTTCAGTTTTTTCAATAAGTAAATTCAGGTAATCAAAGATTCTGTCGTTTTACTTAATGTCACTATATTTGAATGACCTGTTTAATCTTGCATGAATAAATTACATAATGAAAATCGAATCACAGATTTTAATGTTTAATAAATAATATCATTTCCCATGGGCGAAATAATCAAAGGCAAATGCAGTTGCGGGTTCGAAACAAATGAGTTGAAATTTGGTGCAGGAATGGCTGATTTTGAGCATTCTTTGCATGTTCCAGCTATTACATTCGACACCGCCGAAATAATATCGGTGGACATCAAAAATGAAAATGAAGGATTGAGGTATGTTCCTTATTCCGACGTTACATTGCATGATGAAAATTGTCAGTGTACGAAACTGTCGTTTTTTGAAACATCAATTAATCAGGAAAATAATTACTGTCCGGCGTGTCATGCTTTTAAGCTTAATTTTGAGTCAATAGCTTTGTATGATTGATGATTTTTCGTGAAATTATTTTATCTAAGCATTTGCTATTTTTTTATTGCTTGAATCAAATTATATGCTTTCACATATAGATATTAAAATTAATCATTAACTATATGCTTTTACATATAATTTCCTATACTTGTTCAAAATAACTGCAAAAGCATATAAAATGCAACCTAATTTGTCACAATTCATCAAAGCGAAACGCAAAGAAGCAAAACTCACGCAGCAGGAATTCGCCGAAAGAGCAGATGTTGCTTTGACGGTTGTTCGAAAGATAGAACAAGGAAAAGAAAACTTGAGTTTGTCCAAAGTCAATCAGGTTCTCTTGATGTTTGGTCATCACCTAAATCCTGTAAACATCAAAGAAATTGAGAAATGAGAGTGGGAAAGTACTTTAACCATCAACGGCAAAAAGAACAGATTATACAAAAATGATTTCCTTGAATTAGGAAGGAAATTCTCATTGAATTCCAAACAAATAAAAAACACTTTCAATCGTTTTTTGCGGAAAATCAAATGATTGACTTAATAAAATTATCTTTTTTGAGTAAGGAAAATCAGGAAAGATATGCGAAATTATTGAAGGAGCGGTTGCAAAACTTGAAATGAGAGATCGCGTTAGCAAGAAAATGTTGTAATTTTTTAGCTAGATAATCGGATTATTTCCGATTATCCTTATTTTTATTTACAATATTATCATATATATTTTCGTATATTTGTAATACAATGATATTAGTTGTATTCAATTATTACTATTAAATACCCTTGTAATGTTATTTACATCTCTTTCAAAAGCCCAAAATACAATAGTTCAAAATGTTCGTGAAAGAAGATTGCAAATGGATCTTACCCAAGAAGGTTTAGCAGAAAGATCGGGCGTTGCGTTATCAACTTTGAGAAAATTTGAACAAACCGGAATAATTTCTTTAGAATCTTTCTTAAAAATTCTTTCTATTGTTGGAGGATTAGAAGAGGTGATTGAAGTTTTAAAACCTAATAAACCTGTTTTTAAATCGATAGATGAAGTCTTAAATAATGATGAAAAAACCATTAAAAAAAGAGGAAGTAAAAAATGAGAACATCAATCAAAGAATTAAAAGTAGGATTGAATTTTGGATCAGAAATTCAACCGGTAGGACGATTAGCGATTCGTGATGGAATCATTTATTTTGAATAT
>RRZU012299356.1_pt1 | contig 21425 bp, 18 predicted proteins | sample 2165561 | NCBI WGS metagenome assembly RRZU01 (sample SAMN10456909, study PRJNA506462) | wastewater metagenome | isolation source: wastewater sludge | place: USA: Moscow, Idaho | reverse complement strand
TGGTATTAGATGCCCATTCAAGAATTCTATGAACTCCAATTCCATGTTCTGTATATCCATGCTGATTTAGTGCGAACTGTACCATGATGAACGTATCCTGATTGCGTTGCCTGATTTTACCAATCAGCTCAGAAAGACCTTCTATATCTGAAAATGTTTCGAAAAGTATGATATTTGCTCCTTCATCAAGAAACGTTTCCGCTATTTTCAGATATTCCTGGTCAATTTCCGGTTTCATTTCCTGATCTGTTAGTTCAATAGGTCCTATATCCGCTGCAATATATACTTCTTTTCCTGACTCTTTTACAGCCTCTTTCGCAATTTCAAATCCGGCTTTGATATATCTTACAGTTTCATCCCAGTCACATTGCAGCGATTTCGTATTCGCTGAAAATGTATTCGTTCGTATCATCCTGGCGCCTGCATCAATATAGTTCTTATGAATCATCTTGACCTGATTACGGTCTGTCAGATTTGCTTTTTCAGAAAGCCCTCTGTTTCCCATTGATGCATAATAAGTACCAAACGCACCGTCACTTATTATATGGCTTTGTCTGAGGTATTCTCTTATTTCCGTCATATTATTTCCCAATCAGCCAATCATACATTTCCTGATATTTTTTTGCCGAAACTTTCCATGAAAAATCCGTTGCCATTCCTCTGTCTACCAACTTATTCCATTCACGTTTTTTATTATAATATACGCTTTCCGCATAACGGATCGTCGTTAACATCTCATGTGCATTATAATTGGTAAAAGAAAATCCTGTACCATCGTTTTCATATTCATTATAAGGTTCCACTGTATCTTTTAATCCACCCGTCTCACGCACGATTGGAACCGTACCATATCGTAGTGAAATCAACTGGCTCAGACCGCAGGGTTCAAACAGAGAAGGCATTAAAAATGCATCGCATGACGCATATATTTTATGTGATATCTCTTCGGAATAAAATATATTTGCAGAAACCTTGCCATGATACTTCCAGTCAAAGTGACGGAACATATTTTCATATTTTTCATCGCCTGTTCCAAGCACAACAATTTGTACATTATCATGACACAGTTCATCCATGACGTGTGCGATCAGGTCAAATCCTTTTTGATCAGTCAGTCTTGAAACAATACCGATCAGGAATTTTTTATCATCCTGTTCCAGACCAAGCTGAGCCTGCAACGCACGTTTGTTTTTGATCTTTTCTTTCCTGAAATTAATTGGGTTATATGGATAATCAAGATACTGATCCGTCTCAGGATTGAATTCATCATAATCTATACCGTTTACGATTCCTCGCAGATCACTTTGTCTCGCACAAAGAAGTCCATCTAGACCTTCACCGTAAAATTCTGTCATGATTTCATTTGCATAAGTACTGCTGACTGTTGTAATGGCATTTGAAAACACGATTCCACCCTTTAAAATATTGGCATCTTTATATGCTTCGAGTTTATCAGGCGCAAAGAAATAAGATGGAAGACCTGTAATTTCTTTCATGGAAGGAATATCCCATTTACCCTGAAATTTAAGATTATGTATCGTCATGACAGATTTGATTCCACAGAAGAAGTCTCCCTGGTGAAATCTTTCATTCAGATAAACAGGAATGAATCCCGTCTGCCAGTCATGGCAATGTATGATATCAGGTCTGAAGTCAATGATCGGGAGTGCTGATAATACTGCTTTGGAAAAATAGGTGAACTTAAGAATATCAAGATAAGGATCCTTGCTATATGGAGTCGTCTCACCAAACAAAGCCTCATTGTCAATAAAATAATACGTAATTCCTTCAACCTCTGCTTCAAAAACACCTACGTACTCCTGTTTCCAATGAAAATCCATATAAAAATGAAACTTGTATTGCATCATATCTTTCAGTTTCTGTGAAATACATGAATACTTTGGCATAATGATCCTGACATCAAAGTACTTTTTATCAATACATTTTGGAAGAGATCCAATGACATCAGCCAGTCCTCCTGTCTTAATGAATGGAACACCTTCTGATGCTGCAAAAAGAATCTTTTTCATGGTTATACCTCCTGAATTTATCTTACGAATTTCTGGCAAGTTTTGTTTTAGCCGCCAGTACTTTTAAGTCCTTTGCGTTGTTGATCACTGCCTCTGTGATATACTCTCCACCAAGCATTCTGGCAAGTTCTGTAATACAGCCTGTTTCATCAATTTGTCTGATCTGTGTTTTTGTCACTCCCTCTGCTGCATCTTTTTGAATGATAAAATGCCGATCTGCCATCGCAGCTATTTGTGGGAGGTGTGTAATGCAGATGATCTGGTGCGTATTTCCCAGAATTGATAATTTTTCAGAAACTTTCCAGGCTGTCTTTCCACTGATTCCCGAATCAATTTCATCAAAGATCAGTGTTTCAATCGAATCTTTGCCAGCGATTACCGTTTTCAGCGCCAACATGATCCTTGATAATTCTCCACCACTGGCTACAAGTGAAAGTGGTCTGAGTGGTTCACCCGGATTGGTCGATATCATAAACTCAACTTCATCCCATCCATCGCTTCCAATCGTTTGCTGATCTCTGACCTGTATTTCAAATTGAACCTGTAAAAAATTCAATTCCTCCAGTGAAGTGACCAGTATATCTGCCAGCTCCATCGCAAATTTTCTTCTGACAGAAGTAATCTGTACACATAGTTTGTTCAAATCAGATTCAAGACTGCTACAGATTTCTTTCTTTTCCTTTAAAATTTCATCGTAATGATATAATAATTCAAGTTTATCCTCTGTCTTCTTCTGCTGTTCCAAAATACCGGATAACGATAGTTTATATTTCATTTTCAAATGATTCAGCAGATCAAGTCGTTCCTGGACCGTTAAAAATTCCTTTTCTTCAAATTCAAGATCCATCATATAGTCCTGAATGCTTCTGTTAAATTCATCTGTTAATATTTCAAGGCTGGATAAAGTTTCTTCCAGACCATTTAGATTTTCGTCAAACTCAAGAACCCCTTTTAATTCTCTTGCTGCTCGCCCGATCATTTCAGCCGCACCATTTTCATTTCCCATCATCTGGTATATTATTCCGGCTGTTTCTGTAATCTTACGGGCATGGAGCATTTTTCGATATGATTTTTCAAGTTCTTCATCTTCTCCTTCTTTCAATTTGGCTGTTTTGATTTCATTTTGCTCAAATTCAAGAAGTTTGATCTCTTTTTCCCTGCTGCTTTCATTCAATGTCAGTTCATGCAATTCTTTTTTTGCAGTCTGGTAATGTTGAAATTTTAAGGCCAGTTCTTTTTTCAATTCAGTTAGTTCACTTTTTGCATATTCATCAAGAAACTCAAGATGCTTTCCGATATGAAACAAAGACTGATGTTCATGCTGTCCATGTATATCGATCAGCACTGAAGAAATATCCCTTATTGTTTTTGCTGTGACCGTTTCTCCCGAAATCTTAAATATACTTCGGTTGAGCATGATCTTTCTCTGTATCAGTAAAATTCCATCTTCTTCGATCGGTACATCCATTTGTCTGATCTTTTCAAGAAGCTTTGCGTCACTGACCTGAAACGTTAATTCGATCAGCGCATACTCCGCACCGTTTCTGATCAGATCATTGTCTCCTCTGGCACCAAGTGCAAGATTAACGGACCCAATTATGATAGATTTTCCTGCACCGGTTTCACCTGTCAGAATATTAAGTCCGCTTCCGAACTCTACCTCTTCTTCATCGATCAATGCAAGATTTTTCACGTGTAAACTAAGCAGCATAGCATATTCTCCTTATGTATCTCCAGACATAAAAAGATCCAACACAAATACATCTTCCTATAGCATATTGTTGATTTTATTCATAACGTTTTTTGTTTCTTCCACACTTCTGCCTGCCGCCATTATGGTATCATCTCCGGCAATACATCCGACTATTTCTTCAAATTTCAATGCATCAATTGCAGCCGCCACTGCCATCGCCATTCCGGAAACCGTTTTAATGACAAGAATATTTTGTGCTGTATCCATAGAAAGATATCCATCCCTTAAGACTCTGATGTATTTATCATTCATGTGATCCTCTTTTATATTTGTTACCACATATTTCTGTCTGCCGTCCTGAGAGGGCATTTTTGTTAACTTTAATTCACGGATATCTCTTGATACTGTAGCCTGTGTCACATCAAATCCTGCCTGCTTCAGTAATTTCGCCAGTTCTTCCTGTGTTTCAATCGTTCTTCGTTCGATCAGTTCGATCATTTTATCCTGTCTTTTTTGTTTCATATCACGACTCACTCATTTTCTCATGAAGGGTTTCAAGGAAACTTACCTGGTTCAGTTTAATTATCTTAAGTGTTTCTTTTGATCTTGTGATCTGCATGCTGTCTCCTGTTTTCAGGATCACTTTATGTCTTCCGTCATAACTTGCTTCCACTTCCTGATCCTGACCTTCTCTTCCGGGTCCGATCTTGACTTCTATTACATCATCCGATGACAAAACAATACTTCTGGTTATAAATGTATGCGGACAAATTGGTGTCAGTACCATCAGACTGGCTTTTGGATCAACAATTGGTCCTCCCGCAGACATATTATAAGCTGTCGACCCAGTCGGTGTTGATATGATGATACCATCGGCTGTATAAGACTTCAAAAGCATACCATTTACATAAATATTGTAATTCAGGATCCTCAATGATGAAAATCTTGCAATGACAATATCATTCAGTGCATTGGAGGCTTCTACAACTTCATCATTTCTGATGATCCTTCCATGAATCATCATTCTGGATTCAATTTGGAAACGGTCCTGAATTAATGCATCAAGTGCAGAGTCAATACTGCTTTTTTCTATCTCTGCAAGATAACCGATTCTTCCAAGATTCACGCCCAGCATCGGAATTTCTTTGTGAAAAGTATCTCTGGCCGCCTGTAGCAGCGTACCATCCCCTCCAAGTACCAGAATACATTCCGTATCATCCGGTATTACAGATCCTTCCATATAATTTCCTGCAGACTGATAGGAATCATTTGTGACTTTGATTTGATAAATGCATTGGTGTGCATCCATAAAATTCTTAATTTTTTCAGTTACCTGAAGATCGATGTCTTTTTGCTCGTTTACAATGATAAAAAATCGTCTCATCCAATCTACGCAGCTTTCTACAGTATTTGATGTGCCTTTGCTACAATTGCGTCTGCCTCATCCGAAAGTTCTCCTTCAAATGATGAAATACCTTCTTCTTTGCTCAAATGAACCAGGTACTCAATATTTCCTTCCGGTCCTTTAATTGGAGAATAATCCAGATTTTTAACATAAAAATCATTCTCCATTGCGAAACTCGTTACGTTTCTTATTACTTCAAGATGTATTTCAGGTTCTCTGACCACACCCTTTTTGCCAACCTTATCTCTGCCAGCTTCAAACTGCGGTTTGATCAGACAGACCATTTCGCCATTTTCTTTTAACAACTCTCTTGCAGGTATCAGAATTTTATTTAATGATATGAAAGATACGTCTACCGAAGCAAAATCTAAACGGTCATTGATATCTGCCGGCGTCATATATCTGAAATTCGTTCTCTCCATGCAGACAACACGAGGATCATTGCGAAGTTTCCAGTCTAACTGTCCATGTCCCACATCAACTGAATATACCTTTACTGCCCCATTTTGAAGCATACAGTCAGTAAATCCACCTGTTGAAGATCCAATATCCATACATACTTTCCCTTCAAGTACAATGCCAAAGCTCTGCATTGCTTTTTCCAGCTTGAGTCCACCACGGCTTACATAACGAAGCGTATTTCCTCTGACTTCTATGACCGCCTTCTCTGTATGAAACATGGTGCCCGGTTTATCTTCACGCTGTCCATTCACAAAAACATCTCCTGCCATAATGATTGCTTTGGCTTTTTCTCTGGAGGACGCATGCCCTGCATTTACTAACAGAATGTCTAGTCTTTCTTTCATATTACCCCCGAACAGAAGACAGAATTTGATCAACAATCGAATCCGCATCTATCCCGATTTCTTTTTTTAACTGGTCAACATTACCATGTTCTACATATTCATCCGGGATCGTAATATTGATTAGATCTGGCTGATCTTCAAGTTCATTCAGAAATGCTCTTACTTTTTCCCCATAACCACCACTCGCCACATTTTCTTCCAATGTGACAAAAAGTGTGTGTGTGTGTGCATATTCTTCTAAAATATCTGTGTCGATTGGTTTTATAAATCTTGCATTTACAAGTGAACATTTCATCCCGGAAGAATTTAATTTTCCTCTTACCTGTTCAGCTATTTTCACCATGCTTCCCACAGCGAACAATGCAATCTCGGATTCTTCATAAATCACTTCACTTTTTCCATATTGGATCGGCTCTCTGAAATTTTGCAGCCCATCATAAGCTTCACCACGCGGATAGCGTAATGCGATCGGCGCCTGAAATTCCAACGCAAATTTCAGCATATCAGAAAGTTCCCATTTATTTTTAGGTGCCATGAGATGCATATTAGGAATAGATGATAAAAATGAAAGATCAAAAATGCCCTGATGCGTTTCACCGTCACTTCCAACGAGACCCGCTCTGTCAATTGCAAATACAACATGCAGATTCTGAATGCATACATCGTGCAAGATCTGGTCGTATGCCCGTTGTAAAAATGAAGAATAAATTGCAACGATCGGCTTCATCCCTCCTGCTGCAAGTCCTGCAGCAAAAGTCACAGCATGCTCTTCTGCGATTCCAACATCAAAAAAACGTTCTGGATAAAGATTCCGAAATCTTTTTAATCCGGTACCGTCAGGCATGGCTGCCGTGATTGCAACAACATTTTCATCTCGTGCTGCAAGCTTGACCATGACTGTTGAAAATACATCTGTATAATTCGCTTTCTTTTTCATACTGACAGGAAGACCGGTTCTGATATCAAAAGGTTCCGCTCCATGAAAACGTGCCGGATGACGTCTCGCCGGTTCAAATCCTTTTCCTTTTTCTGTCAGGATATGGACCAGTACAGCATTTTTACAACGTTTTGCTTCACGAAATGCACGCACCATATCATCAATATTATGACCATCAACAGGCCCAAGATAGGTAACTCCCATCTCTTCAAAGAACATCCCTGGAATTACAAGCTGCTTCATACTGCTTTTTGCTTTTCTGATACTCGAGACAACAGAATCACCAATTGGCAATCCCTTTAATGTGTTATAGATTCCTTCTTTTAGGCCAAGGTATCCATCTGCAGTCCTTAAATTATTCAGATATTTTGAAATTCCACCTACATTTTCCGAAATAGACATATTGTTATCATTTAAAACAATAATATAATTTGTTTCAAGTCGTCCTGCATTATTTAATGCTTCATATGCCATACCACCCGTCAGAGAACCGTCTCCTATCACTGAAACGACTGTATGCTTTTCATTTTTCAGATCTCTGGCCTTAACAAGTCCAAGTCCTGCCGAAATGGAAGTAGAACTGTGTCCTGTGTCAAAACAGTCACATTCACTTTCTTTTCGTTTGGGAAATCCGCTCATCCCGCCAAACTTTCTAAGCGTTTCAAATCCATCCCGTCTGCCTGTTAATAATTTATGGGTATAAGACTGATGTCCGACATCCCAGACAATTTTATCTTCTGGCAGATTCAGGGAAAGATGCAAAGCCATAGTGAGTTCAACAGCACCCAGGTTGGATCCAAGATGCCCACCAGTTACACTGATTTTTTGTATCAGAAAATTTCTGATCTCATCAGCAAGCAGCGAATAAAGCCCTTTATCTATTTTTTTAATATCATTTTCGCATTCGATCTGTTCTAATATCATTATGTAACCTCTTATTTTTCCCTTGCAATCATACTGCAGAGAAGTTCATTTAAAAACAAGTTATTATATCCGTTATGAGTCTCTATGGATTTTAAAATATCTATGCCTTCATCTGAGAGTTTTTTTACCTGCAATTTGGAATTATCAAGTCCATTCAGTGTAACATATGTTACTTTGTTATTTTTATCATCGCTACCGGTTTCTTTTCCAAGAACCTCCAGGGTGCTGGTGATATCAAGGATGTCATCCTGGATCTGAAAGGCGATCCCGATCTTATTCGCGATCTGTTCCATTTTATTGACTTCATCATCTGTTGCTCCGGCCAGGATCGCACCAATCATCATGGATGCTTCAATTAAAGCTGCCGTCTTATTTTTGTGAATAAATAAAAGATGTTCCAGGTCGACTGAATCACCAATATTTTCTGCTAGAATATCGGCTGTCTGACCCCCGATCATACCATCAATTCCAGCTTTTTTTGCAAGAACATTCAAAGAGCGCAGGCATATTTCCATTTCATCTGCATTGATCCTTGCTTTTAAAACAGTTTCAAAAGCATAGTTCAGCAATCCATCACCTGCAAGAACCGCCATCCCTTCCCCAAACACAGCATGTGTAGTCTTTTTACCTCTGCGATACAGGTCATTATCCATACTTGGAAGATCATCATGCACCAGTGAATAAGTATGAATCATCTCAATTGCAGCCATGAAAGGGTAAATCAACTCTGATGTACCCTGAAATAGCTGATACACTTCAAACATGAGCATGGGTCTGATTCTTTTTCCACCTGCCAGTAAGCTGTAATTCATGGCCTCTCTGACTGTGCGAGAATAGCCTGCTTCTTCTGGGAGATATCTTTTTAGATTCTCTTCTAAATAAAGTATTCTGTTTTCAAGTTCTGTCTTAAAATTCATTCAGATTACCACTTTCATCAATCACAAGTACTTTTTTCTCAACTGTATCGATCTGCTCATTACAAATTTTCAATAGTTCCATCCCTTTTTGGTATGAATCAAACGCTTCTTCTAAAGGCATTTGGGTATCTTCCATTTGTTTAACAATTAATTCTAATTCTGTAAATGCCTGTTCAAGTGTCACTGTTGTTTTTGTAGTCTTCTTCACACTGCTATTTTCACTTTTCTTACCAGCCATCTGCTTTCCTCCGTTTAGTCATTTCGGTCACAGGAACACTTTTCATTCAGTTCACATGCCAATTTCATTAACTGTCGCACGAAACGAACCATCATGCAGTCTGATCGTGAGTTCCTGATCATTGTGAATATCATGAATCCCACCGATCATTTTCCCATTCACTTCTGTCAGATATCCATATCCTGGGGCAAGACGTGCTGCCGGAGACAGACCATTAAGCTGCTGTGCAAGAAAAGATAGCCTGTATTTTGAATCTTTCAGATGCATTTGCATAAGATCCTGAAGTTTTTCACCTGAATTCATAAGATATACTCTGGATTCCCGAATTCTGCTTTTAGGACTATTATGATTCAATTTCAATGCGTATGATTCATATCTTTTTTTCTCTATGTTGATTCTGAGCAACATTTCACGTTGTAGTAGTGATTTCATATGCGAAAGCTTATCTATCACGACCTGGTATGACATCACTGCTAATTCTGCTGCTGCAGAAGGCGTTGCTGCCCGCAGATCCGCAACAAAATCTGCTATTGTAGTGTCTGTTTCATGTCCTACCGCCGAGATCACCGGTGTATGACAATCAAAGATCGCCTGCGCTACCGCCGGTTCGTTGAAAGCCCAAAGGTCTTCTATACTGCCTCCGCCTCTGCCTGCTATGATCACATCGACTGACGCTTTATCAAGTATACGAATACCTTTTGCAATACTTTCCGCTGCTTTCTCACCCTGTACAATTGCAGGGTATAAAATGATCTGAACAGAAGGATTTCTGCGTTTTGCAATTTGAATAATATCCTGGACTGCCGCACCTGTTGGTGCAGTCACGACTCCTACTGTTTTACAGTTTGAAGGAATTGGTTTTTTATACTCTTGGGAGAACATTCCCATTTCTTCCATTTCAGATTTGAGTTTTAAATACTTTTCATAAAGCTCTCCGGCGCCCTGAAGTGTGATTTCCTTTGCATATAGCTGATACTTTCCATCACGCTCATACACTTCAACACTTCCGTTCACTACAACTCTTTGTCCTTCTTCGATCCTGAAAGAAAGCCCTGAGCGATTTCCGGCAAACATAATGCATGCCATACTTCCCGATGCATCCTTTAACGTAAAATAAATATGTCCAGAAGAATGGTATTTACAGTTACTGACTTCTCCTTTTACCGAGATGGCAGTTAGTAAAAAATCCTGCATGAACATATTTTTAATATAAGCATTCACCTGTGAAACGGAGTATATACTTTTCATGTCAATCCCTATTTGGCAAATTTAGCCAATATCCCGTTTACGAAAGAAGGTGACCCATCCTGACCGTACTTTTTCGCCAGCTCTACTGCTTCATTAATTGCAACAGAAGTTGGTACATCTTCATCAAATCTGATCTCATAAACAGCAAGACGCAATATGGTCAGATCTACCTTCCCCATACGTTCTGTTTTCCAGCCTTCAGCGATTTCATTGATCATTGTATCGATCTCGCTTTTTTTCAGGACTATATTTCCATATTTTTGTGTAATATACTCCTGATCGTTCTCAGAAAATACCTTTTCATCATCTTCAAAAAAAAGTTTTTCCTGTTCTTCCATTTCTTCCGGCTTATTAAATTCAATTCTGAACAGTAATTTGAAGATCTGTTCTCTGAGCTCTCTTCTTCCCATGTATTTTTCCTCATATATATCAGAAGTGTCTTCCGCGAAAGCGAAAGACACCTTCTCTTATTTTTATCCTACTGATTCGAAGACATATTTACATTTGCAATTCTGATATTGACATCAGCAACTTCAAGACCTGTCATGTTTTCAATTGCTGTTTTTACTTTTTCCTGTACTTTTTTACTTGTAGTAGGAATGTTGAAACCATATTCAAGTGTAATTGAAAGATCCACTGTTACAACGCTGTTGATCACATCGACCTTGACGCCCTTCGTAAGTTTTTTCATTCCAACTTTGCTCATGATCTCATTTGATATATTGCCATACATAGCAGAAACGCCATCCACTTCAGTTGCTGCCAGACTAGCGATCATTGCAACTACATCATCCGCAATTTTTACAGAGCCAATATTTTCATCCTCTTTTAATATATATCCATTTTTTTCTGTTTTTTCCATAATAATAACCCTGCCCTTTCCAAAAGTCTGGTAGCCTGATAAAAATCACACTCTGACTTCTCAGCTTTCTATTATCTGTCATTTATTATAACAAAATCAATTATTTTTGCATAGTCCAAAATCAAAGCCAGAAACTGATCGTCAAATATTCCTCATTTGTTGTATAGGCAACTGTTTTGGTCTCATTCGATAGAAACTCAAATATTTTTTGTTCATCGATCAGATTCTGTGTGACTGCTGTGTATACTTCCTGGGAAGATGCTTTAAAAGTCAGGTAATTTTTCCCTTCCTGATAAGCTTTTTGAAAAAGCAGTGACACGATTTGATCATCATAATAAGTAAGGTATGTTCCTTCTCTGACATAGTAATTTGCTGCTATGGAATTGCATATCGGCAATTCAACAACATGATCCACAACATGCGTCCTGCTGATTGCATCTGTTGTAACACAAAGATAATCATAGTTGATCAATGGAAGCTCTTGCTCGGATGCATCATAATTACTAGGTTCGAATCGGTAAAACGCATCTCCCCATGTAGCATCTACATAATAGGGTTCCCCATCGACCCATACAAGGTTCCAGGCATGCCCTTCACCTGTATTTACCTGTCCTATGACCAGCGTTGCTCTGATGCCTGCCTTGTTCAATAGATACTGCATTGTCTTTGCATATCCCTGACAGACTGACTTCTGATACATACATACTGAAACCATATTCTGATTTTCTAATGCTGAAAGATCATATTCTGTATGATCGATCAAATACTCATAGATATACTTAACTTTTTCATATTCACCCGCGTCTGGACTGATTCCCAAAAAACACTGTGAAGTATATGCATCTATTTGCTTTTTTGCTTCTAAAACCTGATCCTCATCCATTGTATAACTGCCACTAAAAGCAATTCTATGGACTTCTGCGTCCAGTGTATACTTTGTATAGGTATAACCTGATACATAAAAAATTTCCGGGTGATCATTCATGACGCATTGAAATACCTTGTCGATTTCCTCTTCCAAAACAGATGAAACTACAATTCCCTGCGCTCTTTGTTCAAGGATCGTTACTAATTCAGCATACAGGAACTTCTCTTTTTCATTTAATCTGCCAAAAGAATACAGACCGGTCTGACCTGATATGATTCGGCTGATTCCTTCTTCATTTAAACCGATTTGATTCCTTTTTTCAACATCCTCGTCCGGTATTCCTTCTGCATCATCTTCAATATCATATTCTGTTATATTGAATTCTGTTGTGTCTTGTTCGGATTCCGGTGTCTGCGCAGTTTCTTCCTCGTGAAATTCGGGGGTTACCTGCTCATTTTTTTCCTCAACATAAGTATTGCAACCGTTTAGAAGCAATGTACAGATCAAACCTTGGAAAAGCAGAATAGAAATTCTTTTTTTCATTCAAACCGTCTCCAATTTATGTATGACTTATCTTCCAAATTCTGATAGCTGAAGTCCCTTATTTCGATCCAGTGTCATTCCTATGCTCCATTGCTTAATAAATAGGAGCAATGGATTTCCCTTCAGATCTTTAATCTGCTTCATATCTGAAGTTCCGACCAGTTTATCCAAATCAATTTCGTCTTTATTTTCAATCCAGCGTATATACTCATATGGGAGTTTTTCCATTCGGATCTCTACATTATATTCGTTCTCAAGTCTGTATTTCAATACTTCAAATTGAAGCACACCAACTACACCCACAATGATTTCTTCCATCCCGGTATTATATTCCTGGAAAATCTGAATTGCACCTTCTTGTGCGATCTGTGAAATTCCTTTTATGAACTGTTTTCTTTTCATTGTGTCCATTTGTCTGACTCTTGCAAATTGCTCAGGAGCAAAAGTTGGAATTCCTTCAAATAAAAAGGAGTCATTCGGCATACAGATCGTATCTCCTATTGAGAAAATACCCGGATCAAATACCCCAATGATATCTCCAGCATATGCCTCATCAAGAATCTTTCTTTCACTTGCCATGATCTGCTGTGGCTGGGACAAGCGCATGACACGGTTTCCCTGAATGTGTTTTACCTCCATTCCGGCTTCAAATCTCCCGGAAGTAATTCTGATAAATGCAATTCTGTCACGATGTGCTTTATTCATATTTGCCTGAATTTTAAATACAAATGCCGAAAATTCTTTCTCCAGCGGATAGATCATTCCAATATCAGCCTGTCTTGGTAATGGTGTTGTTGTCATTTTTAAGAAATGGTGTAAAAAGATCTCAACACCAAAATTAGTTAATGCTGATCCAAAAAACACAGGCGTCAGTTCACCTTTTCTGATCAGATCCAGATCATATTCTGCACTTGCACCATCTAAAAGAGCGATCTCCTGATCCAGCTGATCCAGAAAATCTTCTCCTATCACCTGATTCAGCTGTTCTTCATCTGTGATCGGAATTCTGGTTTCTTCTCCCTCTTTTGTGCCTTTTTCAGTATCCGAAAAAGTAACGACACTTTTAGAGTCCCTTTCATAGATCCCTTTAAATCTTTTTCCAGATCCAATGGGCCAGTTGATCGGACAAGTCGCTATTCCGAGTTCTTTTTCAATTTCATCCAAAAGGTCAAAGGTATCGTTTGCATCCCTATCCATTTTGTTGATAAATGTAAAAATAGGAATATGTCTCATAACACAGACTTTAAAAAGTTTACGTGTCTGCGCTTCAACACCTTTAGATCCATCAATTACCATAACCGCAGAATCTGCTGCCATTAAAGTTCTGTACGTATCTTCCGAAAAGTCCTGATGCCCTGGTGTATCTAATATATTGATGCAAAACCCATCATATTCGAACTGTAATACAGATGAAGTGACCGAAATTCCCCTTTCTTTTTCGATTTCCATCCAGTCCGATACTGCATGTCTTGCTGTTGCTTTTCCTTTTACACTTCCTGCAAGGTTGATCGCTCCTCCATATAAAAGGAATTTTTCTGTCAACGTTGTTTTACCCGCATCAGGGTGGGAAATAATGGCAAAAGTACGCCTTTTATTAATCTCCGCCTGGTAATTGCTCACTCTGGTCTCCTCCGTACTGATTCATTTTACTTTTAACTTTAACTCACTGAACTATAAATTCTATTCTAAATCATGCTCTTTGCTTTTATGTCATTTTCCACATTGAGCAATTTTAAAACGGTTGCTGCGATATCTGCAAATGTCGTTCTTGTTCCCAAATTTGCAGGTTCAATATTCTTGCCATACATTAAAAACGGTGTGTATTCTCTGGAATGATCCGTTGAAATCGTATATCCCGGATCGCATCCGTGATCTGCGGTAATCATCAAAACATCCTCATCCTGAAGTTTGTCCAGTATTTCTGGAAGTTTCTGATCAAAATATGTCAATGCTTTTGCATATCCATCCACATCATTTCTGTGTCCATATAACATATCAAAATCTACAAGATTAATAAAGCACAATCCTTCAAAGTCCTGATCAAGATAAGAAAGTGTCTTTTCTATTCCTTCTTCATTCCCTTTTGTATAAGTAAATTCAGTGATTCCCTGACCCGAAAAAATATCTTTGATCTTACCAACTGCAATGACATCTTTTCCTTTTTCTTTCAGATAATCCATCATTGTTTTACCGGGTGGGAGCAGTGAATAATCGTGTCTGTTCGAAGTTCTGGAGTAGTTTCCGCTTTCGCCTGTAAATGGTCTTGCAATGACTCTTCCAACTCCGTGTTCCCCTTTCAACATATCTCTTGCGATCTTGCAATATTCATAAAGTTGCTCAAGTGGAACTACTTCTTCATGTGCAGCGATCTGAAATACACTGTCTGCTGATGTATAAACGATCAGTTTTCCGGTCTTAACATGTTCATCACCATAATCTCTGATGACGTCGGTTCCCGAATATGGTTTATTACAGATTACTTCTCTTCCTGTCAGTTCTGTGAATTTATTTAGGACTTCTTCCGGAAATCCATTTGGGTAAGTTGGAAGGGGATGTTCAGAATAAAGTCCTGAAATCTCCCAATGTCCAATTGTTGTATCTTTACCTTTTGACGCTTCTTCCATTCTTGCGACAACTGCTTCTGGATGTTGTACTTTATTGCCAACAGCAACTCCATCAATGTTAAAAAGACCTAATTTTTCAAGATTAGGCAGATTAAAATACTGACTCTTTGCTACTGATGCGATCGTACTTGCTCCTTTATCACCATAAGCTTGTGCATCAGGCATTTCTCCAATTCCAAAGCTATCTAACACTATTAAAAATACTCTCTTCATATTTAGTCCCTCTTTTCTTTTCAACAAGAACTTTTATCTACACGAATCTACGATTCGGCAGTCATATTATATCATAAACTCTAATTATAATTTATGATATTTATCTACACGAGCCTTCGGTTCGGCAGTCATATTATATCATATTCCCCATTGTTTTCCATAAAATGTTTCTAAAAAAATACAGGAAAAGAATAGACAATCGATACAGGATATGATAATTTATAACTATAATATCAGTAATAGTTATTATTTTTAATATTAGGAGGAGATTTTATGGAACATATTAATGAAGCACAATTAAATAATCTCGTAGCACTGCTTGATGGTTATACCAGTAAGGGTGGACACCATTTAAATGTTAATGTATTAAATCGCGATATGCTGATCGATGCACAGAAACATCCTGAAAACTATCCACAATTGACAATACGTGTATCGGGCTATGCTGTTAATTTTGTTAAGCTGACTCCAGAACAGCAAAAGGATGTCATCTCAAGAACATTTCATGAGACAGTCTGATCTTTGGCTGCTGTTTCTTTTTCTGAATACTCCACACATGCAAAAAGGACTATGATTCATAGTCCTTTTTGTATTGTTTCAGAAATTAATCCTGTTTTGGAACATCTTTCATTGAGAAGCTGATTCTTCCCATTTTATCTTTGCCAAGGCAAACTACTGTTACGACTTCGCCAAGTGTTAATACATCTTCAACATGGTTGATTCTGTCTTTGGAAATCTTAGAAATGTGAACCATTCCTTCTTTTCCAGGTGCAAATTCAATGAATGCACCGAATTCTTTGATACTGATTACTTTTCCAGTAAAAATCTGTCCTTCAGCAAAATCTGTCACGATCATTTTGATCATATCCAGTGCTTTTTGCATCATTTCAGGATCTGTTCCGCAAACAGATACTGCGCCATCATCAGTGATGTCGATTTTCACACCAGTCAGGTCGATAATCGCATTGATCGTTTTTCCTCTTTGTCCAACAACATCACCAATTTTTTCAGGATTGATCTGAATCTGAACGATCTTAGGAGCATATCTTCCAACTTCTTTTCTTGGTTCAGCAATAGTAGGAGTCAGAACTGTATTGATGATAAATTCTCTTGCTTCTTTTGTTTTAGCAATTGCTTCTTCCACGATCGATCTTGTAAGACCATGAATCTTAATGTCCATCTGAATAGCTGTGATTCCATCATGAGTACCTGCAACTTTAAAGTCCATGTCTCCAAAGAAATCTTCAAGTCCCTGAATATCTGTTAATACAATATAATCATCATCTGTATCGCCTGTAACAAGACCACATGAAATTCCTGCTACCTGTTTTTTAATTGGTACACCAGCCGCCATCAGTGACAATGTAGATGCACACACAGATGCCTGTGAAGTGGATCCATTTGATTCAAACGTTTCAGAAACTGTTCTGATCGTATAAGGAAATTCTTCTGGTGTAGGAAGCACTGGAATAAGCGCTTTTTCAGCAAGTGATCCGTGTCCAATCTCTCTTCTTCCCGGTCCTCTGCTTGGTTTTGTTTCTCCTACTGAGTATGATGGGAAATTATAATGGTGCATATATCTCTTTGATGTTTCGTTTTCATCAAGACCATCCACTCTCTGAGATTCAGATAATGGTGCAAGTGTCGTAATAGTACAGATTTGAGTCTGTCCACGTGTGAACATTCCTGATCCATGTACTCTTGGAATGATATCGATTTCTCCAGCAAGTGTTCTGATTTGGTTGATTGCTCTTCCATCAGGTCTTTTCTGATCTTTCAAGATCATTTTACGTACAGTTTTTTTCTGATACTGGTATAATGCTTCACCAAGTACTGCAAGCCATTCTTCTTTATCTGCAAAGGCTTCTGTCAGTTTTTCTTTGATTACTTTAATGTTTGCTTCACGTGTCTGCTTGTCATCGGTAAAAACAGCAACTTCCATTTCAGCAGGTGTTACGATTTCCTTCATTGATGCGAACATTTCTTCCGGAATTGCACAGCTTGTGTAGGTATGTTTTTCTTTTCCGACTTCTGCTACAATTTTTTCAATGAATTCAATGACTGTCTGGTTGATATCATGCGCAAGATAAATTGCTTCAAGCATTTTGTCTTCCGGCACTTCATTTGCACCAGCTTCGATCATGATTACCTTTTCTTTTGTTGATGCTACAGTCAGATTCAAATCGCCATTTTTCCACTGTTCCTGATTTGGATTGACAATGAATTTACCATCGATCATTCCTACCTGTGTTGTTGCACAAGGGCCATCAAATGGAATATCTGAAATACTTGTAGCAAGTGCTGAACCGATCATAGCTGTCAGCTCTGGTCTGCATTCTGGATCAACAGACATAACGAGATTATTCAGCGTTACATCATTTCTATAGTCTTTTGGGAACAAAGGACGCATTGGTCTGTCAATTACACGTGAAGTCAATACTGAGTTCTCAGATGCTTTTCCTTCTCTTTTATTAAATCCTCCAGGGATCTTGCCAACGGCATAAAGTTTCTCTTCATATTCAACACTTAATGGAAAGAAATCAATTCCATCCCTTGGCTTGTCAGATGCTGTTGCTGTACATAAAACAACCGTCTCACCATAATGAAGTAATACACATCCACTTGCCTGCTTACCAACTCTGTCAATATCTGCTGTCAAAGTACGTCCAGCAAGTTCCATACTAAAAGTCTTATACATATTCTTTCTCCTTCTATTTTTGGGAATCCCCATAGTATAGTGGTAGAAGATGCCGAAACTACTGAAAAACATATCCCATAACGTAAAAACCATTGCTATACAATTGAATTTGATTGCTATGCAATTGAATTTGATTGCTATGCAATTGAATTTGATTGCTATGCAATATACTTTTCAGTGGTCTCGGTCGCATTCTTCCACCATGTTTTCAATACGAAATGATCTCCGTATTCGTTAAAATAGGGCGGATACCTATCCGCCCCACTTTGCAATTAAAAATTATTTTCTAATTCCAAGTTTTTCAATCAAAGTACGGTATCTTTCAATATCTGATTTCTTTAAATAAGCGAGCAGACCTCTTCTCTGTCCAACCATTTTAAGAAGACCTCTTCTTGAATGATGATCCTTCTGATTCTCTTTTAAGTGTGCTGTAAGCTCTTCGATTCTTGCAGTAAGAACAGCGATCTGTACTTCCGGTGATCCTGTATCTCCTTCGCTTCTTGCATACTCATTGATAATTGCGGTTTTCTTTTCTTTTGTAATCATTTTAATTCCTCCTGAATTCTCTAAAATCTCCTTTTACCGGGAATAGGTCGGAGCGTCCACATTCTGAGTAAAGGTTCATTTGATACCTGAATAGTTTACCATAAACTTCTATTCATGTAAACAAAATTAATTAGAGAATATTATCAGCTTCCTCTGCAAAAACTGAATGTATTGATTACAATAATTTTTTGAATTCATCCGCTACATGCTGAACCTGTACGCCAACTACGACCTGTACACTTGTTTTGCTTGGTCTGACAACACCTGCAACGCCTGCTGATTTGATTTTCTTCTCATCAACTGCTGTGTAATCTTTTACTTCAAGTCTGAGTCTTGTAATACAGTTATCAACAGATGTCACATTGCCTTTTCCGCCAAGTCCTTCAAGAATGAGCGCTGCAACTTCTGTATAGTTGTTATTTGCTAAGCTAACTGCTGAATCGTCAATATCATCTTCACGACCAGGAGTTTTTAAATCAAATTTTGTAATGGCAAATCTGAATACAAGGTAGAAAATGATAGCTGTTACGATACCAATTGGAATGATCATCCATACATTCTGAGCCATTGGTGTTTTCCAGCAAAGAATCCAGTCAACAAAACCTCCTGAGAAGTTAAAACCTGCTCTTACAGGAAGCATAACTGTAACCATTGCCACAATACCTGCGAGTACAGCATATACAAGATATAATGCTGGTGCAAGGAACATGAACGAGAATTCAAGTGGTTCTGTAACGCCGGTAAAGAAGGAAGAAAGTGCTCCTGCTAATAATAAACCTGCAGCAATTTTCTTCTTGTTATCTTTTGCTGTATGGTACATAGCAAGTGCTGCTGCTGGAAGACCGAACATCATAACTGGGAAGAAACCTGTCATATACTGTCCAACAACACCATATTCACCTTTACCAGACCAGAAATTACCAAGGTCATTGATACCTACTGCATCGAACCAGAATACAGAGTTCACTGCATGATGAAGACCAAATGGAATTAAAAGTCTGTTCAGGAAAGTATAGATACCTGTTCCAACTGCTCCTGTTGCGGAAACGCCAGTACCGAATGCAACAAGTGCTCCGTATACAACTGGCCATACGAAAAACAGAACAACAGATGCAACAATAGATGCTGCTGCTGTAACGATTGCAACGCTTCTTTTACCACTGAAGAAAGCATGTGCATGTGGTAATTTTGTTCCTTTAAATCTGTTGTAGCAATAAGATCCGATCAGACCTGCCACGATACCAATGAACTGTGTCTGGATCTTTGAGAATGCTGGTGCAACTTCTTCTACCGGAATTCCTTTAAAGAAAGAAACTGCTCCTGGTGCAAGTAAAGTTGTAATAGTCAGCCAGGAAACGAGTCCTGCAAGTCCACTGGTTCCATCGTTGTCATCTGCCATTCCGACACCAACACCGATTGCAAAAAGAATTGCCATGTTGTCAATTAAAGCGCCGCCTGCTTTTAATAAGAAAGCTGCAATTACATTGTTTGCACCCCATCCTGTAGGATCGATCCAATAACCGACTCCCATAAGGATACTTGCAACCGGAAGACATGCTACCGGGAGCATTAAAGATTTTCCTAGTTTCTGAAGATATTTCATCATTGTTAGTACTCCTTTCAACCTTTTAATATAATTTTATGCTTTTTATACTATCCTGTTTCTTTGTTTGTCTGAACTTGTGCCCCCCTTCATATCATAATCATATAGGCGTTTGCGAAACGCCAAAAGCCCTGATTTTATGGGCTTTTTTAATGTTAAAATAAGAATAACCCCTCACAGGTATGTTATAATTGAATTGTCGAGAAACAATTAAACACCATCCTGAAAGGAGTTATTCTATGGCCATTATACCATGTAATCAGCTTTCGTTGGCAGATGTTTTTTCAGATTGTCAGGATATTTATGAATCCGATAAACCTGCGTTCCTGTCTCTTCTTCAATCTAACATTGATCTTGATGAAATTATTCCCGATTCCTTTCGGAATCATTTCTATGCATCAACGGGCCGTTCCCGTAAATACCCTTTACATGCCTTCTTATGGGCACTTATCATTCAGCGGATTTTTTCAATCCCTACTGATTCATTACTTCTTGTATTTCTGAATTATTCCAGGCATCTTCGAGAATTCTGTGGTTTTTCCAAAGTTCCCGATGCATCTAAGATAACTCGTTTTAAACAAGACTTTATTGATGATATCAAACTACTTTTTGAAAACCTCGTAAATCTTACTGAACCTATCTGTCAATCTATCGATGCTGAAAAGGCCTCCATGACCATCTTCGATACATCTGGTATTGAAGCATGGGTTGCTGAAAATAATCCTAAATATGCGAACAAGATTATCAAGCAACTCAAAGCTTATGCAAAAACAAAAAGTTTCTCTGAATCTTATGACCCTTACAAAGCAGCCTACAGTTCAATGCCAACGCACGCAGCTTCTAATTCAGACATTAAGCAACTTTATATCAATGGACACTTCTGCTACGTCTTTAAGATTGGTGTTATCACAAATGGTTTAGGCATCATTCGGCATCTCGATTTTTACAACAAAGATTTTATTTTCAACCATCCTGAGATAGAAGTTGAAAAGAAAATGAAATCTCCAGATGAAGATAAATCTGTTCATGATGCAAAACTACTAATTCCATCGTTAAGTGATTTCTTTGCTGCCCATCCGTTAATTAGTCCAAGAACCTTTTTAGGTGACTCAGCCTTTGATACCATGCTGATTTATAAACAACTACTCTCTGGTGATACATTCGGAAAAAATCGACACTTTGAAAAAGCGTATATTCCTCTGAATTCCAGGTCTAGTATCAGAAGTATTGACTCCTATCAACTAGATAGTAATGGCATTCCTTGCTGCCC
>RRZU011871916.1_pt1 | contig 21425 bp, 17 predicted proteins | sample 2165561 | NCBI WGS metagenome assembly RRZU01 (sample SAMN10456909, study PRJNA506462) | wastewater metagenome | isolation source: wastewater sludge | place: USA: Moscow, Idaho | reverse complement strand
GGGGGCCGTCTTCGGCGGCGAGCACTCGGCGCACTACTACTTCCGCGACTTCTGGTTCGCCGACACCGGCATGCTCGCGGCGATGCACGTGCTCGCCGCGGTCGGTGAGCAGGACGCCCCGACGTCGCAGGTCGCCGCGCCGTACTCCCGCTACGCCGCCTCGGGTGAGATCAACTCGACCGTCGCCTCTATCCAGGCCGCGACCGACGCGGTGCGCGCCTGGGCCGCCGACCGCCTCGTCGACGTCGACGAGCTCGACGGCCTCACCGTGCAGTCCCGCGAGGACGGCCCGCTCTGGTGGTTCAACCTGCGCCCGAGCAACACCGAGCCGCTCCTGCGGCTCAACGTCGAGGCCGCCGACGAGGCGACGATGGCCGGGGTCCGCGACGAGATCCTCGCCATCATCCGTGCGCCGCAGCCGGCCGCCGGCTCTGCCGCTGCTGCCAGTGCTGCTGCCCCCAGTGCCGCCGCTCCGACCACCTCCACCCCTCACCCCAAGGAGACCTCCATGAGCACGTCGACGATCGAGCCCTGGCTGCGTGAGATCCTGCGCGACCCGGTCACCAAGTGCGAGCTCGTCGACGGGGTCGGCCCCGACGGCACCCCCGAGCTGCAGGCGACCGAGCCCGACGCCAACGGCGTGCGCCGCGCCTACCGCGTCGAGGGCGGCATCCCCGTGCTGCTCGTCGACGAAGCCCGCATCATCACGGACTGAGGCCATGCCCTTCATCGACGAGGCGGTCCTCGACGACCAGGAGCATCTCGCCTCCTGTGACCGGCGGGGCACCCTGCGGGCGCTCGCCACGGCGGGCGCGCAGGTCCGGGAGGCCCTGACCCTCTCGGACGAGGCCGGGATCGATCGGCTCGCCCGGCTCGACCGCCCTCGCTCGGTGCTCGTCGCCTCCCTCGGCGGCTCCGCGGTCGTCGCGGACGTGCTCGACATGCTCGCCGAGCCCGGATCGCCGGTGCCGGTCAGCGTGCGGCGCAACGTGCCGCTGCCCGGCTGGGTCGGTCCGCTCGACCTCGTCGTCGCGGTCTCGCTGTCGGGACGCGCCCGTGGGCCGCTCGCCGTCGCCGCCGAGGCGGCGCGTCGCGGGGCCTCCCTGGTCACCGTGGGTGCGGCAGACTCGCCGCTCGCGGCGGTCTGCGCCCGCGCTCGCGGCATCCACGTCGACGTCGGCCGCGACCGCATCTCCTCCCGGACCGCCCTGTGGTCGCTGCTCACGCCCGTGCTCGTCGCGGCGAACGAGCTCGGCCTGGTCGAGGTCTCCCACGACGACCTGCTCGCCACGGCCACGCGCCTCGACGAGCAGGCCGAGGCCTGCCGGCCGAGCTCGGAGGCCTTCGTCAACCCGGCCAAGGTGCTGGCGCTCCAGCTGTGCGAGACCGTGCCGGTCGTCCTCGGCGACGGGCCGCTCGCCGGGGTCGCCGCGACCCGCGCCGCGTCGATGCTCGCGCGGACCGCCCGGATCCCGGCGACCCACGGGGAGCTGCCCGACGCCGCGTCGCAGGTCGTCGCGACCTTCGACGGGCCCTTCACCGCCGGCGGCGGCGAGGGCGTGGGCGCGCCCGGCGGGCGGGGTGACGACATCTTCGCCGACCCCTTCCTCGACGGCCCGGCCCAGCCGCGCCTCGGGCTGCTCATGCTGCGCGACGCGCCGGTCGCCCCGACGAATCCGGAGGAGGCCGATCTCGACGCGCTCGCCCAGGCGGTCCTCACGACCGCCGAAGACGCCGGGGTGCGCGTCGCCACGGTCACGGCCGAGCCCGGGCATCCGCTGACGCGCCTGGCCGGCCTCATCGCGCGCTGCGACTACACCGCCACCTACCTGGCGATCGGGCTGGGCATCGACCCGGCCGTCTCTCGACACATCACAGCCCTGCGGGATCACACCGCGGGCTGACGGAGGAACTCGTGACCGACACCTCGTCCACCCAGCAGCTCACCCAGCAGCCCACCCAGCACGTCGACCTGCTCGTCATCGGGAGCGGATCGGGCAACTCGCTCGTCACCCCCGACTGGGAGGGGCGCACCGTCGGCATCGTCGAGGACGGCGTCTTCGGCGGCACGTGCCTCAACGTCGGGTGCATCCCGACGAAGATGTTCAGCTACGCCGCCAAGGTCGCCGACACCGTCGCGACGGCCTCCCGCTTCGGCGTCGACGCCCGGCTCGAGGGGGTGCGCTGGGGCGACATCCGCGACCGGGTCTTCGGCCGGATCGACCCGATCTCCGCCGGCGGCCGGGACTACCGGATCACCGGCGCGAACCCCCGGGCCTACCTCGGGCGGGCCCGCTTCGTCGGGGACCGCCGGGTCCGCGTGCGCCTGCACGAGGACGCCGAGGCGACGCAGGCGGCGGGCGTGCCGGCCGGCACCCGCGAGGTCGAGGTGAGCGCCGACCAGGTCGTCATCGCCGCCGGTGCCTACGCGCAGATCCCCGACGTCGTACGAGACGCCGGCGTGCCCTTCCACACCTCGGACACGATCATGCGGTTGGAGACCCTGCCGCGGCGCCTCCTCATCCTCGGGGGCGGCTACATCGCGTGCGAGTTCGCCGACATCTTCGGGGCGTTCGGCACCCAGGTGACGATCGCCGCGCGGGGCCCGCGCCTCCTGCGCCACCTCGACGGGCAGATCTCGGAGCGCTTCACGGCTCTGGCCCGCGAGCGCTGGGACGTGCGGACCGAGACGGTCATCGACTCCCTCGAGTCGGTCGATCTCGAGGGCGGCGGCACGGGGATCCGGGCGCGGCTGTCCGACGGGACGACGTGCGAGGCCGACGCCCTCCTCGTCGCCGCGGGCCGCCTGCCGAACACCGGCGACCTCGACTGCGCCGCCGGTGGGGTGGAGGTCCGCGCCGACGGGCGGGTCCGCGTCGACGAGTTCGGCCGCACGAGCGCCCCCGGCGTGTGGGCCCTGGGCGACGTGAGTTCGCCCCACCAGCTCAAGCACGTCGCCAACGCCGAGGCGCGGGTCATCGCACACAACCTCGTGCACCCGGATCGGCTGCGCGCCTTCGACCACCGCTTCGTCCCCGCCGCCGTCTTCACCCATCCCCAGATCGCCACCGTCGGCGCGACGCGTGAGGAGCTCGACGCGGCGGGCACGCCCTACCGGGCCTACACCCAGGCCTACGGAGACGTCGCCTACGGCTGGGCGATGGAGGACACCGAGGGCTTCTGCACCGTGCTCGCCGACCCCCGGGACGGATCGCTGCTCGGTGCGCACCTCATGGGGGAGGATGCCTCGAGTCTCATCCAACCGCTCATTCAGGCGATGTCCTTCGGGCAGTCGGCTCTCGCGGTCGCCCGCGATCAATACTGGATTCATCCGGCCCTGGCCGAAGTGGTGGAGAACGCCTTGCTCGGAGTCACGGGCGCCGAATGAGCGCCGGGCGCCTGCCGTGAGGCGGTGCCCTGACCCCGCACCTGCAGAGCCGCACCGATCCGCCGATCGGTGCGGCTCTCAGTTGTGTTGCGAGCTGGGGCTTTTCGCCGCCCCCGCGGACGTGACGCGCGTCTCGCAGACGTGCGCAAACAAAGGCCCTTAAATCATTAAGAATGCGCAAGTGCGCTGTTATGGTGCGATTGATGAAGAAGCTCGAAGAATGAGTTGGACGAGTGTCTTCATTTCTTCCAGGACGACCGTCCGAGAGGAATTGTCTAGGGCACGGACGCCGAGATAGAGATTCAAGGAGTTCGACGACCCATGACTTCGACACGGTCTTTTGCAGCCCGCTACCGGCCGCGGACGGGCGCCGCGATCCTCGCCGCCGGACTCCTGGCGTTCGGGCCCGCCGCCGGCGTCTTCGCCGACGAGGTCGACGGTGCCATCACCGGGGTGTCCATCTCGGCGACGACGGCCGCCGAGAACGCGTCCCTGCGCCTCGACCTCACGTGGGCCGTCCCGGACAACTCCCAGGCAGGCGACACCTTCACCCTCACCCTGCCGCCGGAGCTCAAGGCGGTCGACGGCACGACCTTCGCCCTCCTCGACCCGAGCGGGGCCAAGGTCGCCGATGCCAAGGTCGCCGGCAGCGTCGTCACCTTCACGCTCACCGACTATGCGGAGTCCCACCTCGATGTCTCGGGCTCGGCGTGGTTCACCGTGCGCTTCGCCGACGCCGTCGAGCCCGGCCAGGAGATCGACCTGGAGTTCACGACGACCGGGCGCGTCTTCCGCGACACGATCACCGTGACCGGCACGACGCCGGGGGACTACTCGACCGCCGCGACGAAGTGGCAGACGTGGGCCAACCCGCTGGCCAACAACCCGCCGCGCCCGGAGCGCGACCGCATCCTCTGGGCGATCATGGCGCCGCGGATCACGACGACGACGGCCGGCGGCACGATCACCTTCATCGACGAGCCCCGCCCCGGCCAGAAGCTCGACTGCGACGCCATCGGCGGCTTCTGGGGCTCCAAGAACAGCGGCGGCGCCGACATGATCGGCTCTTTCGGGCCGGACCGGTACACCAAGGAGTGCACGCCGGACCGCCTCGAGCTGACGATGAAGACGTACGACACCGACGTCGACAAGATCCCCTACCTGCTCGGCTGGAGCTACCTGAGCGACACGACGCTCAAGGAGTACGTGAACTCCGCGACGGTGCGGGTGCAGAACGGCGGGACCTACACCCCGCGCGACGTGCTCGAGTGGAGCGCCGGGGGAGTCGGCGGCGGCACGGTGCCGACGAGCCTGACGACCACCGGGTCGGCCCCCCCGACGACGCCCGCGCCGACGCCCACCGAGCCGTCGCCGACGACGACGTCGCCCTCGCCGACCACCACGTCGCCTACACCGACCTCCACGACGACGTCACCGACGCAGCCCGCCACGCCGACGCAGCCCGCCACGCCCCCGCCGACGGTGACGCAGCCCGCGACCCCTCCGCCGACGGTGACGCAGCCCGCGACGCCTCCGCCGACCCAGCCGGCGACGCCGACCGCGAGCGCGACGCCGACGGCCAACCCGACGCAGACGAGTGCGACGACGGCGAGCCCGACGGCCTCGGGCACCTCGGTCCCCACGGCCTCGGGCACGCCGGTGACCCCGACGGCGTCGGGGACCGCCACGCCCACCGCGAGCGGCAACCCCACCTCGGGGAGCACGCCGACGTCGAGCGCCACGCCGCGCCGCCCCGCGACGAACGCGGGCGCGCCGACGCGGATCGACACCGGCGAGCCCGGCGGTGACGGCGTCAACCCGTGGCTCATCGGATCCGGGGCAGGCCTGGCGGCGCTCGCCGGCGTGGGCCTCATCGTCGCCGGTCGCCGACGTGACGAGGAGGACTCGGATTCCTGAGCCGGGTCGCCTCCACGCCCCGCCGCAGCTCGATGCGGCGGGGCGTGCGCCTGCGTCCCCTCCGGCAGGCGCGTCCTCTCCGGCAGTCGCTCCGGCAGTCGACGCACCGGCATCCGGGCGACCGCCACGCGGAGGCCGACCGCGGCGCGGAGGCCGACCGCGGCGCGCTCTCGCCCTGACCGGCTGGGCGACCCTCCTGCTCGCCGGTCTCGGGCTCGTCGTGCTGGGGATCGTCGGTCAGCGGGCGCCCGATGCGCCCCTGCCCAGCCACGACTTCTCGGTGGCGGCACCCGACCCCTCGGCGACGACGCGGCGCGCGCCGGCACCCGAGCGCACCTACCCCCCGCACCGCCTCGTCATCGACTCCCTCGACATCTCCGCCCCGATCGTGCCCGAGCCGCTCGACGGAGAGGGAGGGCTCGTCGTCCCCGGTGACGTCCGCACGGTCGGGCGCTGGGCGGCCGGGCCCGACATCCGCGCCGCCGCCGGCACGACGGTGCTCGCCGGGCACGTCGACCGCAACGGCGACCTCGGTGCCCTCTACCCCCTCCATCGGATCGAGCCCGGCGCGCTCGTCGTCGTGAGCGACGCCGCGGGGCGCGGCACCCGATGGCGGATCGTCGCGCTGCAGACCATGCCCAAGGAGCGCCTGCCCCGCTTCGCCGCGACGGGGGAGCGGCGCCTCGTGCTCGTCACCTGCGCCGGGGCGGTCGTGCAGACCCCGCGCGGACGCAGCTACGCGGACAACCTCATCGCCACCGCGGTCCCCGAGGCGTGACCGGGCCGCGCGCCCGACGTGTCGCGCCCGGCGTGTCTCGCTCCGCAGATCGCCACCTTCCCGATCCGCAGACAACGGCGGCAGCCGCCGCGATCGCGACGTATCCTGGCAGGTGACTCGGCGCGGGTGATGACCCGCGGCAGCGTCCGACACCGCAGGCACATGAAGCCCGGCTCTCGGAGCTACGGCCCAGACGGGCAGCGCCGGATCGCATTCCCCACAGACTTCAGGAAGTGCCCTTTATGCCGCTTGCCACGTCCGACTACAAGGTCGCCGACCTCTCCCTCGCTCCGGCCGGCCGTCACCAGATCCGCCTCGCCGAGCACGAGATGCCCGGCCTCATGGCGCTGCGCGAGGAGTTCGGTGAGTCCAAGCCGCTCGCGGGCGCGAAGATCGCCGGCTCCCTGCACATGACGGTGCAGACGGCCGTGCTCATCGAGACCCTCGTCGCGCTCGGCGCGCAGGTCCGCTGGGCCAGCTGCAACATCTACTCCACGCAGGACGAGGCGGCCGCGGCGATCGTCGTCGGCCCGAACGGCACGCCGGAGGACCCCCAGGGCGTCCCGGTCTTCGCCTGGAAGGGCGAGACCCTGCCGGAGTACTGGGACTGCACCGAGCAGATCCTCACGTGGCCGAACGGCGAGTTCGCCAACATGATCCTCGACGACGGCGGCGACGCGACGATGCTCGTGCACAAGGGCCGCGAGTGGGAGCTCGCCGGCCAGGTGCCCGCGACGACCGAGGACGACTCCGAGGAGTTCGGCGTCTTCAAGGCGCTCGTGCGCCGCACGATGGAGACCGACCCGCAGAAGTGGACGAAGGTCGCCGAGCAGATCAAGGGCGTCACCGAGGAGACCACGACGGGCGTACACCGCCTGTACGAGCTCGCCAAGTCCGGTGAGCTGCTCTTCCCGGCGATGAACGTCAACGACGCCGTCACCAAGAGCAAGTTCGACAACAAGTACGGCTGCCGCCACTCCCTCATCGACGGCATCAACCGCGCGACCGACGTGCTCATCGGCGGCAAGACCGCCGTCGTCGCCGGCTACGGCGACGTGGGCAAGGGCTGCGCGGAGTCGCTGCGCGGCCAGGGCGCCCGCGTCATCGTCACCGAGATCGACCCGATCTGCGCGCTGCAGGCGGCGATGGACGGCTACCAGGTCGCCCGCCTCGAGGACGTCGTCGGCCAGGCCGACATCTTCATCACGACGACCGGCTGCTTCGACGTCATCCGCGCCGACCACATGGCCGCGATGAAGAACAAGGCGATCGTCGGCAACATCGGTCACTTCGACAACGAGATCGACATGGCCGGCCTCGCCAAGATCCCCGGCATCACGAAGACGGAGATCAAGCCGCAGGTCCACGAGTGGACCTTCGAGAACGGCAGCTCGATCATCGTCCTGTCCGAGGGGCGTCTGCTCAACCTCGGCAACGCGACGGGTCACCCGAGCTTCGTCATGTCCAACTCCTTCGCGGACCAGACGATCGCGCAGATCGAGCTCTTCACGAAGCAGGGCGAGTACAGCAACGAGGTCTACGTGCTGCCCAAGCACCTCGACGAGAAGGTCGCCCGCGCGCACCTCGCGGCGCTCGGCGTCGAGCTCACCGAGCTGACCAAGGCGCAGGCCGAGTACCTCGGCGTCGACGTCGCCGGCCCGTACAAGCCGGAGCACTACCGCTACTGAGCACTACGTACTGAGCATCACGCGGGCGGGGATTTTCGCCGCACCTGAGCTCGAACGCCGGCCCGGTCGCACCCGCTGCGACCGGGCCGGCGGCATGTCCGGGCCCGCTGCGGCCCCCACTGGCGCCGACGCCCGGATCGGACGAATCGCATCCGGCGCGGCGAGGGCTCACGGGGATGGCGCGCCGCGCTGGGTACCATCGCCCGAGGGGACGTCGGCTTCGAAGGGATCGCTCACATGAAGGCACGCGTGCTCGTCGTCGACGACGACCTGGCGCTCGCGGAGATGCTCGGCATCGTCCTGCGCAACGAGGGCCTCGACGTCGTCCACTGCGCCGACGGCCCCTCCGCGCTCGAGGCCTTCCACCAACTGCGGCCCGATCTCGTGCTCCTGGACGTCATGCTGCCGGGGATGGACGGCATCGAGGTCTGTCGGCGGATCCGCGCCGAGTCCGGCATCCCGATCGTCATGCTCTCGGCCCGCACCGATACCGTCGACGTCGTCGTCGGACTCGAATCGGGCGCCGACGACTACGTCGTCAAGCCGTTCAAGCCCCAGGAGCTCATCGCCCGGGTTCGCGCCCGCCTGCGCCGCGGCGAGGAGCCCGAGCCCGAGCGCCTCATGATCGGGGACCTCACGATCGACGTCGCCGGCCACTCGGTGAAGCGAGGCGGCGAGGTCGTCGGGCTCACGCCGCTGGAGTTCGACCTGCTCGTCGCGCTCGCCCGCAAGCCGTGGCAGGTCTTCAGCCGCGACGTGCTGCTGGAGCAGGTGTGGGGCTACCGGCACGCCGGCGACACGCGCCTGGTCAACGTCCACGTCCAGCGACTGCGCAGCAAGATCGAGCACGACCCGGAGCACCCCGAGATCGTCGTCACCGTGCGGGGCGTGGGCTACAAGGCCGGCCCCGCCTAGCGGGATCGTCGTGCCGATGATCTCCCGTCGCTTGCGCTCTTCGAGCCCGTGCCTCGAGCCCGCGCCGGCTCTGACGCACTCGCGATGTCTCTGAAGCAGCAGACCGCCGCCCTGGGCTCGCTCGCGCGTCGCGCCGTCCGACGGGCCCGCATCTGGCTCCTCGTCGTGGCCCGCCGCCTCGTCCGGCTCTGGCGGGTCAGCCTGCAGTTCCGGGTCGTCTCGACAACGATGCTCCTCGGGCTCATCGTCATGGTGCTGCTGCAGACCTTCCTCTACCAGCGGATCAGTGCCGGCCTCGTCGAGGGGCGGATCCAGACGGCCCGGGAGGACGCGGCGCACCGCGCGCGCGAGATGCAGACCCGCCTCGATGCGACGGACAAGCTCGACTCCGAGAGCATCCGGCAGTTCACCTTCGACCTCATCCGCCAGCAGGAGTCCCAGACCCCGGATCAGACGCGAGAGCTGATCCTCACCCGCGCGATCGACAACACCCGCGGGCCGGAGCGGGTACCGACGATGTGGACCGACGTCGATGCGAGCGTCGTGCCGACCGAGCTGCGCCAGGCGATCGCCGCCGATCCGGCCCACCAGCACGTGCAGATCGTGACGATCCCGCGCGGGGACCAGCGCGCCTCGGCGATTCTCGTCGGCTCCCAGATCGTCGTGCCGGAGGCGGGCCGCCAAGAGCTCTACTTCGTCTTCCCGCTCGATCGCGAGCAGGCGATCATGTCGATGATGATGCGCACATTCGTCATCGGTGCGCTCGTGCTCGTCGTGCTCGTCGGGCTCATCGCCTACGTCGTGACCCGGCTCGTCGTCGACCCGGTCCGCGAGGCCGCCGAGGTCGCCGGCCGGCTCTCCTCGGGCCACCTCAACGAGCGGATGCGCGCGAAGGGGGAGGACGACCTCGCGACGCTGGCGCGGGCCTTCAACGAGATGGCCGACAGCCTGCAGACCCAGATCCGGCAGCTCGAGGATCTCTCCCGGGTCCAGCAGCGTTTCGTCTCCGATGTCTCGCACGAGCTGCGCACGCCCCTGACGACGATCCGGATGGCCGCCGAGGTGATCCACAGCTCGCGCGGGGACTTCACCGCGCCGGTCTCACGGTCGACGGAGCTGCTCTATCTCGAGGTCGAACGCTTCGAGGAGCTGCTCGCCGAGCTGCTCGAGATCAGCCGCTTCGACGCCGGCGGCGCCGTCCTCGACGTCGAGGAGGTCGACGTGCGCGCCGTCGTCGACCGGGTCGTCGCCGCCTCGGCCACGCTCGCGGCGTCGAAGGGGGTCGCCGTCGAGGTGATCGGCGCCGACCGGCCCTACCCGTGCGACATGGACCCGCGCCGGGTCGAGCGGATCCTGCGCAATCTCGTCGTCAACGCGATCGAGCACGCCGACGGGCGCCCCGTGCACATCGAGCTCGGCGCGAACCGGTGGGCCGTCGGGGTCGCCGTCCGCGACTTCGGGATCGGCCTCCAGCCCGGGCAGGCGGCCCTCGTCTTCAATCGCTTCTGGCGCGCCGACCCGGCCCGCAACCGGGCGACCGGCGGCACCGGCCTCGGCCTGGCGATCGCCTTGGAGGACGCGCGCCTGCACCGCGGCTGGCTCCAGGCGTGGGGGAGCCCCGGCGCGGGCTCGCGCTTCCGGCTCACCCTGCCGCGGCACTCCGGGGTGCCGATCGCCCGCGCTCCGCTGCCGCTGAGCGGCGATCCGAGCGAGCAGCGACTCGAGGAGACCGAGGCCGCCGACGCCGGTGCGGAGGCGGGGGAGGCCGGTCCGGTCGAGGGCGAGCCGGGTGCGTCTGCCGGGAGCGCCGGTCCATCCCAGGGCGTGGGGCCGCAGGGCGGGGTCCGGGCGTGACCTGGCACCGGCCCGACCTGCACGATCGTGGCGGCGACCGTCGAAGCAGCGGGCGGAGCAGTGATCGGAGCAGTGGTCGGCGGTTCGGTCGGGGGCCGGGGCGCCGGTTCGGTGCGGCTCTCGTCGCGCTGATGTGCCTCACATCGGTCGCCGGCTGCGGGCTGCCCACGAGTAGTCCGGTGCAGCAGGGCCTCGACATCGGGAGCCCGCTCCTGCCGCCGGTCCGCTTCCAGTTCGAGGCGCCGCCGCGCGGGGCCACCCCCGAGCAGATCGTCCGCGGCTTCCTCGCCGCGAGCTGGTCCAGCGACGACGACTTCCGCGCCGCCCGCGCCTATCTCACCCCCAGCGCGTCGCACGCGTGGAAGCCCCGATCGAGCGTCACCGTTTACCCCGACAGCTCCTCGGTGCAGGCCACGACCGCGCCGGGCTCGGTCGAGCTGCGCACCGTCGCCGATGCGACCCTCGACTCCGACGGCCGCTACACCTCCCTGCCCGCCGGGGCGAGCCGCCGCTCGACGCTCACCCTCGCCCAGGTCTCCGGCGAATGGCGGATCTCGAACATCCCCCCGGACTTCGGGCTGTGGCTCAGCCGCTTCTACTTCGAGCGCGCCTACCGGCGGCTCTTCGTCAACTACGTCGACCCGAGCCTGAGCACCCTCGTCACCGACCCGCGCTGGTTCCCCGTCGGCGCCGGACTCGCGACGACCCTGGCCCGCGCCCAGCTCAAGCAGCCGCCGGCCTACCTGCGCGGCGCGGTGCGCAGCGGCTTCCCCGCCGGCACCCAGCTCGCCGTCGATTCGGTCCCCGTCGCCGCGGGGCGGGCCGAGATCGACCTGACGCCCGCCGTCCTCGACGTGAGCGCCGACGAGCGGCGGGCCGCGTGGGCCCAGGCCCTGGCGACGATGCGGCAGGTGCCCGATGTCGCCGGCGTCGCGCTGCGGGCCTCCGGCACGATCCTCGACGTCGTGACCTCCGGCCCGGCGGGCACCCTGCCGCAGTCGCCGGGCGACGTCGGGGTCGCGGACTCGACCCGCATGGCGGACTGGGCCCTCCTGCGTACCGGCACACGACTGCGTGCGGTCGATGCCTCGGACGTCGCGGGGCGGTCGCCGGAGAACGCGAAGACGCCGAAGGTCAAGCTCCCCGAGATCGCCGCGGGATGGTCGTGGCTCGCCGCGTCGGGCGACCTCACCGACCTCGCCGCGGTCGGTGGCGACCGGCGTGACCTGCATCGATGGCTCGACGGCCAGGACCGGGCCGTCGCCGGGGTCGGCACCCGGCTCACCCCGCCGGCCTACGACCCCGGCGGCGACCTGTGGGTCGGCGGCGTCGATGCCCAGGGCGCGGGCCGGATCTGGACGGTCGACGCCTCCGAGGGACTCGAGGCCTCCGCGACGCCCGTGGCGGCGCCCTGGCTCGCCGGACGGAGTGTCGAGGCCGTGCGGCCCGCCCCGGACGGTCAGCGCGCCCTCGTCGTGACCCGCGGCCCGGCCGGCGTGCAGATCGGGGTCAGCGGCATCGTCCGAGACGGCGCGGGGACGGCCCAGTCGCTCGCCGACCCGTGGATCATCGGTGGCGACGTGCAGGAGGTGACGTCGGCCGCGTGGGCCTCGAACGGCGTCGTCGCAGTCATCGGTCGCCGGGCCGGCAGCGTCGTGCCGCTCCCGCTCCTCGTCGCCGTCGGCGGCCAGACGAACTCGCTCGCCGCCCTGCCCGACCCGCGGCGGATCCTCACGACCCGGGGGGAGCGCGGCCTCGTCGTCGTCTCGGGCAACGGTCAGGTCTACGGGCGCGTCGGCGGCGGGTGGCAGGAGGCCGGGGAGATCGACGACGTCGTCGTCCCCGGCACGTGACCCGACCACGACCCCGGCTCCGACCCCGGCCCTGACCCCGCGCCGTCCACAGGGGGTGTGGCGCTGGGGTCGTCGTCCACAGGCGTCGCCCCGCGTCCCGCCGGCCCACGCGTCCGCCGGGGAGAGTGGGGCGATGGTGCGCGCATCGCCGACCCTCCCCTCCGTGACCCGGACCGGCCAGACCCTCCTCGGCCCGACCCTCCTCGGCACGAGCCGTCCGGGCTCGGGTCTTCCGCTCCTGAGTCATCCGAGCCTGCGTCGTGCGGGTCCGGGGCGTCGGCCCTGGCCGTCCGTCGGTGTGATCGCCGAGTCGCTGCGGGCCGTCGTGGATCTCGCGCTACCGCTCGTGTGCGCCTCGTGCGCCCGGCCGGGGGTGGCGTGCTGCCCGGACTGCCTCGCGGCGTGCGGGTGGCCGGGTGGCGAACCGCTCGTCCGGTCTCCTCGACCCCGCCCCGACGGCCTGCCGACGACGTGGGCCGCAGGCGCCTACGAAGGGGAGCTCCGGCGCCTGCTCGTCGCCTACAAGGACGGCGACCGGCGCGATCTCGCCGAGCCGCTCGCCAGGCTCCTGCGCCCGGTGCTGCGGGCCGCGGCGCAGGACGTCGCGCAGGCGGTCACAGACCGGGGGGCCGGGGGGCACACCCTCCTCGTCGTGCCGGTCCCCTCGTCGGCGGCCGCGCGGCGTCGCCGGGGTGACGCGCCGCTGGCCGACGTCGTGGCGACGGCCGTGGCTCCCGGCGCGCGTCGCCGGCCCCCGGAGCTCCTGCGCGTGCGCCGCCGGGTCGCCGATCAGGCGGGTCTGGACGCGGCGGCCCGCGCGGGGAATCTCGCGGGCGCCTTCGCCGCGACCCGCGCCGGTGAGAGCCTCCTGCCCGGGCGCACCTGCCTGCTCGTCGACGACGTGCTGACCACCGGGGCCACCCTCGTCGAGGCGGCGCGGGCCGTGCGCGCCGCCGGGGGTCGGCCGGTCGTCGTCGCCGTGCTCGCCGCGACACCTTGTCGAGGACGACGCAGACCGAGCCCGCGAGAAGGTCGGGGCCAAGCTGCGGGGGAGCCGCCGAACCTGAGTCTTGTATCCAAGGATCCGCAAAGCTTTGGTCAAGCCGCTCATCAGGCCACTTTCGGCGGGGGCCGTCGACTACCGTTGGTGCATGAGGCCCCAGGGTCAGCGATCGGTCCCGATGTGGATCGCCGGCGCGCACGAGAGCGCCCGACCGATCGCGACGCGGGCCGCGGCCACCCGGCCCGGCTACTGGCAGGTCTCGCGCCCGAGTCCGTCTCGGAACGCAGCGTCCACGGGCGCAGGTAGGGGGTGATGCCGCGTATCGCGTCACCCGGGCGGCCACGATCGGCCACAGTCCGGGTCTCACCATCCACCTGCAAGGAGGATCTCTCGTGGAGTTGATCGTCACCGGACGTCATGTCCAGGTCTCAGAGCGGTTTCGTCGGCTGTGCGCCGACAAGCTGACCAAGGTCGAGCAGTATGCGCCGAGAACCCAGCGCATCGAGGTCGTCGTCAGTGAGGAGACGAGCCGGGGGGTGCCCAAGGGCAGCCAGCGCGTGGAGATCACGTGCCTGGCCAAGGGGCCAGTCATCCGCGCCGAAGCCTACGCCGAGGACAAGTACGCGGGGCTCGACCTCGCCCTGGCCAAGCTCGCCGAGCGACTACGACGCGTGGGTGATCGACGCAAGGTGTCACGCAGGCGCGGCCCGACGGACATCAGCCAGGCGACGGCGGGCCTCCAGGTCGCCGACATGACCCCGCCTTCGCACGCCTCGGGCGGCGACACGACGAGCATGGGCTTCGAGGTCGACCCCGCCGAGCAGCTCGACCAGAAGCTCGGCAGCACCGGCGACTGCCCCGTGCACGTGCGGGAGAAGACCCACACCTCGGCGCCGATGACGCTCGACCAGGCGCTCAACGCGATGGAACTCGTGGGGCACGACTTCTTCCTCTACCACGATGCCGACACCGACCGGCCCAGCGTCGTCTACCGCCGTCGCGGCTGGGACTACGGCGTGCTCCACCTCGACGTCGTCGAGGCCGGGAGCCAGGAGGCCGCGGAGCCGGAGGACGAGGAGTTCACCGCCCGCGAGTCCGTGACCGAGCCCGCGGAGGCCAAGGCCGGCTGACCGCAGGCATCGCACACTGATGTGTGCACAGCGCTCGAGAGGGAGGGTGTCGACCGGTTCCGCACCCTCCCGTCGCATGTCGTCAGGGCTCGTCAGGGGCTCGTCAGGGGCCGTCACGGCGGCTCCGAATGCGGCGCTTCTGCCCGTATCCGCCGATGTCCGCCCGTATCCGTTCGCCTGTGGCCGCGTGTCATCATGGGGGCGTGAGCAGCCCGTCGGAGGACTCTGTGCGCGGTGCCGCGCCCCCCGCACAGCGGGAGTCGGTGCGCGTCGACGACCGACGCAGCGACCGACCGGTCCATCGGGCGCAGCGCCTCGGCCCGACCGAGGGCGCGGTCCGCGTCCTCATCGTCGACGATCACGCCCTCTACCGCCGCGGTCTGGAGGTCGTGCTCTCCCAGGAGCCCGACCTCGTCGTCGTCGGCGAGACCGGTGACGGCGCGAGCGCGATCGAGCTCGTCGAGACCCTCGCGCCCGACGTCGTCATCATAGACGTCCGGATGCCGCGGCTCGACGGCATCGAGGCCTGCCGGGCGATCCGCGAGCTCGCCCCGAGCACCCGCATCATCATGCTCACGACCTCGGACGACGAGCGCGACCTCTTCGAGTCGATCCGCGCCGGCGCCAACGGCTACCTGCTCAAGGACGTGCCGCCCGAGGAGGTCATCGACGGGATCCGCGCCGTCCAGGCGGGGCAGTCCCTCATCTCGCCGTCGCTGGCGAGCACGCTGCTCACCGAGTTCGCGGCGATGCTGCGGGCGACCTCCGGGCCCGAGCCGTCGATGCCCGCGCCCCGACTCACCGAGCGGGAGCTCGAGGTGCTGCGGCTCGTGGCGCGGGGGATGGGCAACCGCGACATCGCCAAGGCGCTCGTCATCTCCGAGAACACCGTGAAGAACCACGTGCGCAACATCCTCGAGAAGCTCCAGCTGCACTCGCGGATCGAGGCCGCGATGTATGCCGTGCGCGAGCGACTCGTGGAGGCGCCGCACCGATGAGTCCGCCCGAGCCGTTGGCGGTCACGCCCGCCCAGGCGCGCCGCATCGCGCTCGCGGCTCAGGGCTTCGGTGGCCGGCACAAGCCCACCGGCCCGGTCGGCTCGAGCCATCTGCGCCGGGTCGCGGACCGGCTGGGCGTGATCCAGATCGACAGCGTCAACGCGGTGTGCCGCTCGCAGTACCTGCCCTTCTACTCCCGGCTCGGGCCCTACGATCCGGCGTTGCTCGACGCCTTGCGGGACGGCGGGCAGCGGCGCCGCCGACACCTCGTGGAGTACTGGGCCCACGAGGCCTCGCTCGTGCCGCTGGCCACCTGGCCGCTCCTGGGCTTCCGGATGCGTCGAGCGCAGGAGGACGCGTGGGGCGGGATGCAGCGGGTCGCCCGCGAGCATCCCGAGCTCGTCGCGGCGGTGCTCGCGGAGGTCGGCCGACGCGGGCCGGCGACGGCGCGCGAGATCGAGCGGGCCCTCGATCACGACCTGCCGCGGGAGCGCGACGACTGGGGCTGGAACTGGTCGCTCGTGAAGTCGGCCCTCGAGCAGCTCTTCTGGGCCGGCCAGGTGAGCAGCGCGGGCCGGACGGCCCAGTTCGAACGGCGCTACGCGCTGCCGCAGGAGGTCCTCGGCGCGGCGATCGTCGAGCGCGGGCCGCACGGGGGCGACCCGATTCCGCCGGAGCAGGCGTTCGTCGAGCTCGTCGAGATCGCCGCCCGGGCGCACGGCATCGGCAGCGAGCAGTGCCTGCGTGACTACTTCCGCCTCTCGCCGGAGCAGGCGCGCCCGGCGATCGCGCGACTCGTCGCCGACGGGGTGCTCCGCCCGGCGCAGGTCACCGGTTGGCGCCGCCCCCTCTACCTGCACGCCGACGCGCAGATCCCGACGCGGGTCCGGGCCCGGGCTCTGCTCAGCCCCTTCGACTCTCTCGTCTGGCAGCGGGAGCGGACCCGCGCGATCTTCGGCTTCGACTATCGCCTCGAGATCTACGTGCCGCAGGCGCGCCGGGTCCACGGCTACTACGTGCTCCCGTTCCTCCTGGGGGATCGGCTCGTCGCCCGCGTCGACCTGCGCACCGCGCGGGCCGACGGAGTCCTGCGGGTGCACGCCGAGCACTGGGAGCCCGGCGCGCGCACGCCGACCGCGCAGGCCGAACTCTACGAAGAGCTCGCGCAGCTCGCTCGGTTCGTCGGGGTCGAGGCCGTCGAGAGAGTTCCCTGATCCCCTCAGCGGTCGATGTGTCAGGCATCTGACACATCGACCCGCCGTCAGGCCGGGGACTCCGCCGGGTCGCCGGTGAGGATGAGGTCGATCATGCGGTCCTCGAAGCCGGGCTCGATCTCGAGGACGACCCGGTGGCGCGCGCCCTTGACCGGCGGATATCCCGCCCAGACGCCCCGCAGGTCGGCGACGGTCCGCCCGCGCGAGGGCCCATGGGTCGTGTCGACGTCGACCTCGACGACCGGCGAGAGCGTGACGTCGACGAGACCGACCGCGACGGCGACGGCGAGGGCGTCGTGGTTGGCGGCGCAGCGCTGCCCCGTGACCATCGTGTAGAAGTCGTAGTAGTGGTCGAGCATCGCCGCGCAGAGCCGGGCGGCCGGGCCGCCGGTCGTGAGGCGGAGGCGATGCTCCTCGGTGAGGATCGCGTCCATCGTCACGTCGAGTCCGACCATGGTCACCGGCCACGCCGCCTCGAAAACGGCCGCGGCGGCCTCGGCGTCGTGCCAGATGTTCGCCTCCGCCGCGGCGGTGATGTTGCCCGGCGAAAGCGCCGCGCCGCCCATCATCGTCACGTGCGCGACGCGGTGCGCCACCTCGGGGTCCGCCTGGAGGGCGAGGGCGAGGTTCGTCATCGGGCCCACCGCGACGATGTGCAGATCGTCGTGCTCGCGAGAGAGCCGCAGGAGCTGCTCGACCGCGGTCTCCGACGCGAGGGTCGGCACGTGATCGCGGTCGGCGACATTGCCGGCGCCGTCGTCGCCGTGCACGTGCTGGGCGAAGACCGCCTCGGAGCCGTCGAGCGGACCCTCCGCACCGCGCGCCACCGGCACGTCGCCGCGGCCGATGAGGCTGAGGATCTGGTGGGTGTTGCGCGCCGCCTGGTCCACATCGATGTTGCCCCAGGTGCAGCCGACGCCGACGAGGTCGACCCCCGGTGCGAAGGTGGCGGTGAGCAGGGCCAGGGCGTCGTCGATGCCGGTGTCGCAGTCGAGGAGAATCGTCGTCACGAGCGTGGAGCCTACGCGCGCGAGACCCGCGGCGGGGGTGTGTCACGCTGGAAAGCACACCGACGAGGAGGGGCCATGACGATCGAGGTCACACGGGACGAGGCTCGCCACCGCTACGAGGCGAGTGTCGACGGGGTGCCGGCGGGCTACGCGGCCTACCGCGAGCACGACGGGGTCGTCGTCTTCCCCCACACCGTCGTCGATCCGGCCTTCGAGGGTCAGGGCGTCGCGTCGGCCATCGCCCGCCGCTCGCTCGACGACGCGCGGGCCGCCGGGATGACGGTGCGCCCCGACTGCTCGTTCTACGCGCGCTGGATCGAGCGGCACCCCGACTACGCCGACCTGCTGGCCTAGGCGGAGTGTGCCGGTGAGCGACGGATCCGATCCGCACCCCTCGAACACCGATGGTGGCGAAGCCGGTGGCGCTTCCGGAGATGGGGGAGCGGCGCCCAAGGACCGGCAGCAGGTCGAGCGCGAGGCGCGTGAGCTGCGCGAACGGCTCGAGCGGCGCGCCCGCGAGTCACCGGAGGCACACAAGGCACAGCCGGTGCAGGAGAGGGTCAAGCGCACGAGCCCGGCGAAGCAGGCCGAGCGCGACGCGGCCAAGCGCAAGCGCTCGAAGGTCGTCGCGCTCGGCGTCACCGCAGCCGTCGTCGGAGCCGGGGTCGTCGCCGTCGTGACCCTCGGTGGCGAGGAGGAGCCGGTGACCCAGGCCGCCTACTGCGTCGACCAGGCGAGCGGCACGCGGGTCGAGGACGCCCAGTGCGAGACCGGCAGCGGCGGTGGCGGCAGCGGCGGAGGCATGCACGGGTGGTACTTCATCCCGATCGGCTGGGGCGCCCCGGGCATCGGCGGCCGGGCGACCGGCGGCAGCTTCACGACCCCGAGCGGGTCGAGCTACGTGCACGGCGGCGTCCCACGCGCCGGCGGCACGGTGACGACCTCGAATCTGTCCGGTGGCAAGACGACGACGGTGCGGGGCGGCTTCGGCTCCAAGGGATTCGGCGGGGGCGGCTGATGCGCCGAGTGCCCAGCGAGCCGCGCCCGGACGGGCAGCGCCGCATCGAGGCCCAGGGTCTGGTCTTCGGCACGACCGACCTGCCCGACGGCGGCCAGGCGCCCTATTGGTTCGAGGGCGCGCGCTACGAGCTGACGCTCGCGCAGGTCGAGGAGCTCGAGGAGGTCACCGAAGAGCTGCACGGCATGTGCGTCGAAGCGGCGCACCTGCTGGCCTCCGGGGCGATGGGCCGGATCGGGCTGCCGCCCGGGGCGCTCGAGCTCGCGAAGGAGAGCCTGGCCGCGGATCCGCCGAGCCTGCTCGGCCGCTTCGACCTGCGCTACGACGGGCGCGGACCGGCCAAGCTGCTCGAATACAACGCCGATACCCCGACCGGGCTGCTCGAGTCGGCCGTCGTCCAGTGGTACTGGCTGCAGGACACCCACCCTGAGCTCGACCAGTGGAACTCTCTGCACGAGCGGCTCGTCGCCGGCTGGGCCAACCTCGCGGACCGGCTGCCGACCGGCACCGTCTACTTCGCCTATCACGAGGGGGAACCGACCGGCGAGGAGTTCATGACGACGACGTATCTGCGCGACACCTGCGACCAGGCCGGTCTGCCGACGGCGGCGATCACCATGGGCCAGATCGGCTACGACCCGCGACGGCGCTGCTTCGTCGGCGCCGGCGAGGAGCCGCTGCGCACGTGTTTCAAGCTCTACCCGTGGGAGCACATGCTCGCCGAGGACTTCGGAGCCCACATCGAGGCGCGGCCCGTGGGCGTGCTGTCGACGACGTGGATCGAGCCGCCGTGGAAGGTGCTCCTGAGCAACAAGGCGCTGCTCGCGGCGCTGTGGCGGCTCTACCCGGACCACCCGAACCTGCTGCCGGCCTATCTGGAGCACCCCGGGCCGCTGGAGTCGTGGGTCGCCAAGCCGTTGCACGGGCGCGAGGGCGACAACATCCGCATCCACGCCCCCGACGACGGCGGCGAGCTGAGCCAGCCGGGCGACTACGGGGCCGAGGGCTGGTGCTATCAGCAGTGGGCGCCGCTGCCGGACTTCGACGGCAACAAGGCCGTGCTCGGCAGCTGGGTCGTCGACGGCCACGCCGCCGGCGTCGGCATCCGCGAGTCCGACGGCTGGGTCACCGACTACTACGCCCGCTTCGTGCCGCACCTCATCACCGCGGCGGCGCCGAGCGAGCAGGAGCACGCCGAGTGGCTCGCCGACACCGAGCGCGAGGCGGTGCAGGACGTCGTCCGCGGCCGCCGGCCCGACGGGCGACCCGTGGGCCCGCAGATGCCGGTCCTCACCGGGCCCGAGCGCCCCCACGATCGCCCGACGGACATCCCCGACCTCCTGCGAAAGGAGCCGATGTGACCCTCCTGGCCGGCCTCGCCTACGGGGCGAGCTACAGCCTGCTCGGCATCCTCCTGCTCATGCTCGGATTCGCCGCGCTCGACGCCGTGACGCCGGGTCACCTGGGGCGCCACCTCACCGACGGCGAGGGCTCGGCGAACGCCGCGGTCGTCGTCTCGGCGGGCTTCCTCGGGCTCGGCGCCGTGATCTTCACCGCGATCTGGCGCAACGCCGACGCGGGCTTCGGCTCGGCGCTCGGCTGGACCGCCGCCTTCGGCGCGCTCGGCGTGCTCCTGCAGATCGTCAGCTTCCTCGTGCTCGATCGGCTCACTCCGGGCAGCCTGCGCGACCTCGTCGTCAGCCCGCGACTGCACCCCGGATCGTTCGTCGCGGGGGCGGCGCAGCTGTCCGTGAGCGCCATCGTGTGCGCCTCGATCGCCTGACGTACGCGAGCCTGGCAAGGGCAGGCGTCGGGAGCGTTTAGCCTGGAAGGGTTGCACATTCACGTGTGGTGCACCGCCGGGAGGTCCTAGACAGGCCGCTCCCACGCCTGGCGGAGCGTCCGCACGTGGCTCGTCCGCCCGACCAGGAGTCCACTCGTGCCGAAGATCGTCGACCGCATCCTGCGAGCCGGAGAGGGTCGCGTCGTCAAGCGACTCGAGGGGATCGCCAACCAGGTCAACGCGATCGAGGAGGACTTCGAGAAGCTGACCGACGCCGAGCTGCGCCGCGAGACCGACGTCTTCCGTGCGCGCATCGCCGACGGTGAGAGCCTCGACCGCCTCCTGCCCGAGGCCTTCGCGGCCGTCCGCGAGGCGAGCAAGCGCACGATCGGCAAGCGCCACTTCGACGTGCAGATCATGGGTGGCGCAGCGCTGCACATGGGCAACGTCGCCGAGATGCGCACCGGTGAGGGCAAGACCCTCGTCGCCACCCTGCCGAGCTACCTCAACGCGCTGTCGGGCAAGGGCGTCCACGTCGTCACCGTCAACGACTACCTCGCGCAGTACCAGTCCGAACTCATGGGCCGCGTCCACCGGATGCTCGGCCTGGAGACCGGCTGCATCCTCTCCTCGATGAACCCGACGCAGCGCCGGGCCGAGTACGCCAAGGACATCACCTACGGCACGAACAACGAGTTCGGCTTCGACTACCTGCGCGACAACATGGCGTGGCAGACCTCCGAGCTCGTGCAGCGCGGCCACAACTTCGCGATCGTCGACGAGGTCGACTCGATCCTCATCGACGAGGCGCGCACGCCGCTCATCATCTCCGGACCGGCCGACGCGGCGACGAAGTGGTACGTGCAGTTCGCCAAG
>RRZU012047248.1_pt1 | contig 21434 bp, 20 predicted proteins | sample 2165561 | NCBI WGS metagenome assembly RRZU01 (sample SAMN10456909, study PRJNA506462) | wastewater metagenome | isolation source: wastewater sludge | place: USA: Moscow, Idaho | reverse complement strand
TTATTAAAATAAACAACATGAGCTTGTGTTTATTCAATACATAAGAAACAGACAGATTTTGTTTATTGGTAAAGAAATATCATCTTTATATTAGATGCAACTGTATTCAATAGTCACACTTTTGCCATTAATAAGATACAATGATGTGCAATTGCTTTATACTTTTGACATGGATACGGATAGTTTTTACTTTTACAGTTGAATATGTATACTAATTCTATACTATGAGTGTAGAATCAGGAAATAAACTTAACCACCTGTCGATGAAAAGCAACCCCTGTGGTTTTTTTCAAAGGAATAAATAAGGCGGAGGATTCCGGATAAAGTCGGCCTAATAAACTGACAACGGGCTATTAAGACATAAATAAATCACTATTTTTTTAGAATTCCTTTTTCAATGCTGTTAGTTAGTAATTCATTTGCATATGCCCAGATAGAGTCAGATCCATTTTCTATGGCTTGCTTTTTCTCATATACAGTAGAATAATTCACATTAAACTCGGCCCACGTTCCGCCGTTATTTGATGTGTTTTGTAGTAATGGCTCCAATCTATCCATCGCCTTGGCAAATTTAGCTTCATTGGTCTCTCCGGCTTCGAACTCTTCCCAGATAGCGATTAGCTCCTCTGCCTGCTCTTTGGGTAGTATCCCGAAAATGCGGTTTGCAGCCAGCCTTTCCTCATCGGTATTCACATGGTTTTTTTGTGTATCATATATGAAAGTGTCTCCTGAATCAATTTCTACAATATCATGTATCAGAACCATTTTTAAGACTCTCAATACATCAATTGGATGATTGGAATGTTCTGCCAGAATGATTGTCATTAATGCCAGATGCCAACTATGTTCCGCATCATTCTCATTCCTATCACTGTTAAATAGTTTTGTTTTACGCAGGATATACTTGAGTTTATCAATCTCTTTTATAAACGAAATTTGTTTTAATAGATTCTCCGGATACATTATTCTGTTTTTTTTAAAGCATCGCAGTGCTCATTGTTGTGCGAAGGTAACAAATTTAGTCTATACCTGAGTTAGGTTCGGTCAGTCTAAAAGAATTTCTTTTTATAGTAAATAAATCACTATTTCTTTACTCATCCGTGTAATTCTTTTCAACTTTGAGCGACTAATATTGAAAAAGCAAAAGCAGATGAATAATACTGATCTTGAAAAGGCATTTATCGGGATGATTCAGCAAAATGAGCGGGTTATATATAAAGTTTGTTCATTTTATATCTCTGAAGATTCTACGCTCGGCGATCTTTATCAGGATGTTGTGAGTAATTTGTGGGTGGCTTACCCTAAATTCCGCAACGAGAGTGAAATTTCCACCTGGATTTACCGGATTGCTCTCAATACCTGCATTTCCGGTATACGAAAGGAGATGCGCAAACCCCGGCGGGTGTCCTTTTCCCAATTATCGGATGTCTTCGAACAACCGGAGGATATGAGTGCCGAAATTAAAGAGATGTATCGCCTTATTCATCAGCTAAAAATCGTTGAACGTGCCATCATTCTGCTTTATCTGGAGGAGAAAAGTTATCAGCAGATAGCGGATATCGTCGGACTTACTGTAAGTAATGTGGCGGTGAAGCTGAAACGGATCAAAGAGAAGCTTGTCGATATGTCTAACCATTAAAAATAGAGGATTATGGAACTGGAAGAATTAAAAAATACGTGGAATTTGATCAACAATCGGATGATGCAGAAAGAGGGAATGGAAGCTGCTATCATTAAGGAAATGTTGGTCGCTAAATCGGATAAAGCGTTTAGCAGGATGACAAATTACGACTATTTTAGTGTCATAGTCTGTATGGGTGTGATAGGATTACTTACCTGGCAAATGAATCGGATTTATTTCGGGCCATTCAAGACCGGGATCTTTCTTTTAGCTATAGCCTTTTTAATTGTAAGTGCACTGCGGAGTATAAAGAATCTTCTTATTTTACACAAAATCAATTTCTCGAACCCGATAAGCGACAACATCCGCCTGGTTCAGAACTACAATATTATAGTAAAGCGGACTCGTATTCTAAATTATAGTGCGGCTATTATTATCGTTGCATTAGCGATTATAGCTTGCCTTTTGTCTCCCAATATGGAAGTATGGAGATGGGTTGCCATAGCAGTAAGTATAGTAATCGGCATTGTAGGTGCGTGGTGGGAATACAGGCATATGTATCGGAAAAATATTGATTCAATTCTGGAAAGTCTGAACGAACTAAAAGAGTTGGATGAGCACTAAGGTGTACATTCCCACGCTTTCATAGCCTTACCATAATCCTATTTGTTCCCTTAATTACGTCTCTTTATTAAATTCCACTTTATTCTGTTGAAAAGCTTGTAGCCGGCTAAAGGAACAGCAATGCCAACCAGTGAGTAGATTATCCACCCATAGGTATTATTGTTTTCTATTACGGGAAACATAGCCAAATATTGAGGGCTTAAGCCATAAATTTTGATTTTTGCCAAACTTACCAATTTGAAGGCAAGAAGATGGAAAACAAGTATGTACATTGTGTTGTTGCCAATAAAAATTAACAAGTTGTTTAGGCTTGACCTGGAGAGATAAAACGAACACCCCCAGGTTAAATAACACCCGATTAAAGATCCTAAGATAAAAATAGAAGGCGAAGCGAACTGGGTGGCCCCAAGATCGATATGAGTAAACGAAGCAAAGAATACTAATAAAGCTGCAGCTATTGTCAGGATGATTTTGTTAAAAGAATAAGATTTATTTATTTTACCTGACATAAACCCCGTGAAGAAAAAACCAACAGTTACAAATTCGCGGTTTACGCTATAGGGTAAAGTTATATTCATCGCCGACAACCAAAGGCCAGCTATAAAAAAAATTAAAACAAGTCCGGTTACTATCCATAAATCGTACTTCCGAGAAATTTTCTGCGTTATAAATAAAAGAAGAATGAACAGAATATTGGTAATAAAAAGGCTTTTTAGAAACCAGAAAACGCCAACCAAAGGTTCATCTGTCCGAAACCGGAAAAGAATATTCTTTAATCCGTCCCAGGTATCATCCCACGAATAGTAAAAGCGCGAAATACCTTCGGCTCCATAGGTCTCATTATATAAATCCAGGTAACGAAAAAGATTATGGAGAATCAGAAAAAGAACCGCATATTTTACAAAAGGAAAATAGAATGACTTGATTTTTTTCCAAAAAAACAGGTTCATTTCATTCGTATAAGAAGATTTAAAACAATAACCGGAAGCAAAATAGAATAGCGGCATATGGAACAGATATATAAAATCCCTTAAGAGAGTGGGGCATCCGCTATGTCCGACCACCATTAAGATTATTCCAAGTCCTTTAGCTATTGAAACAGTATGATTCATGGTTGTTGATTTCATGCAAAATTATATAAAAAATATTGATCTGTTAATGTGTTTAACTAGTAAAGAACTTTCATTTCAACGATTATTCTCAAACCATTGGCTTTGCCTTCGTGTTATAAATATTTGACAACAAATAAGTAGGGTATGAAAACGGTATTACACAAAGCGGCTTCAAGAGGTCATGCTGACCATGGTTGGTTGGAAAGTTACCATACATTTAGTTTCGCAGATTACTACAATCCCCAGCGTATTCATTTTGGTGCGTTAAGGGTGCTGAACGATGATAGGGTGAGTGCAGGTATGGGTTTTGGAAAACACCCTCACGACAATATGGAAATTATTTCTATCCCTTTGTCGGGCGAACTGGAGCATAAAGACAGTATGGGGAATGTGGCGGTAATTAAAGAGGGCGAAGTGCAGGTGATGAGCGCCGGATCCGGGGTGTATCACAGCGAGTTCAATAAAAGACAGGATAGTGATGCCCGCTTTCTTCAGATCTGGGTTTTCTCCAACAAGAAGAATGTGACTCCTCGTTACGACCAGCTATCTATCCGGGATGTAGAAAAAGAAAACGCATTCTATCAGATTCTTTCGCCCGATCAGAATGACCAGGGGGTGTGGATTTATCAGGATGCCTGGTTTCATCTGGGTAAATTTGAGGCAGGGAAATCGGATACGTATACATGGAAGAAAGAGGGCAACGGACTTTATATCTTTGTGTTGGAAGGGCAGGCCGATGTGGATGGTCAGCTTCTCGACAAAAGGGACGGATACGGAATCTGGGAGACGGATAAAGTAACCATTAAAGCGACTCAGGATGCAAAGTTATTGTTGATGGAAGTGCCTATGACAAATTGATTGTTCCTTTCTATTGCCTGATCCGATTGGATATTACATACTAAAAAGGGAGTACCTGAATTTTCAGATACTCCCTTTTGTTCTATATAGGATTGAATGCCTCAGAGATATCGAACCGCTGTTCCGGCGGCTGTTACCATCAGCATACTTCCGTTAGCTCCAACTGTTTCGTAATCGAGATCGATGCCAATCACAGCGTTTGCACCAAGACTCTTGGCCTGGTCGCTCATTTCTCTCATGGCTATCTCTTTGGCCTCGCGAAGTACGCTTTCGTACGATCCTGCGCGTCCGCCAACGATATCTCGTATACCGGCAAAGAAGTCTTTGAACATATTTGCCCCGATAATGGTTTCGCCGGAAACAATCCCGTAATACTGGGTAATTTGTTTCCCTTCAATGGTGTTTGTAGTGGTAAGTAACATATGAATTGATTTAATTTACGGAGGCAAATATACGTTTTTTCTTATTATTCAATACATCAAAGACCTATTCTTATAATTTATTTGTCATCTTGAATTCCAGCACGCCGCCTTTTACTATATCTTGGTAGGTTATAAAGGGCTTTTTCAGCTTCTTTCCGTTCAGTCTTACCTCTTTTACGTACTTGTTTGCCGGGCTGTTGTTACTGGCAATTATTTTGAAAGTTCCTCCTTTTACAGGTATTTCAGCGCGATCGATCATTGGGCGCCCAAGTGAATACACAGGGTCTCCCGGACATACCTGATAGATACCTAATGCGCTGAGTACGTACCAGGCCGACATTTGTCCGCAGTCTTCGTTACCAATAATTCCGTCTGGCTCGTTGGTGTAGAAGTTTTGCATGATATAATCCAGGCGATCTTGTCCTTTGTAGGGCGAAGCAGTCCAGTTATACAGATAGGCCATGTGGTGGCTGGGCTCGTTCCCGTGGGCATACTGACCTATCAACCCCGTTATATCGCCGGATGCTTCGGCTCCGTCTACCTGAGATGAAGTGGTAAACAAGGTATCGAGGCGGGCTTCAAATTCTTTCTTTCCACCTATAGCCGTGATAAAGTTATCCATGTCGTGGGGGACGAAAAAGCTCCACTGGAAGGCATTGCCCTCGGTGTAATCGCTTTTCATGTGTGCCGAATAGCGTGGATTGAAGGGTGTGCGGAAAGAGCCGTCGGCCATTACACCACGCATCATTTTCGTTTCCGGATCGAGGTAACGTTTGTAGAATGATCCTTTTTTAGCATAGCTGTCTGCTACCTCCGTTTTGCCTGCCTTTTTAGCAATTTGGGAGATACACCAGTCGTAGTAAGCCATTTCGACACCCCATGAAACAGACTCGGGAAGTGAGTCGGCCGGAACATAGCCAAGCTTTTCTTTGAAATAAGCGTGACGGGTAATTAAATCGAGTTCGCGTGTACCCTTAAATTTCTCGGCAAGGTCTTCCCGGTATACGGACGAACGGGTGGCAGCTTCGGTCCATACGGTTAAATCTCCTTCTGCCAGATCTTTACAGATAAGGTCCGCCAGAATTGAAGTGGCAGGGTAGCCCACCATGCAGCCGGTATAGTTGGAAGCAAGCGGCCATTTAGGAAGAATGCCTCCTTCCTTGTACCCCTGAACCATCACTTTGCCCCAATCGGCAGCCAGTTGAGGATTGATTATGGTCATCAACGGATGCAAGGCCCGGAATGTATCCCAAAGTGAGAAAACGCTATAATTTGTGTAGCCGGCTTCGGCATGGTGTACCTGTTTATCCATACCAAGGTAGCGGCCATCCGTATCCTGATAGGCAAAAGGCGCAATCATGGAATGATACAAGGCGGTGTAGAAGTTTTTCATAACCTTTGGATCGGCGCTTTCCATGGCAATGCCGTTTAAAGCCTTATTCCATACTTGCTGCGACTGATTAACGGTTGCATCGAAATCCCATCCCGGCAATTCTGCTTCCATATTCTTAACAGCCCCGTCGGTATCGACCGGCGAAAGAGCGACCTTTACCAGTAACGGTTTGTCGGATTCCGGAAACCGGAAGTGTATTTTAAGGTCGTCGGTCGATGTAAACGCTTCGGGAACAGAAAGATTGTCCTCTTTCCCCGCTTTAAATAAACGGATGCTTTCGGCAGGTTCAGAAAACAGAATTCGGTATGAAACAGCATGAAAGTGAGCCCACCCCCTGGTGCGCAACGTTCCTCTGATCTCTTTGTTGTTTACAAGCTCCACATCGTTGGATACCAGCTTATGTCCCCAGTTGGGTTGAAGGATGTGCCCAAGATCGAGCATTACCCGGCGATCCGCTTTATTTTTGTAGGTATATTTGTGGAAACCCACCCGGTCGGTGGAAGTCAACGCCACGTCTACTCCGAAATTATCTAATGTAACTTTATACAGGCCCGGAGTGGCTTGTTCCGATTCTTTCTTAAACGTCGCCACCGGTTTGATGGAATCTCCTCCCGAAAAAGGAAGAAGAGCCACATCTCCAAGGTCTCCGATCCCTGTTCCGCTAAGGTGGGTATGACTAAACGCGTAAATTTGCCGGTCGTCGTAATGGTATCCGCTGCTGGCGTCCCATCCCAGGATATGGGTGTCCGGACTTAGCTGTACCATGGCGAACGGGCGGGTGGCACCCGGAAAAGTATGTCCATGAAAGCCTGTGCCGATAAACGGGTCTACGTACTGTATCTTGTTTTCCGAATGTTGAATAGCCATCGTTTTCTGGCTTCCGGCAAACAGATAAAATGATATTGCAATAATAGATGCGATTGTTCTTCTCACTTTCTGAATATTATATTAAATTTGTAGTAATTATTTCAACGTGCGAAATGGCTGAAAAAGTTGATAACCGGCAACAAAGTTACTAAAAAGAATCGTTATGCTGCAACTTTCGGAAGTCTCTAGCGTCTTACTATAAATAGATGAAAATAGAAGAGTTTACGACGAAAATACTGCCTCTTAAGAATAATCTGCTACGGGTTGCTTTCCGTATAACGGGCAATACCGAAGAGGCCGAAGACGTCGTGCAGGAAGTTATGCTTAAGATGTGGAGCCAGCGGGAGAGCTGGGATACGATTGACAGTCTTCCTGCCTACTGCATGATGATGAGCCGTAATCTGGCATTGGACCGGATAAGGCACTGGCGTTGCCTTGATGAGGAGGTTGGCGATGAGCAGGTGGTAGTCTCTTCTGATGTAACGCCTTATAGTGAAGCGGCTTATAATGATCAGCGGGAATGGGTGCGGCGCCTTGTGGCCACACTGCCGGAACTGCAGCAAAGGATGATCCAGCTGCGGGAAGAAGAGGAAATGAGTTATGCTGATATTGCAGGCGTACTCAATATTACGGAAAGTAAAGTAAAATCAGACCTGTTCAGGATACGCCAATATTTAAAACAGGCATTCGAAAAAGTAAATAGTTATGGATTACGCAATGATAAATGAGTTGTTAAACAAATACTGGCTTTGTGAAACCACGCTTGATGAAGAGCGTGAGTTACGGAGGTTCTTCGCATCAGACGAAGTGCCAGCCCAGTTGCAGGCTTACAAAGCCTGGTTTGCGGGAAAAGAAGAGGCTGAACTTACTTTGTTGGACAACCGCTTTGACGCGATGATTCTGAATAAGATAAAGCCTAAAAACCGGGCCCTTTTCCATGTAGGAAAGAGGTACTTTATTGGAATTGCAGCATCTGCAGCTCTTCTTATTTCAGCATCGCTTTATGTTTTTAACCAAACGGACTGGTCGTCGGATCCGTCTTATCAGGATACGTATCAAAGTCCGGAAGAAGCTTTGAACGCAGCAAAAGTATCCCTTTCTTTTGTTTCTTCCGAGATAAAAAGGGGTCGTAAAATGGTTTATAATGAAATGAAAAAAACGGCACCCATCACTGATATGATCAATAATATTGAAAAAGTACAAGGAGAATGACTATGAAGAAGTTGCTGACTATTATTTTGATATGCACCGCTTCAGTGACAACGCAGGCCCAACAGTTTGCCGGAAAATTTTTAAAAGAGTTTGATAACGACCGCAATTTCTCGGTGGTAAACATTACCCCCGAAATGTTTGGTCTTATGGGTGATATGAAGATTGATGATCCTGATTTAGAATCTCTGATTAACAATATCGACGGACTCCGAATTGTTTCGGCGCCATACAACAAGCCTGTTTACGAAAAGTGGTCGCTTAAAACGTTGACAGGTTTCGAGGAATTGATGTCGATCCGTAGTCCGGGTGCGTCAGATATGCGCCTTATGGTTAAACGGTCCAGAAACAAGGTGAAGGAGCTGGTGATGTTCGTTAAGAATGATACCTCTTTTGTTGTTGTTAATATTGCAGGAAATCTTGAAATGAAGCAGTTGTCCAAACTATCTGGTACTACTGGCGTAAAGGAATTGGAACAACTCGACAAAGTGAAAGATAAGTAACAATTAAATCGCTGAATTATGAAAACCAAGTTTAGATTTCTGTTTTGTACATTGATGTGTATTCTTTTGAGTGCAGGTGTTTATGCCCAAAAAGAGGGGAAGAAAGGGAGTGATATTACCGGAAAGTGGAATTACGAAGCGCCAACGGCTCCCTACGGATATAATCAGGGAAAGATTGATATCCTCAATAAAGCGGGTAAATTATCTGCAAAATTGGATATTCAGGGTAACATTACAGCGATCAATGAAATTAAACAAACCGGAAACACGTATACCTGTACCCTTTATATTGAAGGAGCTAACGTGGATATCACCTTACAACCGGAGGGTGCCAAATTAACAGGTAAGGCCGAAGTGAACGGCGATGTAATGCCCGTTACTTTTTCCCGTACAAAAGAATAGAGCCGGCCACCTCTGTATTTCCTGTTTTCAATCCATTCTTTTGTGGAGATTCATTTGCAGTGCAAGTGGTATTCCGTTATCTTTGCTGTAAACTATAGAGGAGATGTTTACAGTTATCGGGATTATGTTCCTTGGAATCGTTGCAGGCTATCTGCTAAGAAACCAAAAGCAACTGCGTTATACCGGGAGATTTATCTCCTACACCATATTTTTGTTATTATTCCTCCTTGGAATTACGGTAGGTAGCAACAAAGTGATTGTTACCAGTCTGCCGGATATAGGAGGGAAGGCTATTCTTATTTCACTGGCTGCCACTTTGGGAAGCGTGATATGTGCCTGGATTGTGTATCGCTACTTTTTTAAGAAAGGGGGCGAATCGTGAAGGGTAGCATCATTATCGTTTCTTTCTTTATTATAGGGGTCTTAATGGGATGGGCCGGATGGCTTCCCGATTTTCTGCTTGAGACTGATTACACCCAATATGTCTTGTATTTACTGATGTTTTTAGTAGGGTTGAGTATCGGGGGTGATAATAAACTGAGGGAGATCTTACTCAGGCTCAGGTTTCACGTACTGCTTGTTCCGCTTGCTACGATTGTGGGTACGTTGCTCGGTTCTGCGTTGATTAGTCTGGTGCTGATTGATTTGTCGTTTACCGATTGTATGGCGGTGGGAACCGGATTCGGCTATTATTCGCTGTCTTCGGTTTTTATTACTCAGTACAAAGGGGCCGAGATGGGAACAATCGCTCTGATAGCCAATATCTTTCGTGAACTAATTACGTTGCTGGGAGCCCCTTTGCTGGTGAGGTATTTCGGGCGTCTGGCACCTATTTGTTCCGGTGGGGCAACTACGATGGATACTACTTTGCCGATTATTACCCGTTATTCGGGAAAGGACCTGGTGTTCGTGGCGGTTATTCACGGATTTGTGGTTGACTTCACAGTCCCGTTTTTTGTTACTTTCTTTTGTACGGTTTAAAAATGCGTTTGAGTTCGGTTTGATTATTAATACTAATTCTGTTTTAAATTTTATCTTTATGAATAAACGATTTATGCTTGGGCTTTTTGTATTTGCCTCTGCTCCATTGTTCCTTCAGGCGGCAGATGAGGCGAGGTTATTGCGCTTCCCGGCTACCAACGGGAGTGAGATAGTGTTTACCTATGGAGGCGATTTGTATAAGGTTGCAGCCAAAGGGGGAGAGGCTCAGCGGTTAACATCGCATGTGGGTTACGAAATGTTTCCCCGGTTTTCTCCCGATGGTAAAACAATCGCTTTTACCGGTCAGTACGACGGAAATACGGAAGTGTATTCGATGCCTTCAACCGGTGGTGAGCCGCTTCGTGTAACCTACACGGCCACCAATTCCCGTGATGATCTGGGCGACCGCATGGGGCCCAATAACATTGTGATGACCTGGGCTCCCGATGGTGCTTCCATCGTGTACCGTAACCGCATCAGCGATGGGTTTGCGGGTAAACTCTATACGGTTTCTCCCGAAGGCGGACTTTCTCAGGTGATTCCTCTTCCCGAAGGTGGATTCTGTAGCTACTCGCCCGATGGAAAACAATTTGCTTATAACCGCGTTTTCCGCGAATTCCGTACCTGGAAATATTATAAGGGTGGAATGGCCGATGATATTTGGGTATATGACGAACAGTCTAAGAAGACAGATAATATTACCAACAATGTGGCGCAGGATATCATGCCGATGTGGATAGGTGACGAGATATTCTTTATCTCCGACCGCGACCGCACCATGAATATTTTTGTTTATAATACCAAAACCAAACAGACCAGCAAGGTGACTAACTTTACCGAGTACGATGTGAAGTTTCCAAGCTGCAATGGTTCAAAGATAGTTTTCGAAAATGCGGGCTTCATTTATATGATGGATGCTGCTTCTAAGAAAGCCGAGAAGGTTAGCATTACCTTGAAATCCGACAATATTTATGCACGTGCCGAAGTGAAGGATGTTTCCCGAAACATTAGTGCTGCAAGTTTGTCTCCCGCCGGTGAACGGCTGGCTATTACCGCCCGTGGCGAAGTTTTTAATCTTCCGGCAGATAAAGGGGTAACCAAAAACATTACCCGTACACCTGGTGCACACGAACGGGATGCAAGCTGGTCGCCCAATGGCAGGCATATCGCTTACATTTCCGATGTTACTGGCGAAACCGAACTGTACATGCAGCCTGCCGCTGGTGGCGAAGCTGTACAGCTGACCAAAAACAACGATACCTATATCCGTTCTTTTCAGTGGAGTCCCGATGCTTCCAAAATCTTTTATACGGACAGAAAGAACCGGGTGAATCAACTGGATGTGACCACCAAGCAGGTGAGTCTTGTTTTGCATGATTCTGTAGGCGAATTCAGGGATTTGGCTATATCGCCGGATGGTAAATGGCTTACTTATAGCCGTACAGCCGAAAATGAGTTCAATATTGTATATGTTTATAACCTGGCTTCCAAAAAAGAATATCCGGTAACCGACAAATGGTATAACTCCGACAGTCCTGTGTTCAGTACCGATGGCAAGTATCTGTTGTTTACATCAGCCCGCGATTTTAATCCTACCTACGGATCAACTGAGTGGAATCATGTGTACAACAACATGTCCGGCGTGTATATGGCTATTTTATCCAAAGATACCCCGTCTCCTTTCCTTGAAAAGGATGATGAAGTGGCAGCCAAAAAAGAAGTGACGGTAACTGTAACCGATGTAAAGTCGGGAAAGAAATCGGACAAGGCTGTTGATAAAGGTGTTGATAAGTCTGTTGATAAGGCAGCCCAGGCTGTGAAATTTGATGCCGACGGAATCATTGACCGCATTGTCCGTCTGCCGATACCGGGAGGATACTATGGTAATATCTATTCGGATGGAAAGAAGGTATACTATTGGGGCAGAGGAGCTACACAGGTGTACGATTTGGAAAAACAGAAAGAGGATGTGGTTGCGGATGGTGCCCGGATGTTTGTTGAAAACGGATCGAAGAAGGCGTTGTTCCTCAAAAACAATATGGTTTATGTTACGGATATTCCTTCCGGAAAAATCGAACTGAAAGAGGCTGTTAACACGTCCAATATGAAAGTGACTACTGACTATGCAAAAGAGTGGGCGCAGATTTACAATGAAGGATGGCGTCATATGCGGGATGGTTTCTATCTCGAGAATATGCATGGTGTGGATTGGAAAGCAATGAAGGCTAAATACGAAGTGTTGTTGCCTTACGCGAAAACTCGCCTTGATCTTAATTACATTATTGGAGAGTTGATTGGGGAACTGAATTGCGGTCATGCTTATATCAGTCCGGGCGAAACCGACCGTGCCGACCGGATTCAAACCGGACTCCTTGGTGCTGAAGTGTCTCGCGACAAGAGTGGCTTTTTCCGCATTGAGAAGATTATTCCCGGAGCTTCCTGGAGTAAGGAACTGCGTTCGCCGCTAACCGAGCCGGGCGTGAAAGCGAAAGAGGGCGATTATATTATAGCCATCGATGGCGTTCCGGCCAACAGTGTGAAAGATATGTATTCGCTGCTGACAGGTAAAGCCGGTGTCCCAACCGAACTTACATTAAACAGTACGCCTTCGGCTGCCGGAGCACGCAAAGTGGTTATCAATCCAATTGCCAACGAATATCCCTTGTATCACTACAACTGGATACAAAACAACATCCGCAAGGTAGATGAGGCCTCAAACGGAAAGATCGGATATATTTATATTCCCGACATGGGTCCGGAAGGTCTTAACGAGGTTTCGCGCTATTTCTATCCGCAGTTGGATAAGGAAGGGCTGATTATCGACGATCGCGCCAATGGCGGTGGTAATGTTTCGCCGATGATTCTGGAACGACTTTCAAGAGAAGCCTATCGTGTAACCATGCGCCGGGGTTCTGCCCGTCGTGGTACGGTGCCTGATGCCGTACAGATTGGTCCGAAGGTTTGTCTTATTAACAAGTATTCGGCTTCTGACGGGGATCTGTTCCCCTGGGGATTCCGTTCCCTTGGCTTAGGAAAGCTTATCGGTACCCGTACATGGGGAGGTATTGTGGGAATCAGTGGTTCGCTTCCTTTTATCGACGGAACCGATATGCGTGTCCCCTTCTTTACAAGCTATGACCCGAAGACTGGTGAGTGGATTATCGAAAATCATGGTGTTGATCCGGATATTCTGATTGATAACGACCCGGCAAAGGAATGGGCGGGAGAAGATCAGCAGCTGAACCGGGCAATAGAGGAAGTAAAAGCTCAAATGAAAGATCGTAAGCCGTTGCCTCCGGTACCGGCTCCGAGAGATTTCAGTAAGTAATAAAAACAGAAAACCCTTCACTTCGAGGTTGCTTTAAAAAGCTAACCAGGAAAGTGAAGGGTTTTTTATTCCTTTTTTTAATCGAGCAACGTACGTAGTAACCGATCCAGCTCGTAGGTCATCTCTTTTCCATCGCAGGAATAGTTGTTTACAAAAAGAGCCAGACAGTAACGCTTTCCATCTTTATCCACATAGCCTGCATACCCTTTCACCCGGCTCATACTTCCGCTTTTTAAGCGGATACTTCCTTCCAGAGAGAATCCCTTTAAGAAATTACGAACGGATCCTTCCATGCCGGCCCGGGGCAGTGAGTTATAAAATGCCCGTGACGAGGAGGCATCCTTTGCCATGTATAAAAGCACGTCTGTCATAAACCGTGCGGAGAGTTTATCGCTCGACGAAAGTCCGCTTCCGTCGAACATCCAAAGCGGATAAGTGTCAATGCCCTTTTCATCCCAAAACTGTTTTACCCGTTTAATCCCTTTTCCGAACGAAGAGATTACCTCGCCGGGGAGAGGCTTGTAAGAATTACCAATGGTTTTGAGCAATGCATCCGCATAGAGATTCTGACTCACTTCGTTGGTTATCTTCACTATTTCGCTTACGGTGGGCGAGTAGGTGGTAATCAGTTTTACTCTTTTCCCGTTGCTGGCCTGCTGCTTTTCATTCAATAACCTGAAGTTAGTAGGCTCCCCTGTAGCTTTGATTCCTTTGTTTTTAAGGTAGCGCGTAAAATAATCTGCCAGAAAATAGGGTGGGTCGGGCATATCACCTTTTAGGGTATAAAGCGACCTGCCTGCCGGAACAACCCCGTACAGATAGCGGTCGTCCGAAAAAGGAGCGCCAAGCGTATAGGAACTGTCGGCGGCAACCGAACCGGCAATAAGGTAATTATGAAAGCGCAGACTGTTCATGGCGGGTTCCGAATGTTTTATGACCGGCTTCGATCCTACTTCGCCTGTCTGTACATACAGTTTATACTGGTTATCGAATACGGAAAGACCGTAACTTCCGGCTCCGAAATAGCTCCCCAGATCTTCGCCCACCCACTTGATTGAAACACCTTCGGTGTCGAAACAACGTTCGTCTGCTATAACCGATCCGGTTACGGACTGTATTCCTGCTGCCTGTATTCCTTTAAGCCAGTCAGCCAGAAACTCGTCGTTATTGTCTTTAACAAACCGGGAACCAAGTGTAGGATCGCCGCTTCCTTCAATATACAAGTTACCATGCAAAACGCCCTCTTTGATATATCCATCATAAGATATGGTTGTCGGAAAGCGGTAGTCGGTGCCCAGTAATTCAAGCGCGCTGGCCGTAGTGATTGTCTTCATTACCGAAGCCGGAATAACAGCCATATCCTGAGCGACGGCATATTTGGGTTTGTCGCTTCCCACCTCCTGGATTATCAGAGAGAGGGTAGCCCCTTTCATAGAGGGCAACTTTAGTAACCTTTTCACCGGTTGAGGTGTTTGTCCCCAGACCGATAAGGTGAGGCAGAGAAGAAGGGCGGAAGATAATATTTTCTTATTCATCCTTATATCACTAATTTCTTTGTTATATCTTTGTAGGAAGCAAAGATAAAAACTTTTACTATGAATCCGCTGTTTGATAAACCATTTACCTTCGACCGTGTGGCAAGGATCGTTTTTAGTATCCTTATGATCTCGGGAATTCTCTACCTGGTGGCCATCCTGAAAAATGCGCTGCTTCCGTTCCTCATCGCATGGCTTATGGCTTATATGATGCAACCGTTTGTTCGGTTCTTTCAATACAAACTAAAGCTGCGGAGCAGGGTTTTGTCTATTGTGATGGTGCTTTTACTGTCGGCCGGGTTGCTGACCTTACTCTATTTTCTTGTCGTTCCGTCTATAGTTGACGAGATTCAACGAACGTTCGACCTGATTCAAACACATCAGGGAAACCCCGGAGATGTACCTTTAATACCGGAGTCATGGCGTTTATATATTGCCAATCAGCTTGATGTGCTTCAGCTAAGTGAACTGGTTAGCCGAGAAAATATGCTTAACGCAGTGAAACAGATAGCCCCTCAATTATGGTCCCTGTTGTCGGGCACCTTCTCTTTGCTGTTTAGTATCACCATCGTTTTTGTTATTCTGCTTTATTTTATTTTTATTCTGCTTGATTATGAAAAGATCGCCGAAGGGTGGATAAAACTTATCCCGGAGCGATATCGTCCTTTTACTAAAGGGCTGGCGGAAGACGTTGAAGATAGTATGAACCGATATTTCCGGGGACAGGCACTTATCGCCCTGTGCGTAGGAGTCCTTTTTGCAATCGGATTCCGGATAATTGATTTTCCACTTGCAGTCTCTCTGGGTCTGTTTATCGGATTCCTGAATCTCATTCCGTATCTTCAGACTCTAGGAATAATTCCTATGGCATTACTGAGTCTGCTTAAATCGACAGAAACAGGCGAAAACTTTTGGCTGATTTTTGGATTATCCCTTTTGGTTTTATGTGTTGTTCAATCTATACAGGATTTATTTCTTACTCCAAAGATCATGGGAAAGGCTATGGGGCTTAATCCAGCGATTATACTCCTTTCGCTTTCCATCTGGGGAACTTTATTAGGCTTTGTCGGACTTATCGTTGCCTTACCACTTACCACGCTTTGTCTTTCCTATTATAAGCGCTTTATCTTAATGGAACACAGTAAGATAGAGAAGGAAAATGAAGCAAGGCAGATAAAAAGAGAAAAAATAAGTGGAGATCAATAGTAAAAAAGTTTAGCGAAAGCTTGCATGTTAAAAAATAAACCGTACCTTTGCACCCGCATTACAGAAGTAACGCACAGGATGATTCGCTAGCTCAGCAGGTAGAGCACATCCCTTTTAAGGATGGGGTCCTGGGTTCGAACCCCAGGCGGATCACCAATAAAAAAGCCTTTCTGAAAAGAAAGGCTTTTTTTGTGTCCTATACTCAACTAAATCCGACCAAATAATCTTCTTTTAATCCATATTTCCATTTTTATCTTTATCTTTGTTATTGCTGTAAAGTTTACGGCTGTAAACTTTACAGCAATAACATTTGTAGATACAAGTTTTCTATTAATAAAGTCTTTAGAGCAAGAATATGAAATTTTATAATAGAGAAAAAGAATTAGCGGCTTTGGAAAAGATTCGTCAAGTATCTTTTTCTGTGCATTCTCAGATGACAGTGCTTACTGGTAGGCGGCGTATTGGTAAAACCAGCCTTATCTTTAAGAGTTGCGAAGGTACGCCTACGGTATATCTCTTTGTCAGCCGGAGTAATGAAGCTGATTTATGTCTGAGATTTACTTCCGAGGTGCGGCAGTCGTTGGATGTTTATGTGCCGGAACTTACCAATTTTACAGAGCTGTTCCGTTATCTGATGGATGTAGGTACACGGCTGAAATACAATCTGATTATAGATGAGTTTCAGGAATTCTATTATATTAATAAGGAGGTTTACAGCTTGATGCAGGATACCTGGGACAGGCTGAGAAAGCAGAGTCATGTTAATCTCATTGTTAGTGGTTCGGTATATACTCTCATGAATGAAATCTTTAGAGATTCTAAAGAGCCTTTATATGGACGTGCAGATAGCATTATGAAGTTGGTCCCTTTTACAACTACTGTATTAAAAGAGATTCTGACCGATCATAAACCAGGCTATACCAAAGATGATCTGTTGGCTCTCTATACATTTACGGGTGGTGTTCCAAAATATATTGAGCTATTTATGGATCATGGTTGTACAGATATGGAAAGGATGGTGGGTTTTATGCTGCAACCGGGATCGTCTTTTCTAACAGAAGGGCATGCCCTGCTCATACAGGAATTCGGGAAAAAATATGGCAACTATTTTTCCATACTATCAGCTATTTCCAATGGGAAAAATACATTGCCGGAAATAGAGACACTCATGGGCGGCATTAGCCTGGGTGGGCAGTTGAAACGGTTGGAAGAAGATTATGATCTGATAAAGAAGAAACGTCCTATACTTTCTAAAGAAAGTTCGCAAACTGTTCGTTACGACGTATCGGACCTGTTTCTTCGCTTTTGGTTTCGCTATTTCAATAAGTACCAGAATTATATTGAAATACAGAATTATGAGCGATTGGCAGATATTATCATAAAGGACTATCCTACTTTTTCCGGATTAGCATTGGAAATGTATTTTCGGCAACAAATGATAGAAAGTAAGGAGTTTGCTGAAATTGGTTCCTGGTGGCAGGGAAAAAGCAACGATGATCAGAATGAAATAGATATTGTCGGATTATATGCCGAAGAGAAGAAGGCTCTGGTGGCTGAGGTCAAAAGGCAGTCTAAGAATTTTAAACCTGATATGTTTGCTCTCAAAGTAGAAGCATTGCGAAAAAAAGTCTTGTTCAAATATGAGATTGAGAGCAGATTGTACACAATGGAAGATATGTAGAAGTACCAACTTATTTGATAAATACTACATAAGTACGTAAACATCTTTGGATGTATCTGATAACAGTTGAATGGCATGAAAAACTCAATTCTTGAACAGGTTCGTTTGGAACTTAAAAATAGTGTAGACGAGAAAACCCTGGATACTGCGCAGCATTTCTTCAAAGAGCAAATTACCGCTTATGGAGTAAATTACTTTCGCCATTTGGGTTCGACAACAACCCTTCCTCCGTCATCAGTTGTATGTTCTTCAAGCGAATTTTCTTTGGTTTGGATGCAAATGTAAACCATGGGTTCGTTTGATGTGTTACACAGTCCTCGTTTACCTGCCGGAGCAACCCGGATAACACTGCCTTCTGTTATAGGAAAACAATCTTCATCTACTTGATAATACCCTGATCCTCTCAAGATAATATAAGTCTCTTCGTCCTTATTGTGAATATGAAAGTAAGGCAGTTCAGTCTGTGGGGGAATTGTTGTAAAAGAGATTTCCGAACCAGTAGCCTTTGTCGCTTCCTTAACAAAGACTTTCCCTGTAACTTCCTTTTGGGTTTTCGGATGAATAAAAGAATAATCGACGATACTGTCTAAACTACCGACATTGATTGCCGTGAAGTTTTTGTTTTCCGAAATTGTTTCTACTTTTTTCATTATAAATCAGGGTATTTATTGTAAATACAAAAATACAATTTATAATCAATACCAACAAATTCACGCGAACAAACTCAGCTAATCCGAATTTTAGTATGCTTCAGGATAAATTTATAAACAAACTCACTGATGTCCCTCTTTATTATTTATTTTGGATCAGTTAAAACCTGTTTTAAATTAGCCAAAGTGATGTCATGCTGGCTTGTTGCCATGATGCCGACACCTCCGTTTATATTCGTAAAGATACGGACAGGTTCAGTAAAACCGAATGTTGATAGATTGGTACTATTCGCTGCATCGGCCGACGTCTGCATAGACGTAAGATAATTATAGTAGGATTTAGTGATAGCGTATAAGAGTATTCTTCGATCCCAAGCCGGAGCATAATCATAATTGACTCCTGGCAGAGTTTCTCGGATAACAAGCGTGTAGCGTTGCCCGTTTATGAGATGGTCGGTAAAAGAACGCCCTCCCTGTCCCTGAATCGTTTTGTCGCCAAACAAACCATCTACCACCGAAACTTGCTCAACAAATACTGGATCTGAAGAATAGTCAAGGTTCCCCAAATCCTCAAATGGCGGTCTGGGATTATCGATACGAATAAAGTAGTAGTTCATTGTTTCGGAATTATCAGTAAAGGTGATTCGATACGTTATTTCGATTGTAGGTACTTCAATTATATTCCCGTTGGAGTCTACATAAAAGTTTGTATGATCATAAATCAGCTTGCGAGCAAAGGTTACATCCTCAATCAGTACTTTGGAAGGAATGGTTTCTTCCACCCACGCTTCACCATAGGTTGTTGTCGCTTCAATTTTGATTAAGTCGCCCGTTTGTGGTTTATAACTGGAGGAATAAATACCACCGCCATAAAATGATTTGTCGGCCATCCATTGCAAATGCTCTCGAAATATACCATTTACATGCAATGATACACCGGCATCTTTTATAATTTCGTAACGATTTGTGTCGGTAAAAAACTTTGTACGGCTGATACTGAGCATGATATTTGTGTCGGCTGATATAATCCCGTTGAGGACAAGATCAGGCTCGGGACGGTATTTTTCCATGTCTATATCCTTGTAACAGGAAAACAATAAAGCCGACAAAGCAGCAAGGACAAGAAATAGTTTTTTATTCATAAATCAAGTCAGAATTTATATGTATAGGAAACAGATGGAATAAGAGGAAACAATCCTATTGTCTGAAAACGAGGCGATATTTTTTGTTTATCTCTATCCGAATACATTGTATAGGTACGTATTGCAATCGGATTCATCCGGCAATAGGCATTCCATACACTGATATTCCAGATACCCATACGCCCTTTTTTTAAAGGACGGTAGATATTCATACCCAGATCCAACCGATGATAGGCAGGCAAGCGGACATTGTTTTTGTCTTTGTAGTAATTAACCCAATCCTCTTGGAAGGGATTAGTAGGCGCGAGCGTAGGATCTAATCCGTCTACGGAAAAGTTGAGGTAGTCTTCAAACATAAGCGTCATCCGGTTACCCGTAATATAGGTCCAACCTCCGTTTAGTTCGAACGTTTCGTTCAACTTGTAGTTGACTACAATATTGATTTTATGTCGGTTGTCATACTTGGACGGGAAGCGATTTCCTTTATTGAGTTCCGCAAACTGTCTGTCCGACCACAGCAGTCCGTAACCAAGCATCCCTGTTAGCTTTCCCGTCTTCTTCTCTACAGTCAATTCCGCACCATAAGACCATCCCCGTCCCTGTGTCAGTTTCTGATCCCAACTAACAGAAACAGGCATATACGCATAACCTTCTTTATATTCGAGCAAATTACGCATATACTTGTAGAAACCTTCTACAGAAAAAGAATAACCACGAGGATGCTCGTAATACAATCCAGCTGAAACCTGATCACTCGCCAGCGGTTTGAAATTGCTGTTTACCGGCATCCAAAAGTCGGTAGGCATACTGATGTAGCTGTCGCTTATTTGTTGCACAAATTGATTCATCCGCGAATAGGAAGATTTCAAACTTAACCGGTCTGACAATGCTGTACGAAGTGAAATACGAGGCTCCCATGTTTGATATATTTTCTTTTCAACATCGAATAAGCTCAGGCGCAAACCTGCGTTTAGCCGAAATATGTCAGATATAACCCAATCGTCTTCGACATACAAAGCCATTTCGTTTGCCATTACCGACTTGCTATTGGATTCGTATCTGATAACGGTGTCGAGAATTAAGCTCTGTATGTTGTTTAGTTCGGGCAGAAAACGGTGATGAGTATAACTTGTACCAAAATTGATGTGATGCCGATCGGACAATTGATACGCAAAATGGACGCTCCCGTTCAGGTCGCTTATTCCGTTCTCACTTGTTTTTTCAATACTTAACTCTTTATAATCACTATCATCTTTTTGATTATTGCTTTCAAATACGTTTTTTCGGAGTGAAGAGGCGTAATCTACATATGAAGTGGACACATTGACATTCATCCTGTCATTGAAACGATACTGCCATTTCCCCCCGACCAGCAGATTGCCCCAGTTCATATGGGTCATGTTTTCTCTAGCAAAATGAACCTTATCATCCATAAAAGTCTGATCACCTACTTTAAAATAATCATTGCCATAATAAAACATCAAATTGGCTGTACTTCGGCTGTTGAAAGTATGGCTAAGCTTTACATTAGCATCAGTGAACGCGTATCTCCCGAAGGTCTTTTCTCCTTTGCTCTTGTTTTTCTGGTTCTTAATAGCCAATCCGGGACCTGAAATGGCTTCAAGCCATGATCGGCGGACAGATGCGGTAAACGACGTTTTCCCCTTACTAATTGGCCCACCGATATTGAAGTTGGCAGAAGTCAATCCCATCATCAGACTACCGTGATAATTATACAGATCGCCTTCGCGCGTGCGAACGTCGAGCACACTTGACAAACGTCCTCCGTAACGCGAAGGAAAGGACGACTTGTAAAATGTTACATCCTGAATGGCCTCCACATTGATGGCAGAAAATAGTCCTCCTAAATGCACAATCTTATATACAGGAATGCCGTCTA
>RRZU011700187.1_pt1 | contig 21439 bp, 13 predicted proteins | sample 2165561 | NCBI WGS metagenome assembly RRZU01 (sample SAMN10456909, study PRJNA506462) | wastewater metagenome | isolation source: wastewater sludge | place: USA: Moscow, Idaho | reverse complement strand
GGCCAACTGGTCGGTGAGGCTCTCGACGTACCACGAGCCGCCCGCCGGATCGGCGACCCGGCCCAGGTTCGACTCCTCGGCGGCCAGCAACTGAATGTTGCGGGCCATCCGACGGGAGAAGTCGGTGGGCAGGCCCCAGGCGGTGTCGTGCGGCAGCACCGTGATCGATTCGGCGCCGCCGATGGCGCCGCCGAAGGTGGCGATGGTGCCGCGCAGCAGGTTGACCCACGGGTCGTCCCGGGTCACCATGCGTCCGGACGTGACGGCCAGCTGAATGGCGCCGCGCTTGCCGGAGCGGACGCCGCTGACCTCGCCGACCCGGGCCCACAGCCGGCGCAGTGCGCGCAGCCGGGCGATGGTCATGAACTGGTCGGCGTTGATCGGCACCCGGAAGGCGATTTGGGCGAAGACCTGTTCGGCGCCGATGCCGGCCTGTTCGAGATCGCGCAGGTGCTCGACGCCGGTGGCGATCGCGAAGGCGAGCACGTCCACGTCGCCGGCGCCCGCATCGTCGTAGACGAGGGTGTCGACCGCGAGCGCGCGGGCCTTGGGAAACTCGGTGAGCGAGGTACTGACCCATTCGCGCTGCGCGGCGAAGTCGGGGGCCTCGCCGGTACGGGCCGCATGACCCAGCACGTCGATGCCGAGGCTGCCACCGACCTCGGCGGCCTTGCCGCCGGCCCGCCAGAAGTCGGCGAGGGCCGCGGCGGCGGCGAACTGATCGGTGTGGCTGCTGACCCGGAGCCGGGCGAGTTCCGGCAGCACGCCGGCCAGCACGGCGCCGAGATCGGCGGCGGCGATGGCGTCCGGATCGACCCGTAGCCACAGCGAGGTGGCACCCTTGGTCAGGTCGGCGAGCACGGCCGCGTTGCTGAACGCGACGTCGGGGTCTTCGTGAAGCTGGGTGACGTCCCAGGCGTGAATGGCTCCGGTGCGCAGCGAGGTGCCCCGGGTGAACGGGGTCACGCCCGGGTGCCCCAGGTCGTGGTCGGCGGCGGTGTCGGTGGCGCGGGTGTAGAGCGGGTCGATGACGAGGTCGTCCACGGTGATCGTGGTGAGTCGCTTCATCGCCTGCTCGATGGAGAGTTCCTTGCCCTCGGGACGGCGCCGGTTGAGCACCTTGAGGACCTCGGCCTCCCAGTCCTGCCGGCTCGGCGCGGTGAAGTCGCCGGCCAGGGTGAGCGGGGTTTCGGTCATGATCGCAGCCTAGGACTCTGACCCTCTCACCGCTGCCCAACGGGCGAATGACTTGGGCTCTGGAAGCATGAATCTCGACCTGCGAGACTACCCGCGGCCCGGGACGCCGGGCCGGGTCAACTGACCTGCCGCACCAGCGCCTCGGCCGAGGCGATCATGCGCATGGTCTCCCATTCCCAATCCGGCTCCTGGCCACGGAACGGCCCGGTGGCCAGCGAAATGATCACAGCGGCGGCCCGCAGCCGCAGTTCGCGAGGATCGACCCGGGTGTCGAACACCGGCACCCAGGTACGGACCAGCCGGTGCACCCGCGCCTCCTGCGCAGGACTCATGCGCTGAATGGTCGACAGGTGCGCGATCAGGCAGGCCAGGTCGTCCGCCCGGCGTCCGGGGCCGACCGTGTCGACATCGAGCATGCCGACGATGCGGCCCCCGGCCACATGCACCTGGCCCTCGTGGAAGTCGCCGTGGGTGGGTTCGTTGCCCAGTGGAATGTGGGCCAGCCCGTCGGTCACCTGCTGCACCAGCCGGGCCAGCTTGTCGGTCGCCGCCGGGAGCGCCGCCGACACCATCTGGGCGTAGTGCTGCACCGCGTCCGACCAGGGTGGACGCCGCTCCAGCCGGGTGATGCTCATCGGCATGGCGTCCAGCAATTGGATGAGTTGCTCGGCCGTGCACGGGTCAGACTCGTCGAAGACCGCCTTGGCCAGCGACCGTCCGGGCAGGGTGTGCAGCACCAGAAGGGCGTCCGGGGTGGTCGCGGCGATGAGCGGGGCCGGCACCCCGGCGTCCAGCAGCAACTCGTGCCGCCTGACCACGTCGTGGAACACCCGCTCGCGCAGCACCTTGCAGTACAGCACCACCGGCGGATCGCCGACCTCGACCTTCAACACGGCCCGGCGCCGCGGCCGGTACCCGATCATGCGCAGCGACACCTCGGCGGGCCCGACGGGCCGACCGAGCACGTTCGCGTCGGTGAGAATGCCGGCCATCTGCTCGGTGTAGGCGGCCCGGGCCAGCCCCGGCAGGTCGGGATCGGCCGGGTAGATCCACACGGCCACCTCGCGCTCGCCGTCGGCGAAGATCTCGGCGCGGCTGTCGGTTGCCGCAGGCCCGGACGCCCGCGCGCTCACGCCCAGCAGTTCGTCGCGCTCGCCGTACGGCCAGGCCACCGTTGCGGAGTAGGTGGCGGTGGTGGACTGCTGCGGGTTGGCGTCCACATGGTCCAGCGCCCAACTCACCAGCCGTCCCCCTGCATGTTCGACGGCCGCGCCGAGCAACTCGCCCACCTCGGACGAGGTCAGCAGGCGCGAACCGTCCGGGTCCTGATCGGTCATGTCTGGTCCGATCCCGGCACGGCGCCCAGACGCTCCAGCCGCAACCGGGCCGCGCGCCGTCCGTCCAGTTCGGTGACGGTGAAGCAGAACCGCTCGGGTTCGTTGTCGCTGCCCGGCACCGGGTCGAGCACCACCTCGACGGTGTCGTTGAACTCCGGCAGGTGCCCCAGATGGGCCATCACGAAGCCGGCGACGGTGTCGTAGGGGCCCTCCGGCAGCACGTACCCGATGGTTTCGCCGAACTCCTCAATGGTTTCGAGGCCGTCCAGCTCGGCCCGGGTGGGCGAGGCCGGCGATTCGACGACCGGTTGGTCGAACTCGTCGGAGATGTCACCGACCAGCTCTTCGACCAGATCCTCCATCGTCACGATGCCGGCGGTGCCGCCGTACTCGTCGCGCACGATCGACAGATGCGCGTTCGCGGCCCGCAGTTCGGACAGTGCTCGCAGGATCTTCATGGTGTGCGGCAACGAGACCACCGGACGCACCAGCTGCCGCACCGGCGCGTTGCGGGCGGCCGGATCGAGGTCGAACAGGTCGCGCACATGCACGAAGCCCAGCACGTCGTCGACGTCCTCGCCGATCACCGGGTAGCGGCTGTGCGGTGAGTCATGGAACGAGCGGATCACCTTGTGGGCGGGCATGTCGCCGGTGATGAAGTCGACCTCGGTGCGCGGCACCATCGCTTCGCGCAGGCTGACCTGGCCGGCGGCGAACACCTCGTCCACGATCTGGCGCTCCTCATCGCCCAACGTGGACGACGAGGTGACCATGGCGCGCAACTCTTCGTCGGTGACCTCTTCCCGGCCGGCCTTCGGGTCGCCGCCGAACACCCGCACCAGGGCGTTGGTCGAGACCCCCAGAAACCAGATCACCGGACGGGCCAGGGTGGCGATGGAGTTGACCAGCGGCGCCAGCGCCATGGCGAAGCTCTCGGCGCTCTGCATGGCCAGGCGCTTTGCGGTGAGTTCGCCCACCACGATCGAGAAGTAACTGATGATCACCGTGATCAGCACCAGCGAGAGCGGCGGGGCTACACCCTCGGGCACTCCCCACCCGATCAGCAACTGCGACAGCGGCTCTTCGAGCGTCGCACCGCCGAAGGCGGCGGAAAGGAACCCCGACAACGTGACGCCGATCTGCACGGCGGAAAGGAACCGGTTGGGGTTCGCGGCCAGCGCAGCGACGGTCTTGCCCCGGGTACCGCGGGTCGACAGCTGCTTGACCTGGCTTTCGCGCAACGACACCAGGGCCATCTCGGCGGCGGCGAACACCCCGCCGATGACGATGAACAGCAGGATCAGGGCAATGTTGCTGAGAACAGGGTTCATCGGCTCGCCTCGATCACCGGCATAGTTTATAGATCAGGGCTCGGTAAGGTGACGGCGATGTCCGCCACCGTTCCGCGCCCGTTCACGTTCGCGAAGGGCAATGCCGCCAAACTGGCCGCGCTGCCCCGCTACGCGTCCGGCAGCGTGCGCACGCGGTTCCGCAGCCGTGACCCACAGGTGTGGGCCTTCGGCAGCGCCTTCGGTTTGGCCGACGGTGCGCTGGCACTGCTGCGGGCCGCCCGGCGTCTGCAACCGTCGCTGCGGCTGGTGTGGCTGGTCGGCACCGAACAGCAGGCCGTGCAGGCCCGCTCGCTCGGCATCGAATGGGTGGCGAAGGACAGCTCCGCCGGCTTCGACACCACCGCGGGTGCCGGCGTCGTCGCGATCACGCACGGGTTCGGCGACGTGAACCGCTTCGCGCTCGGCGGAGCGACCATTGCGCAGCTGTGGCACGGGTCACCGCTGAAGAAGCTGCACGCCGACTCGTCCGCCGCGCTCGCGCTGGGCCCCTTGAGCGGGGTGCCGGCGGCACGCACATTGATGCGCCAGGCCTACCGTCGCGGCACCCGGCGGATCAGCGTGCTGCCGGTGGCCGCCGACACGTTCGTTCCGTGGATGTGTTCGGCCTTCGACCTGAGCCCGCAGCAGGTGCGGGTGCTGGGCGAGCCGCGCACCGACGTGCTGTTCGCCGGCCCCCCGGCCGGACGCCGGGCTGCCGCCCGCGACCTGCTGCAGCGCGCCGTCCCGGGTCTGGGTGGACGGCGGGTCGTGCTGTATGCGCCCACGTGGCGCGACGGCGAACCTGACCCCGGCATACCCACGCAGCGTCAGTGGCGCCGGATCGATGCCTGGTGCGAGGCAACCGACAGCGTTCTGCTGGTCCGTCCGCACCCGCTGGGGGTGGGCTCCTACACCCACAACTCGCGTTACGTGCACCTGGTGCCGCCCACCCTGCTACCCGAATCAATGCCCTTGCTGTGGGGCGTGGACACGCTGATCACCGACTACTCCTCGATGCTGTTCGACTTCGCCGTCACCGGCGGCCCGATGGTGTTTCTGGCGCCCGATCTGGAGCACTATGCGGCGACTCGCGGGCTGTACCCCGACTATGCCCAGATCACCGGCGGGCGCTGGCGCACCGACTGGGACGGGGTGCTCGACCGGCTCGAGCGACTCGACGCCGAACCGTCCGCCCTGGAGCGCGCCCGGGCCCACACCGCACGGATCGCCGCCCTGGCCCACCGGCACACCGACGGACGCAGCGCACACCGGGTCGCGAGCCACCTGTTGGAGCTCACCGGGTCGTGATCCGAGGGCCGGCGCTAGCGGTTAGCGAGGCGGGACGTGTCGACGGTGGTGTGGGCACCCGCGAACAGTCCGCGCAGAAAGCCGGCCCCCCACGACAGGTGCATGATGCCGAGCACCGCCACGTTCAGCAGCCATTCGCGGGCGTTGCCGGCACCCAGTGAACGAACCGAGACCCAACCCAACCCGGCGGCGTACAGCATCGGCGCCGCGTGGACGACGCTCGCCAGTCGGGCGGCGCGGCGAGGCAGCACCCGGTTGCGCTGCACGACCGCCACCAGGGCCGAAACGCTGAGCGCCAAGGTGACCAGCGGCGGCGGCAGGCACTTCAGGGGGGTGCGGCCCTGCTCGCGCACCAGGTGGCCCCGCCACACGCCGGTCGCGTACATCTGCCGGCGCAGGCTGGCCGGGGTGGCCCTGGGCCAGTAGGTGACGGCGACGTCGGGGGTGTACCAGATCAGGTGACCCGCGGCGAGTATGCGCGAGTTGAGCTCCCAGTCCTCGGCCCGGCGCAGCGTGTCGTCGTAGCCTCCCACCTCGTCGAGCACCTCACGGCGGAACACCCCCAGGTAAGCCGAGTCGGACGGCCCGGCCTGCTTGGCCCCGTGGTACTGCCCGCCGCCCAGGCCCCAGGGCGAGTTGTAGGCTCGCGCGACCGCCGCCTGAAAAGGCGTGCGCCCCTTGGCGTGCATCACGCCGCCCACGTTGACCGCCCCGGTCTCGTTGAGCAGGCCGACCATGGTGCGGGTGTAGTCGGCCGGCAGTTCTGCGTGCGCGTCCACCCGGACGACGATGGGGTGCCGGCTTGCCGCTATCGCCAGATTGAGCCCGACCGGAATGTCGTTGACCGGGTTGTCGACCAGCGTGATGCGCGCGTCGGTCTCGGCCAGCTCGTGGGCGATCGCGGTGGTGTCGTCGGTGGACGCACCCAGGGCGATCACCAGCTCCTGCTCGGCGGGGTAGCTCTGTGCGAGCACGGCGGCGACAGCATCGGCCAGGTATCCCTGCTCGTTCAGCACCGGCATCACGTACGAAACAGGAGGGAACTCGCTCATTGGCCGAGGCTATCGCGGCGGACCCGCAGTGACCGTGCACCCTTCGGTCGAGTACGGCCTCACACCTTGGCCCTCGGGTCGGCACGAAATCCACCCGCTGCGCGCAGAACCTCATCGCGTACCCCAGCGCCAGGTCGGCCGGCTCAACAGGCCCTGATCGGCCACCTCGGTTTCACCGTGTGGCTTGATCAGCTCGTGGTGCCGCGCGCCGGCGGCAACCAGTGCATCGACCAGAGGTGCGGAATGGGTGACCACCACCAACTGGCACCGCTCGCCCGCTGCGACCATCAGCCGGGCCAGGGCCGGAAGCACGTCGGGGTGCAGCGACGTTTCGGGCTCGTTGAGCACCATCAACCCTGGCGGACGAGGACTGAACAGCGCCACCGCCAGCAGCAGGTAACGCAGCGTGCCGTCCGAGAGTTCGCGAGCGGTCAGCGGACGCAGCAGGCCGGTTTGGGTCAGCGCGACCTCGAAGCGTCCGTCGTAGTCGGTGACCGTGAGCCTGCTGCCGTCGAACGCGTCGGCGACCGCGCGCTGCAGCGGTCCGGCCCAGGCCGACTCGAGAATGGTCGCCGCCGCGGGCGCCAGGTCGTGGCCATCGCCCGCCAGCACCTCGGTGCGGGTGCCGACCTGAGGCAGGCGGGCGGGTGCGTCGGCATCGACCCGGAAGCTGTCGTAGAAGCGCCAGCCGCGCACCACCTCGCAGACCGCGGCCAGTTCGGGCCGGTGAACAGGGTCGACGAGTTCGCGCAGCACGCTTGCCCAGGGCGGCAGGCCGATGGGCAGGTCCACCCGCGTGGACGACTCGGCCACCCGGACCCCACGCGTCGTGCGCTCCAGCAGGGTCGCCGCCGGACGAAGCTGCGTTCCGGCCCAGATCACTTCGCGCTTGATCACCGGATCGCGGCTGAACAGGGTCTGCGCCGGCACCGGCAGGCCGATGTCGATCAGGTAGCCGAAGTCGTCGCCGGTGAACCCCAGCTGCAGGCTGATCGGCTGCTTGCGTGACCCGGTGCCCTGGATCGGCACTTCGCCGCGCCGCATCGCGCCGGTGATCTGCTCGGGCCCTGCCCACAGCACCGAACTCAACCCCCCGGCGGTCGCGAGCGCGCCGATCAGTCGGCCGTTCGCGGTGTCGGCCAGCAGGTGAAAGGCGCGGTACAGGTTGGACTTGCCCGACCCGTTCGCGCCGGTGATGACGGTCAGCGGTGCGAGCGGCAGCACGACGTCGCGCAGCGAGCGATAACCGTGCACGGCCAGGGTGGTGAGCATGGCACTGACGCTAGAACCCGGCACCGACAGTTCCAGCGCTCGTGCGCACCGCCTCCATGACACGGGTCGCGCCGTCCCCATGAAACAGGTCACGACATTTCAGGTACGAGGTAGGACTCGGCGGGCGTCCCCGCGTGAGGCGGACTTGTTCCACTCACGCTGCGGCTGTGCGCCGATTCGGCGCAGCACGCATCAATCCGGAGCTCGGACGACTCCTGCACGTGACGCCCGGTATCGGGAGGGCCCAGGACGTTGACCCGCGAGGATCCACGACCGTTGCGATCGCAGGTGCGCGCAGCGGCCGTCCGCACGGTCTCTCTGCTCGCCCTGTCGGTGGCTGTCTACCGGGCGGTCACCACCTACGCCGACGACGCCGTGCGGCTGCTCCGCTCGTTCGGTCTGCGTCAGCGGCAGCGAGCCGTGGCGCTCGCTCGGCACCCTCCACCAATGGCCCCCCACCCCTGGGTTCCACAAGCTCAACCAACGGACCACCGAGATCCACGATTGGTAGTCTCCTGACGTCCACCACGTTGAGGTCCGGAAGGTCACGATGAGCTCGATCATCTACACGCACACAGACGAGGCGCCGCTGCTGGCGACGTACTCCTTTCTGCCCATCGTGCAGGCGTACGCGGCGGCGGCGGGAGTCGAGGTCCAGACCCGCGACATTTCGCTGGCCGGACGCATCATCGCCCAGTTCCCCGAACACCTCTCCGAGCAACAGCGGCTGCCGGACGCCCTGGTCGAGCTCGGCGCGCTGGCCAAGACCCCCGAGGCGAACATCATCAAGCTGCCCAATGTAAGCGCGTCCATGCCGCAGCTCAAGGCGGCGATCGCCGAACTGCAGGCGAAGGGCTACGACCTGCCCGACTACCCCGACAACCCCGCCACCGACGCCGAGGCCGACGTCCGGGCCCGCTACGACAAGGTCAAGGGCAGCGCGGTCAACCCGGTACTGCGCGAGGGCAACTCCGACCGCCGCGCCCCCGAATCGGTCAAGAACTACGCCCGCCGGCATCCGCACTCGATGGGTGCGTGGAGCGCCGACTCGAAGACCAACGTCGCGACCATGACCGCCGACGACTTTCGGCACAACGAGAAGTCGGTGGTGCTCGAGGCCGACGACGAGCTGCGCATCGAACTGGTGCCCGCCGACGGTCGCGACACCGTGGTGCTCAAGCCGTCGCTGCCGGTGCTGGCCGGTGAGGTGGTGGACGCAACCGTGCTGCGCGCGTCCGCCCTGGACGACTTTCTGCGCGACCAGGTCGCCCGCGCCAAGACCGAGGGCGTGCTGTTCTCGGTGCACCTGAAGGCCACCATGATGAAGGTGTCCGACCCGATCATCTTCGGGCACGTGGTGCGCGCCTTCTTCCCGGCCACCTTCGAGACCTACGGCGACGACCTGGCCGCGGCGGGGCTCAACCCCAGCAACGGTCTCGGCGGCATTCTGGGCGGCCTGGACGCGCTGCCGAACGGATCCGACATCAGGGCGTCCTTCGACCGCGAACTGGCGCACGGGCCCGCGCTGGCGATGGTCGACTCCGACCGCGGCATCACCAACCTGCACGTGCCCTCCGACGTGATCGTGGACGCGTCCATGCCGGCCATGATCCGCACCAGCGGCCACATGTGGGGCCCGGACGGACGCGAGGCCGACACCCTGGCGGTGATTCCGGATTCGTCCTACGCCGGCATCTACCAGGCCGTGATCGACGACTGCCGCGCCAACGGCGCCTTCGATCCGGCGACCATGGGCTCGGTGCCCAACGTCGGGCTGATGGCCCAGGCCGCCGAAGAGTCCGGCTCGCACGACAAGACCTTCGAGATCGGGCAGGCCGGAACGGTGCGGGTGGTCAACCGGGCCGGCGACGTGCTGATCGAGCACGCCGTGCAGCCCGGCGACATCTGGCGCGCCTGCCAGACCAAGGACCTCCCGATCCGCGACTGGGTGAAGCTCGCGGTATCGCGCGCTCGCGCGAGCGGTGACCCGGCGATCTTCTGGCTGGACGAGACCCGCGCCCACGACCGCAACCTGCGGGCGTTGGTCGAGACCTACCTGCGCGATTCGCAGCTCGTCGGTGACGCCACGGGGCTGGACATTTCGATCGCCTCGCCGGTCGAGGCGACCAAGGTGTCCGTCGAGCGCATCCGCAAGGGCCTGAACACCATCTCGGTGACCGGCAACGTGCTGCGCGACTACAACACCGACCTGTTCCCCATTCTCGAGCTGGGCACGTCGGCGAAGATGCTGTCGGTGGTGCCGCTGATCAACGGCGGCGGCCTGTTCGAGACCGGTGCGGGTGGCTCAGCGCCCAAGCATGTGCAGCAACTGCTCAAAGAGAACTACCTGCGCTGGGACAGCCTGGGCGAGTTTCTGGCCCTGGCCGAGAGTTTTGCGAAGTATGCCGAGGCCACCGGCAACGCCTCCGCCAAGGTGCTGGGCGAGACCCTTGACCGGGCCACGGGCAGCTTCCTGAACGAGAACAAGTCGCCGGGCCGCAGGCTGGGCACGATCGACAACCGGGGCAGCCACTTCTACCTGGCGCTGTTCTGGGCCGAGGAGTTGGCCCAGCAGACGCATGATGCGACGTTGGCGAAGCGATTCGCTCCGCTCGCCGCCACGCTGCGCGCGCAGGAAACCGCGATCGCCGCCGAGTTGCTCGCCGTGCAGGGCTCCCCCACCGACCTGGGTGGCTACTACCGTCCGGACGATGCGTTGGCCGAAGCGGTCATGCGTCCGTCCGCAACGTTGAACGCTGCCATCGCCTCGCTGTAGAACGCCGGATCAGGCGTGACCCGGCGCGGGTGGAAGGCGGGCGGTCGTCCCTGATCGGGCCGCTACCCTGTCCCGGTGATCGACTCCACCCACTGGTTGCTGACCCTGGCCTGCGACGACCGGCCCGGCATCGTCCATGCGGTCACGGGGGCGATCGCCGAGGCCTACGGCAACATCACCGAGCTGCAGCAGTTCAGCTCGGCGGAGTCGAACCGGTTCTTCATGCGCGTGCAGGTGCAGTCGGGATTCGACCGGTCGGTGTTCGAGCACGCGGTCAGCCCGATCGCTCGTTCGCTGGGTGCGCAATGGGTTCTTGACTACGTCGGACGCCCCCGGCGCACCTTGATCCTCGCCTCGAAGATGGGGCACTGCCTCAACGATCTGCTGTTTCGCGCCCGCTCCGGCAACCTGCAGATCGAGGTGCCGCTGATCCTCTCGAACCATGGCGACCTGGGTGGTCTCGCAGGGTTCTACGGGGTGCCGTTCGAGCATCATGTGGTGCTGCCCGACACCAAGGCCGGCTTCGAGGCCCGGGTGCTCGATGCCGTTCAGCAGCACGACATCGAACTGGTGGTGCTGGCCCGCTACATGCAGATTCTCTCGCCGCAGTTGTGCGAGCAGCTGGCCGGCCGGGCGATCAACATTCACCATTCGTTTCTGCCCGGCTTCAAGGGCGCCAACCCGTACCGGCAGGCGCACAGCCGTGGGGTCAAGTTGATCGGCGCCACCGCGCACTTCGTCACCGCTGACCTCGACGAGGGGCCGATCATCGAACAGAACGTGCGCCGGGTCGATCATTCGGTGGACGTGCCCGAGCTCGTCCAGCTCGGACAGGAGCAGGAGTCGCGCACACTGAGCGACGCGGTGAAGCTGTTCGCCGAGCACCGCATTCTGCTGGACGGCCAGCGCACCGTCATCTTCCGCTGACCCAGCGCACCGACCGCATGCGGACCCGGCGTGCAGATCAATGCGCAGCACACTCGTCATCTCAATGCGCAGCACACTCGTCATCCCGGGCTTGACCCGGGATCTCGACGCACGCAGAGATCCCGGCATGCGCCGGGATGACAGAGTCACCACATCGAGGGAACGCTGAGCAATGCGCAGCACACTTCATCCCGGGCTGCCCCGGGATCCCGCCGCACACAGAGATCCCGGCTGTTCGCTCGGGATGACGGGAATCACGACTTCAGTGACGCTTTGATCACCCTGCACGATCCGTTGGTTGAGCTGGACGAACCCCTCTCACGATGGGCTCGCCAGGCTTGACCAGCCTTTCCTTCGTCGGCCCGGTCAGAACTCCTCGTAAACGGCGGGGTCCTGGTCGTCGATGCGTCCATCCGGACGTCCGAGGGACGTGATCGCGGCGATGTCCGGTTCGCTGAGCCGCAGGTGGACGGCCGCCAGGTTCTCGCGCTGGCGCTCGTCCGAGGCCGCCTTCGGCAGGGGGACGGCCCCGCGCGCCATCGCCCAGGCGAGCACCACCTGCCCGGGGGTGGCGTCGTACCTGGCCGCGATGCGGCCCACCAGCGGCTCGGCGAGCAGATCGTTGCCGCGGCCCAGCGGGCTCCACGCCTGCGTGATGATGCCGTGCGCCGCGTCGTGGGCGAGCAGCTCGGTCTGTGGAAAGTACGGGTGCAGTTCGATCTGGTTGACCTCGGGCAATACTCCGGTCTCGGCCTGCAGCCGCTGCAGGTGCTCGGGTAGAAAGTTGCAGACCCCGATGTGTCGCAGCAGACCCTGCTGCCGCGCCTCGATCATGGCCGACCAGGCCTCGACGTACCGGTCGCTGATCGGGTTCGGCCAATGGATCAGGTACAGGTCGAGATAACCCAACCCGGTGCGGTAGACGCTTTCTTCGATGGTGGTCACGGCCCTTCGGTAGGCGTGGTGCCGTCCGGGCAGCTTGCTGGCGACCAGTAGCTCGGCACGGTCGCGCCCCGAGCGTCGGACGCCCTCACCGACCGCACCCTCGTTCTCATAGTTGAACGCGGAATCGATCAGCGTGTACCCGTTGCCGATCGCTCGGGCGATGGTGTCGGCGCCGGCGTCGCCGCGCACCCGGTAGGTGCCAAAACCTATCGGCGGCAGCGTCAGGCCGGTGTGGGCGGTGTGGGCGGTCATGGCTGACTCCTTATTTCTGCGGTGTGGTTCTGCGGTCACGTCGGGCGTCCCCTCCGTCCAGGCTCACCCACAGGCAGGCCCCGGCACGAGGTGTCGCCCGTCAGCGGGTAGGGGTGTAGATGCTCTCGGCGTAGCACGAGCCGTAGTAGGTCTCGAGTTGCTCCAGGGTCTCGGGGGTGTTCGGAAGCACGGCCTTGGTGATCGCCGCGACGCTGGGCAACGCGTCCGGGTTCCAGGTCTCGGGCTGCCACAGTTGCGAACGCATGAACGCCTTGGCGCAGTGGTAGAACACCTCGTCGATCTCGACCACCAACGCCAGGATCGGGTGGTGACCCTTCACCTCCAGCCGATCGAAGAAGTCGGCGTCGCTGACCAGGCGGGCGCGCCCGTTGATCCGTAACGTGTCGCCGCGACCCGGTACGAAGAAGTTGAGGCCGACGTGCGGGTTCACCAGCACGTTGCGATACCCGTCGACCCGCCGGTTGCCCGGACGCTCCGCGAGCGCGATCGTGGTGTCGTCCAGTATGTGCACCAGGTGCCCGGCCGGGTCGCCTTTGGGGGATGCGTCGCAGCGTCCCCCGGCATCGGCGGTCGCCAGCACACAGAAGGGCGACGCCGCGAGCCACCGACGATCCATTGGGTGCAACGCCGCGCGCACCTTGTTGGCTGCCCGGTAGGAGGGCGCGCCAACCAGGCTCTCCAACTGCTCCAGTGTCGTGATCTCGGTCCATCCCATGGCTTGAGCCTATGCAAGGAAATGCTGATCAAGGCGCGACCAACGGGTTGCGTGTTGATCAGCGTTTCCTTTGGGAGCGCGGATCAACGCACGGCGCACTCGTCATACCAGTGCTTGGACCTGGATCTCGGCGAACCCAGAGATCCCAGCGTGTGCCGGCATGACGGGGGCGACGTTGAGGAAACGCGAATCAACCCGCAGCGCACTCGTCATCCCGGGCTTGCCCCGGGATCTCGGCGGACGCAGAGATCCCGGCTGTGAGTGCGCCGGCAGGACGGGGGGACGACCAGCGGCGCACTCGGCATCCCGGGCCTGCCCCGGGATGCCGGCCCACGCAGAGATCCCGGCGTGCGCCGGGATGACGGAGGTCGGGGCCAGCACTCGTCATCGCGGGCTTGCCCCGGGATCACGTCCTGCGCCCCGGGATGACGGGGGTCACGATGTGCACGGAAGCGAGGATCAACCCACAGGTCGAAACCCGCACCTGCGACAGCGGGCTCTGACGTGCGGTGGGCCACAAGACACGCCCCAACGCGTGCCTGATTGACGTGCCTGACGGAAACGTGCGATCCGATGCTCGACAGAGTGAGCCCGAGCAGCCCGGGGCCTCAGCTGAACGACCTCAACCGGCCGTGACCGGAGGGAGGGCCGACCAGGGAAAGACGATCCAGGCGTCGGTGGTCTTCCACGCGAAATCGACCCGGTGGATCGAGGTGGGCTTGAGGTACAGCACCGCCGTGCGCGCCTCGGCGCCGTGCGCGAGCAGGATGTCCAGCACCAGTTGCAGGGTGCGCCCGGAGTCGGCCACGTCGTCGACCACCAGCACCCGGCGGCCGGCGATGCTGTCGATGTCGAGCAAGGGCGCGAGCAGTACGGGGTCGGGCAGGGTGGTCGCGACGTCGGTGTAGAACTCGACGTTCATGGCGTCCGCCAGCTTCACGCCGAGCGCGTACGCGAGCGCCCCTGCGGCCAGCAGTCCGCCCCGCGCGACCGCAACGATCACTTCGGCGCGAAAACCGCTCGCTGCCACCATGGACGCCAGTTCGCGCGTTGCGTCACCGAATGCGTGCCAGGTGAGCACCTCTTTGCCGTTGGTGTCGGACACTTCTGCGTGGTACGCCGTCATGCCCGAACCCTAACCGGCACGCCGACGCACCCCGCCTCGTTTCAGCGCAGGCCGTGCCCCCATCTGGCGGCCCACTACGCCTTCAACCCGGTGGCGTCGACCAATCGGCCCTGGTCGTCGTACATGGCGACGGCGACCTGCCCCGCCAGGATCGACTTCATTCTGGCCGCCGTCGTGGCGTCGACCCGTAGCGCGATCGAACCGGCCAGCTTGGGATGCGCTGTCAGCAACCCGGCCGGCAACCCCTTCCAGTCTCTGGTCAAGGTGACCACCTGGCCACCAGTGACGCCGTCGGAGTCGATCGCCAGGCCACCCTTGGCCGACCAATGCAGACGCCAGCTGTAGGCGCGGGGGTCGGCACCGAGCGGCAGGGCGTTGCCCGGGTAGGCGATCAGGTCGTTGCGAATCAACGTCGCCTTCGCCACGCTCAGGTCGGGCTTCGTCACCGCCGGCGTGACGGCCACCGAGACCTGATGCGTGGCCAGCACATAGTTGATCGTGACCAGCATGTCGTTCGCCGGCACGGTGAGCGTGACGTTGTCGGCCGGGTAGGACTGATCGAAGCTCAGTCCGTGTGCCACCTTGAACTCGTAGGTGCCCTTCGGAATCTTGACCGAGGCCCAGGTGTAGGTGCCGTCGCCGTCCGGGTCTTGCAACCACGGCCGCATGCAGTCAGGCTTCCAGTCCGCCGAGCAGCCCAGCTCGCTTTGGAAACTGCCGGGCGCGGTGATGATCGGTCCCTGTGCACTGTTGGTCACCCAGTGGGTGGCATGGTCGTAGTAGAAGCTGACTTCGCCGCCGGGCGGCTTGAAGTTGATGTTCGACCCGTTGCGGGCACCACCGGCGCCGTAGTTCTCGTCCCAGTTGCCGTTGAGCGCCGCCTTGTAGTCGTAGTCGCCCTTGGGAACGTTCAGGGTGGTCTTCCAGATCTGATCCTCTGAGTCGAGCTTCAGCTGCACTTGGGCGCAGGCGGGAGACCAATCGGCTGCGCAGCCGACGGCCGCATTGAACGAGCCCGCCACCGCGACGGAGCCGGGCTGCTTCTCGGGCGGATCGTTGGTCGTGGTGCTGGGCGCGGAGGCCGGGTCACCCACGAACGCGTAGGTCGAGGTGGCCGAGTAGCGGCCCTGCAGGTCCCTGGCCACGATGCGGTACTCCAGCAGCGACCCCTTGGGCAGCGCGCTGACGTCTTGGTAGACGCGGTAGCGCGGGTTGTCGTCGGTACCGATCAGCTTCCAGTCGCTGGTGCCCGCCGGACGGTAGTAGAAGCTCACCTCGGCGAACGCGCTGGTGTCGGCCAGCGCGGCAGAGATTTCGGCGCGACCGCCGACCGTGCCGCCGCTCTTGGGAGCGAGCGGCAGAATCACCGGTGCCGCGGACGCAGCCGGCATGCGTCCGGTGGCCCGCAAGACCGTGGTTCCGTATGCCGGCACCGTCACGGTGACCCGTCCGAACCGGTCCGCCCGCACGCCTGAGCCGCCGCCGAGCAGCGAGTCGAACCGGATGCTGGGCGAATAGGTGGCGAACGTGGCCGTCTTCGAGGTCGCGGCGTTGTTGGTGACCACCAGATATTCGCGTTTGGCCGCCTTGTCGATGCGGCTGACCGCGAAGATGCCTGCCTCGTTGCTCGAGTACCGCGCGATCTGGGCACCGTCGGCGAGCGCCGGATGCGCGGCCCGCAGCTTGGCCAGTTGCGCGATCTGGCGGTACAGCGTGGCGTTGGTGTTGTACCGATCCTTCGAGCCGGACGCGCCGCCGATCACTTCTTCGTCGTTGTACGACTTCACCTTCGAGGCGAACATGTCCTGCCGGGACGCCTTGTCGCCGCCGGAACCGGCGAAGCCCTGCTCGTCGCCGTAGTAGACCACCGGTTGGCCCCGGGTCAGGTACATCAGCGAATTGGCCAGCTTGAGCCGGGTCAGGGTATCGCTCGCCTTCACTCCCGAACTGCGCAGCAGGTAGGCCAACCGGCCCATGTCGTGATTGCCCAGAAAGGTGGGCAGCTGGTAGGCGTTGCTGTCGGCGTCGGTGTACCAGTCATCACCGGCGTACACGTCGCGCAGGCCCGTGGTTGCCTTGCCCTGCGCGAACCCGAGTGCGGCGTTCTGAAAGCCGAAGTCGAGGGTGGCCTGCAGCTTGGCCTTGGTCGTGTACTGGCTGGTGAAGGTGGGCGAGCTGTCGTACACCTCACCGAACATGAAGAAGTCGTCGTTGCCCTTGGCCTTGGCGTGGTCGAGCACGGACGGGATGAACTGCTGCCAGAACTCGGTGTTCACGTGCTTGACCGTGTCGATGCGGAACCCGTCGATGCCGAAGTCGGCCCACGTCTGGTAGATCTTCTCGAATCCGTCGACCACGGTGTGGTTCTCGGTGAACAGGTCGTCCAGCCCGACGAAGTCGCCATAGGTGGACGACTCGCCGGCGAACGTCGAGTCGCCGCGGTTGTGGTACAGCGTCGGGTCGTTCAGCCAGGCCGGCACCTTGACGGTCTTGTCGGCCTCGCTGCGGAACGTCGGCGTGTAGGGGAAGGACGTGGCCGCGTCCAGCTCAGGGAAGGTGTTCTTGCCTGCGTAGTCGCGATCGTCGAACTTCTCGCCGGCGGCCGTCTTGTAGGGCGACGTCTCCTTGTCGATGTACTTGTAGGCGTCCGTGCCCGTGCCCGGGTTGGTGTAGTCGATGATGTCGGCGGTGTGGTTGGTGATGATGTCGAAGAACACTTTCATGCCCTTGGCATGCGCCTTGGCGATCAGGTTCTTCATGTCGGCGTTGGTGCCCAGGTGAGGGTCGATCTGGGTGAAATCAGTGATCCAGTAGCCGTGGTAGCCCGCGCTGACGTTGTCGCCGGAGCCCTGCACCGGGTTGTTCTTGAACGACGGGGTCAGCCAGATCGCGGTGGTGCCCAGGCCTTTGATGTAGTCCAGCTTCTGGGTGACGCCCTTGAGGTCGCCGCCATGGTAGAAGCCCGAGTCCGTGGGATCGAAGCCGGTCTTCAAGCGGCCGCCGGTCAGGCCTCCCGCGTCGTTGGCCTTGTCGCCGTTGGCGAACCGGTCGGCCATCAGAAAGTAGAACCGCTCCTTGGTCAGTGCCTCGCGCAACGACCCGACCGCCAAGCGACGATCGGCGGTGCTCGTCGAACCCGGCAGGTCGACCGGCTTGATGGTGACCAGATGCGAGGTGTCGTCATAGCTGATCAGCAGCTTGGTGGCGGTGGTCAGCGCCAAGGGAATGTTCGCCGAGCCGCCGTCGGCGCCGTGGCTTTCGTCCCAGGAATGATTGATCGCCACCTTGAGCTGCCACGAGCCGGCCGGAATCGTGAAGGTGCGACTGTAGGACGTGCCCTTCTGCGTGAGGTCGGTCGCGGTGCACGTGGGCTGCCAATCGGCACTGCAGCCCAGTTCGCTCTGTAGGTCGCCGACCAGGGTGACGGTGCGTTCCGCAGCACGTGCGGGCGCGCTCGAGGTGAACCAACCCATCATCAGGGCGAGAATCATGATCAGGGCGAGACTCTTGCGACGCTGCACGACGGCTCCTCTTCGATGTGTTCCGATGGCAACCTAGCGGGCTGCTCCGACAAGAACCAGACCCTGCGGCGAACGTCCGCCGACCGGGTCGGGTCTCGCCTGCCTGGACGCCGACCCGCGATCTCGAGATCGCCGCTCAGTTTCGGGATCGCTTGTCGGTTTCGGGTTGCAACCCGAAACCGGACGGGTCTTCCGACCATCGGGCAGCGATCTCGAGATCACTGGCCGACGAGCGGCACGAGCGGCTACCCCAACCCCGGTGATCGCCCGCGCGCGTCAGGCGGCGCTGATAGCGTGAAGTTTCTTAGCACTCGTCGTTGAGGAGACATCCGTGAGCACACCCGTCAAGGTGGCCGTTACCGGCGCCGCCGGCCAGATCTGCTACAGCCTGCTGTTCCGCATTGCCAGCGGCGCCCTGCTGGGCCCCGACCAGCAGGTCGAACTGCGACTGCTCGAAATCACCCCCGCACTCAAAGCGCTCGAAGGCGTCGTGATGGAGCTGGACGACTGCGCGTTCCCCACGCTGGCCAAGGTCGAGATCGGCGACGACCCGACCAAGGTGTTCGACGGGGTCAACCTGGCCATGCTGGTCGGTGCCCGCCCCCGCACCGCGGGCATGGAGCGCGGTGACCTGCTGAGCGCCAACGGCGCCATCTTCACCGCTCAGGGCAAGGCGCTCAACGACGTTGCGGCCGATGACATCAAGGTGCTGGTCACCGGCAATCCGGCCAACACCAACGCCCTGATCGCCATGAAGAACGCGCCCGACATTCCCACCGAGCGGTTCAACGCGCTGACCCGGCTCGACCACAACCGTGCGATCAGCCAGCTGGCCGCCAAGGTCGGCGTACCGGTCACCGAGATCAAGAAGATGACCATCTGGGGCAACCACTCCGCCACCCAGTACCCCGACCTGTTCCACGCCGAGGTGAACGGGCAGAACGCCGCCACCCTGGTCGATGACCAGGCCTGGATCGAGAGCGACTTCATTCCCACCGTCGCCAAGCGCGGCGCGGCGATCATCGCGGCCCGCGGCTCCTCGTCGGCCGCGTCGGCGGCCAACGCCACGATCGAGCACATGCGCGACCTGGTCAAGGGCTCGCCGGCCGGCGACTGGGTGTCGATGGCGGTGCCGTCCGACGGCTCGTACGGCGTGCCCGAGGGCATCATCAGCTCGTTCCCCTGCACCACCTCGGACGGCACGTGGAGCATCGTCCAGGGCCTCGAGATCGACGACTTCAGTCGCGCCAAGATCGACGCTTCGGTCGCCGAGTTGCAAGACGAGGCCAAGGCCGTCACCGAACTGGGCCTGATCTGAGCCAGCTTCCAGGGTGAGCCGGTCGACACCGCCGTCCGTACGGCGTCGACCGGCTCTGCCTGGCATCACCAGGCTGCGATCACCAGGCTGCGATCACCAGTTTCCCTACCATTCCCACCATACTGACCGCTGCCCCCGCAGGGGGCATCGTGGTGGTTTGATGGCATCATGCCCTACACCGGACGTCCCGCGACCCCCGGCACCGACGCCGTCCGAGCCGCGCGCGACTTTCTCTTCGCTCACTCCACCGACTACGACGGCGCCGTCGCCGGCTTTCGTTGGCCGCAGCTGACCGAGTTCAACTTCGGCCTCGAATGGTTCGACGTCGTCGCCGGTGAGCATCCCGACCGGCCGGCGGTCGCCATCGTCGACGCTGAGCTCAATCACGTCAGCACCAGCTACGGCGAACTGGCCGAAGCCTCCGACCGGGTCGCCAACTGGCTGCGCCAGTTGGGCATGCGCCGCGGCGACGCGATGATCGTGATGCTCAACAACACCATCGAGCTGTGGCAGGTGCTGCTCGGCCTGCTCAAGGTCGGAGGCGTCGCGATTCCGACCTCGACCCTGCTGTCGGACGTCGAACTGCACTACCGCGTCGAGCGGGCCGCGGCCCGCTTCACGATCGCCCCGGCCGAACTCGCCGCCCGGTTCAGCGGCCTGCCTGCCGAGGTGACCCGCATCGGCGTCGGTGCGGCCGTGCCGGGGTGGGTGGGCTTCGCCGATTCGTCGGGGGCCGCGGCCACCTTCACCCCGGACGGCCCCACGCCCGCCGACGACACCTGCCTGTTGTACTTCACCTCGGGCACCACGGCCCGGCCCAAGCTGGTGCGGCACACCCAGGTCAGCTACCCGGTCGGCCACCTGTCGACGATGTGGTGGCTAGGGGTGCGCGAGGGCGACGTGCACCTCAACATCAGTTCGCCGGGGTGGGGCAAGCACGCCTGGAGCAACTTCTTCTCGCCGTTCCTGGCACAGGCCACCGTATTCATCTTCAACTACGCCCGTTTCGACGCGGGCGCGCTGATGCGCATCATGGACACCCATCAGGTGACCACCTTCTGCGCTCCCCCGACGGTGTGGCGCATGCTGATCCAGGCCGACCTGACGCAGTTGAGCACGCCGCCGCGCGAACTGGTCGGCGCCGGCGAACCCCTCAACCCCGAAGTGATCGGCCAGGTGCGGACGGCCTGGGGTTCCACGATCCGCGACGGCTTCGGACAGACCGAGACCACCTGCTGGATCGGCAACTCCCCTGGTCAGCGCGTGAAGGACGGCTCCATGGGCCGTCCCATGCCCGGCTACACCGCGGTGCTGCTCGACCCGGCCACCGGCGAGCCGAGCCCCGACGAGGGCGAGATCTGCCTCGACCTGTCGAACCCTCCGCTGGCCCTGATGGGCGGGTACTGGCGTGAGCCCGACTACACCGCCGAGGCCATGCGGGGCGGCTACTACCACTCCGGCGACATCGCCAGCCGCGATGGCGACGGCTACCTCACCTACGTCGGACGGGCCGACGACGTGTTCAAGGCGTCCGACTACAAGATCAGCCCATTCGAACTCGAGTCGGTGCTGTTGCAGCATCCCGCGGTCGCCGAGGCCGCCGTGGTGCCCAGCCCGCACCCCGTCCGAGCGGCGGTGCCCAAGGCCTACCTGCTACTGGCCGAGGCCCATCAGGCGGACGCCGAGGTGGCGCGGTCGATCTTCGCGCACGCCCGCGCGAACCTTTCCGGCTTTCAGCACATTCGCATAATCGAGTTCGTCAACGAGTTGCCCAAGACCATTTCGGGAAAGATCCGGCGCATCGAGCTGCGCAGCCGCGAGGCGGCCCGGGTGGCCGGTGACGACACGGACGCCGGCGAACAGTTCCACTGGCGCGACCACCGGTAGGAGGCGTCCCATTGGGCGGCATCGGGCTGCGTTGGGTTTACTTGTCGGTGGTGGATGCCTACAGCGGGGACTGTACTTTCAACGGTGCAACTTCGATCAGGGAGGTACACCGTTGAAAGTACAGTCCGCACGCATCGACGCTCCAACTGAAGGACGTAGACAACTCCTGATTCAGATCAGAAGGCTCGAAGCGGAGCTGGAACTAATGCGGACACAAATACCCGCTAGGCACCTAGACTCCTGAACTCAACTATTCACAGCTTTAACAAGCAGTTCGAGTTACTAGGCCACCCCTCCGATTATCGAGCATTCAGACCTTAGCCTGGATCCACCGATCTGCGCCTACTGCGCGGCCCCATCCGGGCACCCTGGCTGCGTCGGCCACGCTCACCAGACGCCCGGTATGCCTTCGCGCGGACCGGCTTGCCAGGCCACCCGTCTGGTGCCGCTCGCG
>RRZU011410574.1_pt1 | contig 21445 bp, 17 predicted proteins | sample 2165561 | NCBI WGS metagenome assembly RRZU01 (sample SAMN10456909, study PRJNA506462) | wastewater metagenome | isolation source: wastewater sludge | place: USA: Moscow, Idaho | reverse complement strand
TAAAGCTATGCATTTTTGTTTTACTAAATCGAAGATGTGGCTATAGTCATTCCCTTTGTCTCTTCCTCCAAGTATAAGGATAGTAGGTGTCTTCATACTTTCAAGTGCATACCAGCATGCATCTACATTAGTAGCTTTTGAATCATTGATATATTGTACTCCACCTACTTTACATACTTTCTCCAGACGATGTTCGACCCCGGGGAAGTCGCTGAGACTTTTGCGGATAATATCTTTTTTGATGCCTGCAATATCAGCAGCAATACCCGCTGCAAGGCTATTATAGATATTGTGTTTGCCGGTGAGACTGAGTTCTTCCTGTTCCATATTGAATGGAGTGGGTTTTTCTATTTTATATTCACCATCATCAATATAACCGATGGATCCTTTTTCTTTCAGTTCGGAGAACGGACACTCTACAGCTTTGATGTCAAATTTCTTAAGTTCTTTTTTGATGACAGGGTCATCGTACCAGTAAATAAAGCTGTCATCCAAAGTTTGATTTTGAGTGATCCGCATTTTTGCATCAGCATAATTCTCAAATTTATTTTCGTAACGATCCAGATGATCCGGGGTGATATTTAACAGAATTGCGATATTGGCACGGAAATCATACATGTTGTCCAACTGGAATGAACTGAGTTCTATGATATAATACTGATGTGGGTCTTCCGCAACTTGCAATGCAAGACTTTTCCCTATATTTCCGGCAAGACCGACATCATAACCTGCAGTTTTGAAGATATGATAGATTAAAGATGTTGTTGTGGTCTTTCCATTGCTTCCTGTAATACAAATCATTTTAGAATCAGTGTATCGACCGGCAAATTCTATTTCGCTGATAATGTGAGTACCCTGTTGAATAAGTTTTTGGACCATTGGTGCTTCTTTAGGAATGCCTGGACTTTTTATAACTTCATCAGCATTCAGAATGCTCTCTTCTGTATGATGGCCTTCTTCCCATTTGACCTGATGGTCATCAAGTAGTTTTTTATACTTGTCTTTGATTTTAGAAGTATCTGACACAAATACATCAAATCCTTTTACTTTAGCCAGTATGGCAGCTCCTGAGCCACTTTCACCAGCTCCTAAAACAACAATTCTACTCATTATGTATGTTATTATCTGATCTTCAATGTTATAATTGTTAATGCAGCCAGAATAATCGTTACAATCCAAAAGCGGATAGTAATTTTTGATTCATGTACTGGATGATGAGGTTTTGTAAAGAGATATTTACAGTCTGGGTCTAGTTGGCTGTCCTGTACACGAAAATTATCATGAATAGGAGTACGCTTGAACACACGCTGTTTTATACCTTTATGTTTGCCTAATTTATAGTACCATACTTGAATGATAACACTTAAACTTTCTATAAAAAATATGCCACATAGGATAGGGAGCATTAATTCTTTATGGATGATGATGGCGCCTACTGCAATAATGCCTCCGATGGTCAAGGATCCGGTATCACCCATAAATATTTGGGCAGGGTAGGCATTGTACCATAGAAAGCCGATGAGAGCTCCTATAAAGGCACAGAAGAATACTACAAGCTCTTCAGATCCTGGTATATACATGATATTTAAATAGGCTGCATATTGAATATGTGAACTGACATAGGCTAATATTCCTAAAGCTACTCCTATTATAGCTGAATTACCTGCACACATTCCATCCATACCATCATTGAGGTTGGCCCCATTGGAAACGGCTGTTACCACTAAAATGGTCATTACGACAAAAAGTATCCAGCCAGCTGCAACCTTATATTTACCGCAGAAACTCATGATACTAGAGTAATCAAGATTGTGACCTTTGACAAAAGGTATCGTCGTTTTTAGTGATTTGCGACTCTCTGCGCGATGTTTAATTATTGTTTCTTGTCCTTGGTGTTGTATCGCAAGGTTCTCGTTCATTTTTACATCAGGTGATGTCCAGAGTACGATCCCGACGATGAGACCAATACCAATTTGACCAATAATCTTGTATTTACCTTTTAGCCCTTCCTTGTTTCTATGGAAGATTTTAATAAAATCGTCCATGCCGCCGAGAAATCCGAGCCATATTGTGGTAATAATCATCAGTATAAGATAGATGTTGCGCAGGCGGCCAAGGAGTAATACCGGTACAAGAATAGCTATAATGATAATGATGCCTCCCATGGAAGGTACACCTATTTTCTTTACTCCAAAAGGGTCAATAGTTGCGTCACGTTGGGTTTCTGTGATTTGTTTTCCTTTGAGAAATTTTATAAATTTCTCTCCGAACCAAGCAGAAATGATTAAAGAGACAATTAAAGCTAAAATAGCTCGGAATGAGATATATCCCCACAAATGAGAACCACTGATACCGTATTGTTCCAGAAATCTAAACAGATAGTATAACATGTTTTTTATTTTTCTGATTTAAAAATGTCCTGCAGCACTTCTTTGTCATCGAAATGGTGCTTTACGCCTTTTATATCCTGGTAGGTTTCATGTCCCTTCCCGGCAATAAGAATAACATCGCCTTTTCGTGCCATCATACAGGCCGTGCGAATAGCCTCTTTGCGGTCGACAATGCTGATGATTTTTTTCATTTGTTTGGCGTCAAGACCTGCTAACATATCATTAATAATGTCTTGTGGCTCCTCAAAGCGAGGATTGTCGCTGGTAATAATGACTTTATCACTTTGTTTTTCAGCTTCCTGAGCCATTAAAGGACGCTTGCCTTTATCACGATTGCCGCCTGCTCCGCAAACCGTAATCACTTCCCCTTTCCCATTCAGTACTTCGTGAATGGCATTAAGTACATTCTCCAGTGCATCAGGAGTATGAGCATAGTCAACAACAGCTGTATAGCCTTTAGGTGAATGAAAAGGCTGCAAGCGTCCGTCGACACTGTGTAAAGTGCTCATGGTAACAAGAACTTCTTCTGGATCTTTACCTAGCATGACAGCAGCACCATAGACAGCCAGCAAGTTGCTGACATTAAATTTGCCAATAAATTGAACATTGACTTCTTTTCCGTTAACTTCTAATTCCATACCGTCGAAGTGACATTCCAGAATTTTGGCCTTAAAATCAGCCATAGTGCGAATGGAATAAGTTTTTATTGTGGCCTTAGTATTTTGTACCATAACCATACCATTTTTGTCATCTGCGTTAGTGATCGCAAAGGCATCTTTAGGAAGACCATCAAAGAACGCTTTTTTAGCATTGCGATAATTCTCGAAAGTTTTGTGATAGTCGAGGTGATCGCGAGTCAAGTTAGTGAATATGCCACCTGCAAATTTAAGTCCACCAATACGTTTCTGATGAATGGCGTGGCTGCTGCATTCCATAAAGGCGTATTCGCATCCAGCTTCTACCATTTTAGATAAAAGTTCATTTAACTCAATAGGATCTGGTGTAGTGTGGTCTGCAGGAATTACTTCTCCGTCAATATAATTGCAGACCGTAGAAAGTAATCCACATTTATAGCCAAATTTTCTGAACATATTATATAATAAGGTGGCGATTGTTGTCTTGCCATTTGTCCCCGTTACACCTACCAGGATAAGATGACGTGATGGATCGCCATGGAATATTGTCGCAACTTTACCTACGGCATCTTCTGTAGATGCTACTTGGACATAGGTTACATCTTTTTGCCTGTCTTCAGGCATATCCTCAAGAAGAACAGCCTTTGCCCCCAGCCCTATAGCTTTTCCTATATAGGAATGCCCATCGGTTTGAGTACCTTTCATCGCAATAAACAGATGACCATCTTTTATTTTGCGTGAATCAATATTCACACCTGTAATCTCTGTTTCAACATCTCCGATAATCTGAATCGGTTTGATGTTTTTGAGCAATTCTTGTAATTTCATCTTATTTTATTTGTTATTTTAATTCAATATTAAAAGACATTTTTCTCCTTTTTTAATCTGGTGCCCAGCAGCGAGACTTTGTGAAGTCACCTTACCACGACCAATGATATTCGTCTTTAAGCCTCTGCTTTCCAGTAAGTATACGGCATCGCGTGCTCCCATGCCTATTACATTAGGAACAGTACCTTTAGAATAAGGATGTTCGCGAATGAGCGATACAGAGTGCTTACCGTTCATTTTGCTGCTTCCCCAAATAGGGTTTCCTTCAAGGTAAGAGCCTGACCAATTCGTATTGGTAGGGATACCTAGATGGGAGAGTACATAGTCGGCAGCTAATATATTACCGTTCATAACTTGAGGAACAGGTATTGATGTTGAATCTCTTGCATCCTTTACATCGAGCTTGAGATTCTGAGCCATAATACCTTCTGCAATATTATGGAATACCAGACCACTCATACCTCCTCCTGATGCAGGCAGACCGGATTTCTGAATGCAGACGATACAGCTATATTTAGGCGCATCGGATGGAAAATACCCAGCAAAACTCAGCAAGTAATTGGTCCCTCCTGCCTTGTAGCCGACAGACCCTTTTGACATCTGGGCTGTTCCTGTTTTACCTGATACTTTAAAAGACGGTGAACCTGCCTTCTTTCCTAGTCCTTCACTGACAACTTGCTCTAGAATAGCTTGTATCTTCTTAATAGCAGATGGCTTGGCTATTTGTGGACGCATTACTTCTGGTGGAAAGTCCATAATAGTCTTACCGTCTTTTACTACTTTTGTAACAAATCTAGGTCTCATCATCTTCCCATTGTTGGCGATTGCATTGTATAAGGTCAGAATTGATATTGGAGGTACTTGAGTTACATACCCAATACTCATCCATGGCAGATCTGTACGACTCCAGTTCGTATATTGTCCATAACGGTTTTTATGAGGCATACGGATTCGTGCTGGCGTGGCTCCTGTGATAGGTATTTTGAGATCATCTCCCAGGCCTATACGTAGAAGTCCACTTACGAATTTCTCAGGGTTATTATGATAATGAATATCGATGATACGACTTACCCCTACATTTGAACTATACCATAGTGTCTGTGGCAGAGTAAGCAGCCCATAACCACCTTTGCGCCAATTCCAGTCTTTCATGTCTCTGCCATACATGTTCCAGACACCATCACCGGTTTCAACTTTATAGGTCGTGTCTACAACTCCATCGTCTAAGGCAACTAGCATAGAACCAGTCTTAAACACTGATCCCGGTTCAAGCAAATCGCTTACTGCATGATTGTGGATTTCACGATATTGTCCATCTACACATTTATCCATGTTGACGATTGCCTTAACATCTCCTGTTGCAACATCCATTACGATAGCGACACCTACATTTCCATTTATTTTTTTTAACTCGTCAATAACAGCACGTTCTGCCAGATCCTGCATGTTGACATCAAGTGTCGTTACAATATCGGCACCATCAATGGCAGGTTGGTCTGTAATGTTCAGAAATTTGTTTCTTACTTTACGACGGTGTACTATTCCATTTTTTCCACGTAAGATAGAGTCATAAGAGAGTTCTAGTCCAAACCTTGCAGAGTCTTTAGCTCCATACATTGAGCCGATAGTACGTCCGGCAAGTGATCCATAAGAACGCTTCCTGGCATTATATTCTTCAAAATGGAAGCCACTTTTGTAGGATGTGAGGCGAAATACAGGAAGATCTTTTACTTCTGTAAACGTGTTATAGTCAATACGTTTATCGAATATCGCCCAATTCCGACTTTGCTTTTTTCGTCCTGCTGCTAAATTCTTTTTGAATGTTGCTGCCGATTGTTCTGGAAAAATGCGATGCAACCCCTGACATATTTTGTCAATATTGGCATCCCAGAGTGAATCGTTTTTTGCATCTTTAAGGGCCTTAAAGTCCATGAAAACCTTAAACTCAGGTAGTGTGCTGGCCAATAACTGCCCATCACAACTTAGAATGTTACCTCGTGCAGGTTCTATGCAGACGCTATCTTTTTTTACACGGTCAGCTACTTTCATCCAATAATCATGCTTTGCTGTCATGATATAAAGAGCTTTCCCTAAGACCATAATAGCAATGGCTGTCATCACGAATGCGATAAACTTATATCTGGGTATTATTTTTTTATAGTCAAACTTACTCATCCCTGTCCGGTATATTTATAATATAAGGAGGTTGGCTGGCAATTTTAAGAACACTGTCCTTATTATTCTTCAACATCTCTAATATATGGCTTTCACGACTTTTTTCTGTATATTGACTGCTTGTCGACAAAGCACGGTATTTGGCATTTTGCAGTTCTGTTTGCAAATTATCAATCTCAATCAAATCTTTTTGTACGCAATAACGATTGGATATATATATGATAACGATAAAGACAACAAGCATGATCAGCCATATTTGCCGGCGAATAGCCTGAGTTGTAAGAAGATCGCCACCAAGAATCTTACGCAAAGTAAACTTTGCAGAGAGAGGTTGTTCTTCTTCTGTAGCCTGTTGGACAAGAGCTTCCTTTAGGGATACATTGTTTTCTTTATTTATATCTCGTAAAGAAGGACCTTTTACAGATTTTTTATCATCTTTTTCATCCTCTTCTTTAATATATACATTATCGTTATTCATATTTTCTCTGCAATTCTGAGTTTTGCGCTCCTGCTTCTTGGATTTTTTTCTAACTCTTCTTCGTTTGGTACGATCACTTTGTTATTGATCACTTTGTATGGTGAAGCTATCTTGCCAAAAAAGTCTTGTTGAATTTTTCCTTCTGGGTTTCCCGTCTTCATGACGTTCTTTACAATTCGATCTTCGAGAGAGTGATAGGTGATAATTGATAATCGACCTCCTGGGCGAAGCAGCTGGGTAGCAGCATTCAGCATCTCTTTGAGTGCAGTCATTTCATGATTGACTTCGATACGAAGTGCCTGGAAAAGACGTGCCATATCCTTTTTTTCTCTTTCATGTTTAAAGAGGGATGCTGTTGCGTTAAGAAAGTCTTGCGTAGTTTCTATTTTGTGTTCGCTACGGCTTTTTACAAGTATGCTGGCTATTCTTCGGCTGTTTCTGAGTTCACCGTAGAGATAGAACACATCAGCAAGTTTATCTTCTGGATACGTGTTTACTACATCGGCTGCAGTTATATCAGCCTGTTTGTTCATTCTCATGTCGAGAGGAGAATCAAAACGGAATGAGAAGCCACGGTCTTTGTCGTCGAAATGATGTGAGGATACACCGAGGTCTGCAAGTAATCCATCAATATGATAAATATGATAGTAATGCATCCAGTTCTTAAGATATCTGAAGTTGGATCTTACAAATGTAAAACGTGGATCGTCTATAAAGCGATGTGCTTCGTCATCATCTTTTGATTCATTTTTGTAGATGTTGTTCTCTGCATCGGCATCTTGGTCAAAACTGTAGAGATGAGCATCTTTATTCAGCAATGATAGTATTTTACATGAGTGCCCGCCGCCACCAAAGGTGACATCAATATAGATACCTCCCGGTTGGATATTCAATCCGGAAATGCTCTCTTCGAGCAATACAGGTACATGATATGTTTCTGAAGTTTTAATCATTCTTCTTTTATTCTTTTTCCATGTTTGTGGTTTCACCGTAGAGTGCTTGGACTTCACCTTTCTTGTCATTCCCTGAACTCATGATGTCTTGAAGTCCTTTGCTGAATTTTTCTTGTGGTAACATTTGCTTATCATATTCTTCGTTATTCCATATTTCAATATTGTCCCCCATACCTAAAAAACGAATACTTTGTTTTAGGTTTGTAGCTTGAATATGGCGCTTGGAGATAAGAAAACGACCATTACTATCGAGTGAAACTTGTTCTGCATCGCTAATAAATTGTCGGAATAGCTGCTGTTGTTGAGCATCCCATCGGTTCAGTCTTGATCTTAATAGATCTATTTGCTCAATCCAAATGGATTCAGGATACAAAATAAGACAAGATTGGAATACATCTTTACGTACCACAAGTGTTTCTTCACCATTTGCGGAGAGAATTTTACGAAATGTAGCAGGGAAGAAAGCTCGTCCCTTTGTATCTATCTTAGCTTCTATATCACCCAAAAAGCGCATGCGTACATCTTTATATAAGATCCGCCAAAGTTACATAAAATTCCCCATATATCTCCACTTTTCCCCACAATTTTTAAAAAATCAATTATAATAGATCCTTTTGAACTATTGAATTTGTTTATTGAATGAAAAAAAACATGTGAATTTTAAATAATCAGTTCAATGTTTTTACTGTATAATAGTTTACATAATGTTATAGCATAAGATTATTGCTATGGCGTAATTTGGCACCCCTTCAAATGTGTGGTTTGTTAATATTTCCTTTTTTTATGGATGTTATTTAATTTATTCATTTAAAGGTCGTAGGGCATTTTAAATGAAAATTTTTTTTAATAAAATATATGTACAAATGTATTTACCTATAATTATAATATAGGTGAATGTTATGACGACAATTTTTTTTGCGATAAAAAGGATAAAAGTAATGTCGTGATATTGAAACATGAATGGTTGTAAAATTATAAATTCAGCTATCATATCATTAATATTAAAATACATCTGTAGTAAATAATTTATGTGAAAAATGATTTTTCTGAACTTTTTTGATCTAAAAAGTAATTTATTTGAAAAACTTCTATTATTTTTGCATGGAGTTAGTATTATATGATGAATGAAGAAATAAGGAAAACGGTAGATATTGATAAAATCTTATTTAACAAGATGGGAGCTAAGGCTAAATACGTTCCACGTTTTTTGGTCTCTGGTCTTAAGCATCTTGTACATGAAGATGAAGTCAACCAGTTCCTTTGGGAATCCAGAAGCCTCGCAGGTACAGAATGGCTGGAGGCATGTGTCCACTACTTAGATATGAATCTACAGATAGAGGGCCTGGATAACCTTCCTGATAAAGATGACGGTAAACTTTACATTTTTGTGTCCAATCACCCTCTGGGCGGTGCTGATGGCGTGGCTTTAGGCTCTTTAATTGGAAGGCATTATGATGGTAAATTCAGGTATCTGGTAAATGATTTACTGCTTTATCTTCCGGGGCTAAAACCTGTAAGCATTGGTATTAATAAAACGGGAAAAGAAAGTCGTAATTTTCCTTTGATGGTAGAGGCGGGTTTTCAAAGTGATAACCATATGCTTATGTTTCCAGCAGGACTTTGCTCAAGAAAAATCAAAGGTCAAATCCACGATATAGTTTGGACAAAAACTTTTGTTAGCAAGAGTATAGAATACCATCGTGATGTAGTGCCTATTCATTTTGAAGGACATAACTCCAAATTCTTTTATTGTTTTGCCAATATCTGCAAGATGCTACATTTCAAATTCAACTTTGCAATGTTGCTTCTTGTCAATGAAATGTACAAGAATCGTCACCAGTCATTTCGTATTTCCATAGGAAAATCTATCCCTTGGGAAACTTTCGATAAGACTAAAACCCTTAAAGATTGGAGTAGATGGGTGGAAGATAAAGTTTACGAATTATAACCGAGCTTTGATTATGAGTCTGTTTCATAGTCATGCTATTATACTATATATAAAATGGAAGAAGAGATAATTCAACCAATTGACAAAAAAATTCTGAAAGAAGAACTGACTTCAGAAAAACAGCTCCGAACAACCAACAAAAGTCATAATGAGATATACATAGTGACTTCTAATGATTCTCCTAATGTAATGAAGGAGATAGGCCGATTACGTGAGGTTGCTTTCCGTACTGCAGGGGGCGGAACGGGCAGGCCAATGGATATTGATGAATTTGACTTGGGCCCAAACTGTTATAAACAGCTAATTGTTTGGAATCCTGAAGCTAGTGAAATTATTGGAGGTTATCGATATCTGCTTGGTTCTGATTGGCATTATGATGAGAATGGGCAGCCTCTTTTAGCGACTAGTGATATGTTCCATTTCTCTGATGAATTTATCAAGGATTATGCTTCTTATACAGCTGAACTTGGTCGTTCTTTTGTGTCTCTTGATTATCAAAATGTACGTAAAAACACTAAAAGTATTTTTGCGCTTGATAACTTATGGGATGGCTTGGGAGCACTTACTGTCATCAATCCTAATTTGAAATATTTTTTTGGTAAGATGACGATGTACCCTTCATATATCCGTGAGGGAAGAGATATGATACTTTATTTTTTGAAATTGTATTTTGAGGATAAGAATAATTTGGTTATTCCCATAAAACCGTTGAAGATTGATACTCCGATAGAGAAATTAAAGACAATTTTCAATGGCAATGATTTTAAAGATGATTATCGTATACTTAATCATAAGATACGTAAACTAGGGTATAATATTCCTCCATTGGTTAATGCTTATATGAATCTTAGTCCTACGATGAAACTTTTTGGTACAGCAATCAATTATGGATTTGGTGACGTAGAGGAGACGGGTATACTTATAGCTATTGATGAGATCTTTGAGGAAAAGCGCGTCCGGCATATAAATAGTTTTATCAAAGAGCATCCTGAAGCTCTGAACCTCACTAGTGGCATGAATAATATTATTTATAAAGAAGAAAAATAAAAAAGGTTAGTGATCCTTGACAATGATAATTCTGTTGTAATCTTTGTTCGCAGAAAAATTATAGGAATGGATATTGGCACTTTTTAGTTTTTATACAATTGGCAGGCTAATGCCATTTATTTTTTGATAAATATCCAAAGCATAGACATCTGTCATGCCACTGATATAATCGAGAATAGCCATGATACGTGTTTCCATATTTTCACTGTGGATGGCGTACTGGCTGCTTACTCGTCTGATAAGTTGTTGAGAATAGAATTTTTTAGGCTCCTTTGCAGCATCAGCAAAGGCTTCCATAAGGGTCTCTAATATTTTATAACCTGATAGCTCGATATCTAAAACGGGCTTACTATGGTAGATCTTTTCGTAAGCAATTTCTTCACAATTTTGATAAGCTTGTCTTACGTTGAGAGTGGCATTTTGTATGAGACTGCCTTTAAAATGTCCTGCAAGGATCTTATCTTCATTATTTACAAAGGTGTCGACACATTCTTTTTCAAGTTTCCCAATAGCACATGCTCGCATATATACTATCTTTTCATTTTCATCAGTAACACCTTCCTCGTTGATCTTATCTTCGATTTGTTGTTGCGCATTTTTGTCAAAGAAGCCAAGGAGTAATTGTCTGGTTTCTTCATAAGTAAGAATCTTGAGCTTATGCGAATCCTCAATGTCCATAATTTCATAGCATATGTCATCGGCAGCTTCTACAAGATAAACTAGAGGATGCCGGGCGTAGCGAAGGGGCTCTCCAGATTTGCTCTCGCAAATAATACCTAACTCATCAGCAATTTTTTTATAAGTTGCCTGTTCTGTATGGAAAAAACCGAATTTGCCGTGTTCGCCAGCCAGGCTACTTGCAAATGGATATTTTACGATACTAGCCAGCATTGAGTATGTCATGACAAACCCACCTTCTCTTCGTCCGTTGAACCGATGGGTAAGAAGACGGAATGCATTGGCATTCCCTTCGAAATGTGTAATGTCATTCCAGAAATCTTCACTTAATTTTTTCTTTAAATTCTTACCATTTCCTTCAGAGAAGAATGTTTGCATAGCTTTTTCTCCAGAATGTCCAAAAGGAGGGTTGCCCATGTCATGGGCCAGACAAGCGGCACTTACAATTGTTCCTATTTCTTCGAAAAGTGTATTGTTAAGTTCAGGATGCTTTATTTTCAGTTTTCGGCAGACATCGTTACCTAGACTCATTCCTAATGAAGATACTTCAATACTGTGAGTAAGTCGGTTATGTACAAAGATGCTGCCAGGTAAAGGAAAAACTTGTGTCTTATTTTGCAGTCTTCTGAAAGGTGCAGAATAGATAAGCCGATCGTAATCCCTTTTGAATTCCGATCGATCGTCATGGCGCTCAGCATGTTTGTGCTCTTGCCCCAGTCGTTTGTTAGAAATAAGTTGTAACCAGTTCATAACGCAAAAGTAATCTAATTTTGGCTAATTTGTAGCTTTTTAGAATGAAAAATGCTGGAATGTTAGGATAAAACGTTATTTTTGCATTTAAATCAATAAAACTATCTTTCTATGATTCAAGTAAAAGTCGTCAATCGAGGAAACCAGCAATTACCAACCTATGCTACAGCGCAAAGTGCAGGCTTGGATCTTCGTGCTAATATAGATGAGCCGGTGATGCTTCATCCTATGGAGAGAAAACTTATTCCGACAGGACTTCATATAGCGCTTCCTGAAGGGTTTGAGGCACAAGTCCGTCCCCGCTCTGGTCTTGCTCTGAAGCATGGCATTACGGTGTTGAATTCTCCAGGAACTATTGATGCTGATTACCGGGGAGAGATAATGGTACTTTTGATTAACTTTTCTCAGGAAAATTTTGTTATTAATAGTGGTGAGAGGATTGCTCAGATGATTATTACAAAATTTGAACAAATAAAGTGGAAAGTGACTGATTGTCTTGATGAAACAGAAAGAGGTCAGGGCGGTTATGGGCACACGGGGGTAAAATAAGCAATAGTGCTGTTTGTTTCGAACCAATAATATAAGGAAATGAAATATAATTTGAAATATAAATTCTCAGTGGTGCTGGTCGCAGGTATGTTAACCTTGCCTGTTCTTTCGGTTTGGGGAGGACATCGAAAGACAATTCTTTCTACTGGAACGCCTGTAGCAGAACTTTCTCCCAACGATCAGAAAAAGTATAATTACTTTTTCATAGAGGCTTCGAGGCAGCAAAATGCCGGTAACTATACGTCAGCCTTCAATTTGTTGCAGCATGCTTTGCGTCTTAATCCTTTCGGAGCTGAGGCTTATTATTTTCGTGCAATGTATTTTTCCCAGCTAAAGAATGATTCTCTTACACTTGTAAACCTTGAGAAGGCGGCAACTCTCAATCCTGATAATTCAACTTATCTAGAAAGGGTCGCGCAATATTATATAGGTGCCCAGAACTATGCTAAGGCTATTGAAAAGTATGAAGAACTTTCAAAGATGGATTCTGAGAATATTGATTATCTTAAAATTCTTATCCAGCTTTATAACCAGCAGAAAAATTACGACAAAATGATTGCTACGATTAATCGTCTTGAGATTGTGCAGGGAAGCAGCGAAGACATTACCTTGAGCAAAGTGAAAGTTTATGAAATGAAAAACGACAAGAAGGCTGCTTATAATGAATTAAAATCTCTTGTGGATAAACATCCGTTTGACAATAATTATAAGGTGATGTTTGCCAATTGGTTAATGCAGAATAATCGTCTTAGCGAAGCCTATAAACTCTTTACAGGTGTGCTCAATGAAGAACCTAATAACGCTTATGCTCTTTCGTCAATGTATGATTACTACAAAGCAATAAACGAAGACTCGCTTGCCAACAAACTGATGGTGAGACTGCTGGAGAACCCTAAGACGGATAATAATACTAAACTTAATTTCTTAAAGCAGGCTATTCAGCAAAGTGAACAGGTTGATGGTGATTCCCTTTATATTTTAGGTCTCTTTGATAAAGCACTTTCTAGTCCACAGATAAATGGAGATATTGCAGAATTACGAGCTGCCTATATGAGTTTAAAAAAAATGCCAGCTGATTCACTTGATAATGCTTTGAAAAAAGTATTAAGTATTGCACCGGATAATACGGGAGCAAGAATCCAGCTTATACAATCTTATTGGGCTAAGAAAAATTTTGAGAAAGTTATCGATTTAAGTAAAGTCGGGACTGAATATCATCCTGATGAAATGGCTTTTTATTATTTTGAGGGTCTTGCCTATTACCAACAAGATAAACATGATGAAGCCCTCGATGCTTTCCGAAGAGGAGTTACGGAGATAAACCCACAGAGTAATTCAAATATCGTGTCTGATTTCTATGCTATTATGGGTGACATCCTTCATCAAAAGGGAATGACGAAGGAAGCTTTTGCTGCTTATGACAGTTGTCTACAGTGGAAGGAAGATAATGTAGAATGTTTGAACAACTATGCTTACTATCTGAGTGAAGAAGACCTAAGCCTCCCTAAAGCAGAACAGATGAGCTATCGTACCATTAAGGCAGAGCCGAAAAATTCGACATTTCTTGATACTTATGCATGGATTCTTTTTAAACAGAATCGTTATGCAGAGGCGAAAATTTATATAGATCAGGCACTGAAAAATGATACGGATACTACAGCAAGTGCTGATATATTAAAACATGCTGGTGATATCTATGCTTTAAATAACCTGAATGATAAGGCTGTTGTCTATTGGCAAAAAGCTATGAATGCCGGTTGCACAGACAAGATCTTACCTAAGAAAATAAAATTGAAGAAATATATAAAAGAACGAAAATAGCGATGAAATCGATTAAAATTTGTGTTTTTGGCTTCTGCTTTATGATGCTTTCAGCTTCTTGCAGTGCTAAGCATGTGTTGGTTAGAGACAGCCAGATCAAAGATACGGTAAAGACTCAATCTTCTTCTGTTGCTCCTTCTAATGCTCTTTTGATGTTGACGTTTGCCCGTAAAGTCTATGATACTCAAGTCTATTCTTCGAATATAACAGGAAGTATGACCTTTAATCTTGTTGCCGGAGATAAGAATATCACGGTGCCAGGTTCTTTGCACATGCGCAAGAACCAGATTATTCGCCTCCAACTTTTCATACCTTTATTAGGTACAGAAGTAGGAAGAATGGATTTTACACCTGATTATGTCCTCATTGTTGATCGTATACATAAGCAATATATAAAAGCAGACTATAACCAGATAGATTTCCTTAAGAAGCAGGGTATTAATTTTTATTCTCTTCAAGCCCTTTTCTGGAATCAGCTTCTTGTACCGGGTAAAGATAAACTCTCAGATTCTGATCTTAAGGACTTTAATGTCAATCTTAATGAAAAGAATCAAAATGTGCCTCTGATCCTTCAGAAAGGACAGATGAACTACTGTTGGGAAGCCGATAAGACTTCTGGAAAAATTAATAAGGCAACGATTACTTATAGGGATAGTAAGTTTGGTACATCACGCCTAAATTGGAATTATTCTGACTTTGCTAATGTGGGAGTCAAACAATTTCCTGCTACACAGGTTTTTGAATTTGTTACGGATGCTTCTAAGCAAGTTCGGAAAGTCAAGGTCTCTATTGAAATGGATAAGGTGGAAACAGATAGTGACTGGAGTACAGAGACACAATTATCATCAAAATATACACAGATTGATGCTCAGGATGCCCTGGGTAAAATTATGAATATGTAAATGAAAAGACTTCTAATTTTTCTGTTGGCACTCATCTTTTCTCTTGCTCCTTATGCACAGAAAAGGCAACAACGTAAAGCAATCAAGATTGTAAGGACTGTTCGAAAAGAAAAACGGGCTTCCAAAACAGGTTACACTAATTCTTCCATTCGTAGTCTTCGCAATCAGAGAGCTGCTATACAGAAAAAAATACGAGAGCAGCAGGCTGCTTTGAAAGCGAATCAAATTGATGTTGAGCAACGTTTGCAAAAGCTTCTTTCCATTAATAGCGAAATAGACGAGAAACAACAGAATATAGATGGCATCCAGAAGGATATTCATCATATTGAAGGGAATATTGGCCTTTTAAGAAGTCAGCTGAAAACACTAGAGCAACAGTTGCGTGATCGTAAGGAAAAATATATTAGATCGATGCGCTATATGACTCGTCATCATACCATACAAGATAAGCTGATGTTTGTATTTAGCGCTAAAAATTTTGCTCAAATGTATCGCCGTTTCCGTTTCATTCGTCAATACGCTGCTTTTCAGAAAGCACAGGGGGATATGGTTCGGGTCAAACAGGCAGAGGTCTTAGCTAAACATCAACAGTTACAGCAGGTAAAGGGACATAAGAATGTTCTATTGTATAAAGGACGAGTTGTTAAGGGAGAACTTGAAGGTAAGAAGACAGAACAGCAGGGCGTGGTTGCCAGTTTACAGTCTCAGCAGAAAACTATTCAGAAAATCATTTCTGACCAGCAGAAGAAGGATGCTATGCTTAATGCACAAATTGATAGAATAGTTGCTCAGGAAGTAGCCAAAGCTAAGGCAAGAGCTCTGGCTGAAACAAAACGGAAAGTTGCTGCTGCAGCCGCTGCAAGGCAGAGAGCTGCAGAATTAGCTAAGAAAAGGGCTGTAGCAGAGGCTGCTGCAAAAGAAAACGCTCGTCATATAGCAGAAGCTAAAGCCCGTGAAATCCAGCTGAAGGCACAAGCAGAGGCTGCTCGTAAGGCTGCTGAACAGGCCGAAAGGCAACAGATGGCTGCAGAAGCAAAGAAAAAAAATGCTGCAGAAGTTGCAGCTAAGGTTGCTGCAGAACAGGAAGCAAGGGCTCAACAGGCGGCAAGAGCTGCTCAGTCTGTTCGTGAAGCTGCAGAACGTAAGGCTGCGGCTGATGCTGTCCGTGATAATAAGGCTATTGCAGAAGCAAAGGAAAATGCTCGAGAAGCTGAAAATCTTTCGACTGTAGATCGTATGATGAGCAATGGCTTTGAAGAAAACAGAGGGCGTTTACCTATGCCAATTACAGGAGACTATCGTATTGTAAGTCATTTTGGGCAGCATAGTGTGGCAGGATTGAACGGTGTGACGCTTGATAATAAAGGCATCAATATTCTTGGTCATTCTGGTTGCCAGGCAAGAGCAATTTATGATGGCGAAGTTTCTGCAGTATTCGGTTATGCCGGGACCTGGGTTGTGATGGTCCGTCATGGCTCTTATATTTCTGTTTATTGTAACTTGAGATCTGTGAATGTTCATCGCGGTCAGCATGTCAGCACACGTCAGGATCTGGGTACTGTTGGTACTGATAATATTCTTCAGTTTCAGCTGCGTAAAGAGACCGCCAAGCTTAATCCGGAAGTGTGGTTAGGAAGGTAAAACGAATTATTCAATAGATTTGCCATCCAGAAGATTAGCATATTGCTGGATGGCATTTCTTATTTCATCTATTTTGATGAATTCATCAGCGGAATGACTCCTGCTTGATTCCCCTGGACCTAGCTTGAAAGAAGGAAAACTCATGAGAGACTGGTCACTTAAGGTGGGAGAACCAAAAGGGACCATTCCTATGCTTATGCATCTTTTAATCAAAGGATGCTCAGGATCTATCCTTGAGGATTTCAAGCGGAAAGAATGAGCATGACATTCACTTTTTGTATGTTGGTCGATGAAATGGAATACTTCTTCATTATCATAAAATTCATTTGTGCGGACATCAACAAGCATCGTGCAGGTATCTGGAATAACATTATGCTGAGTTCCTGCATGAATGACGGTAACGGCCATCTTTGTCGGGCCAAGGAAAGGACTTGTTTTCTGAAATTGGTAGTTACGGAACCATTCCAAATCGCCTAAAGCTTCATAAATAGCATTGATTCCTTCATCTCTGGCAGCATGTCCACTTTTTCCATGTGCAATGACATCAAGTACCATCAGGCCTTTTTCTGCAATAGCCGGTTGCATATTTGTTGGTTCTCCGACGATAGCAAGGTCTATTTTCGGCAGCAAAGGCAAGGTTCGGCTAATACCATTTATGCCTGAGATTTCTTCTTCTGCAGATGCAAGATAAATATAGTTGAATTTTTGCGGTTTTAGAGAGAGAATTCTAAATAGTTGTAGTAAGGATACGAGTCCCCCACCACAGTCATTACTTCCCAGGCCATAAAGGATATCACCATCTAAAGTAGGATTAAATGGATCCCTGCTCCATGTCGCAGCCGGTTTGACGGTATCAATATGAGCATTGAGAAGTAAAGTCGGTTTATTGTCATTCCAGTCTTTGCTGATAATCCAGGTGTTATTGGCTTCAATATTACCGTTGAATCCATATTCTTTGATTTGCTCCCTTATAACACGGGCTGCATCTGCTTCAGACTTGCTGACAGAAGGAGTAGCGATGAGCTTCTTGAGAAGTTTAACTGCATCTTTAGTGTATTCTGTTATTTCCATCATGCAGACAAACTTACTTATTTTTTTTGAAATAGCTTTCTTTAGAGTTGAAAATATAAATGAAATTAGTAATATTAAGTAGTTTTATGAAAATTATTTGTCGGCACAATAAAATGAAAAAACGATAAGCTGTAGGAAATTTTCACTTTTAATTTTGTTCTTTTGTTTATTTCTGTTATCTTTGCAATATTTAAACAAAACAATTATGCAAACGAGATGTCATCTTTCTGTGCTCATTCACGAACAGGCTAAAAAACATGGTGATCGTCCTGCCTTAAATTTCAGACAGTTTGGTAGCCTTGAATGGAAGACTGTATCTTGGAATCAGTTTTCTTTACGCGTTAAGCAAGTAAGTAATGCATTCCTCAATTTAGGCATAAAGCCTCAGGAAAAAATAGCTGTATTCTCTCAGAATTGTATTCAGTACCTTTATACAGATTTTGGAGCCTATGGCGATAAGGTAATTTCTATACCATTTTATGCTACAAGTAGTGAGCAGCAGATACAGTATATGCTTAATGATGGTGAAATTCGTTTGCTCTTTGTTGGAGAACAAGAACAATATGATAAAGCTCACCGCATATTTGCATTGTGCCCTTCTCTTGAACGTATTGTTATATTTGATCACAGCGTTCGTATTAGTACACATGATCCAAACGCTCTCTATTTTGAAGATTTTATTAAATTAGGAGAAAATCTTCCTCGTCAATCGGAAGTTGAAGAGCTTTGGAAAGAAGCGTCTTATGATGATATTTGTAATATACTTTATACAAGTGGGACAACTGGTGAAAGTAAGGGTGTCGTCTTGACATATAGTCAGTATGATGCTGCTCTTGAAGGTAACCATAAGGCGGTTCCTGTTGGAGAGAACGACAGGATAATTAATTTTTTGCCTTTTACTCATGTCTTTGAGCGTGGTTGGACATATCTTGTTTTGAGTGAAGGTGCCCAACTCATCATAAATACCTATCCGAAAGAAATTCAAGAAAGTATGCGTGAAACCCATCCTACATGTATGAGTTCTGTACCTCGTTTTTGGGAAAAGGTATATATAGCTGTTAAGGCGAAGATTGATTCCTCCAATCCTATACAGAAGCGAATATTTGAAAAAGCATTGGCTATTGGGAGAAAGAGAAATGTTGAATACAAAGCTCGAGGCAAGTGGGTTCCTGCTCTCCTCGAGGTACAATATCAGCTGGTTAACAAGACGATATTAAGCCTTGTCCGTAAACAGTTAGGTCTGGAACATCCACATATTTTCCCTACGGCAGGTGCGTATGTATCACCGGAAGTGAAGGAATTTATTCATTCTATTGGTATCTTCATGATGGTGGGCTACGGTCTTACCGAGAGCCTTGCTACTGTATCTTGTGATCGTGTTGACAAGCCGTATTCTATGAATTCTGTAGGACGTCCTCTTGATGGAATTGACGTGAAAATAGGCGAGAATGATGAAATTCTTTTGAGAGGCAAGACCATTACACCTGGATACTATCATCGGGATGATATCAATGCAAAGTCTTTTGATGAAGATGGTTTCTTTCACACAGGGGATGCAGGCTATATGAAGGATGGTGAGCTTTTCTTGAAGGAACGTATTAAAGATTTGTTTAAGACCTCTAATGGCAAGTATATTGCTCCCCAGATGGTAGAATCACTTCTCTTGGTTGATAAATATGTTGATCAGGTAGCAGTTATTGCAGATCAGCGTAAGTTCGTTTCTGCACTTATTGTACCGGAGTTCCGTTTGATAGAGGATTGGGCCAGGGAACATGGCATTAAGGTTGAGTCAAGAGAAGAGCTCTGTCAAAGTGTAGAAGTACAGAAAATGATGTTTGACAGAATACAAACTTTACAACAGCAGCTAGCACCATATGAGCAGATCAAGCATCTTACTCTTTTGGCACATCATTTTTCTGTGGAACTCGGTGAATTGACGAATACATTAAAGTTGAGAAGGACTGTAATCAATAAAAATTATAAAGAATTAATCGACAAAATGTATGAATTCTAGAAAGGTAAGTAGATGATTACGTCAGATCAATTAAAAGATATCTTGGAGCGTAGAGATGCTCTCCATCGTTATTTGAATATAGATCAGAAGAAGGTTGAATTTGAGGAAGAGCAATTGCGTACTCAGGCTCCTGATTTCTGGGATGATCCTAAGTATGCTCAAGAGCAGATGAAAAAGGTCAAAGGTATAGAAAAGTGGCTTAACGGTTACCGTGAGGTGAATCGGCTGGCAGATGAACTTCAACTTGCTTTTGACTTTTATAAAGATGAAATGGTCACAGAGGAAGAAGTTGATGCTGACTATGTTAAGGCTGTCGAGGCTGTTGAGGAACTTGAGCTGAAGAATATGCTTCGGCAGGAAGAGGATCCTATGGATGCTGTCATGAAAATTAATTCAGGGGCAGGGGGTACAGAAAGTCAGGACTGGGCTTCTATGCTGATGCGTATGTATATGCGTTGGTCTGAAGCTCATGGCTATAAGGTCAAGATTACCAGTATGCAGGAAGGTGATGAAGCAGGTATCAAGAGTGTCGAAATGACCATAGAAGGTTCGGAATATGCTTATGGTTTTTTGAAATGTGAAAATGGTGTACATCGTCTTGTCCGCGTCTCTCCTTATAATGCTCAGGGAAAGCGAATGACGAGTTTCGCTTCTGTATTTGTTACTCCTTTGGTTGATGATACGATAGAAGTGTATGTTGATCCGGCAAGAGTTTCCTGGGATACTTTTCGTTCAAGCGGTGCTGGTGGGCAGAATGTTAATAAAGTAGAGTCTGGTGTCCGTTTGCGGTATCAGTATGAAGATCCTGATACAGGTGAGAAGGAAGAAATTTTGATCGAGAATACCGAGACTCGAGACCAGCCGAAGAACCGTGCAAAGGCGATGCTGCTCTTAAAATCACAGTTGTATGACCGTGCATTGAAGAAGAAGCAGGCAGAGCAGGCAAAGGTTGAAGCAGGCAAGAAAAAAATAGAATGGGGTAGTCAGATTCGAAGTTATGTTTTTGATGACCGGCGAGTAAAAGATCATCGTACCAATTATCAAACCTCTGATGTTGATGGAGTTATGGATGGTAAAATTGATGACTTTATTAAGGCTTACCTTATGGAATTTGCTGCATCAGATGCAGCTCAAGCAGAATAACCTTTATAAAAGATAGACTATGAGTAGTAATAAAGCACTTAGAAAGGCCAAGCATGATGCTTATGAGGCCAAACAGGAAAAAAGAGGTAAAAGAGTTATAGACTGGATTTTCATCGGTCTCATTATCTTGGCTGTTATTTTTATGTTATATTCTATAACAAAGGAATAGAATCATGAGTGGACTAGAAATTGAAAGAAAATTCTTGGTAAAGAAAGGCGGCATGTATAAGCGTACCGCCTTTTCCTATAGTCATATTCAGCAGGGGTATATACCTGCGGACGGAGCCACTGTTCGTATACGCATTCGTGATGACAAGGCTTATCTTACAATAAAGGGTCCTTCGCTTGATGGCATCTCTCGCTATGAGTTTGAAAAAGAGGTCTCTCTTGATGAGGCGCGACATCTCATGAACCTTTGTAAG
>RRZU013107934.1_pt1 | contig 21449 bp, 13 predicted proteins | sample 2165561 | NCBI WGS metagenome assembly RRZU01 (sample SAMN10456909, study PRJNA506462) | wastewater metagenome | isolation source: wastewater sludge | place: USA: Moscow, Idaho | reverse complement strand
AACTATAAAAAGCGCTTATGATAAAGAAGTAGAATCCTTCGTTTCGGTCATGCTTTATGATGTAAATGATAATTTCAAAGATTCAGTTGTTTATAATAACAATCCAAGATATGTGACAAACACATTAGATAGCCTGAAGACTTTTCGTTTTGAAAATTTAAAAGCCGGAAAGTATCTTCTTGTAGCCATGAAAGATTACAACAGCAATAATAAATACAATCCAAAAACGGATAAAATAGGATTCAGTAAAGAATTTATAACTATTCCAAACGATACCATTTACGAGTTGGAATTATTCAAGGAGTCACTTCCTTTTAAAGCTTTCAAACCAAGCCAAGCATCTGGAAACAGATTGTTCATGGGGTACGAAGGCGTTGTCAATTCAGTTGCTACCCTACCAAAGTTAATCTTGAAAAACAACACTGAAGTCCTGTCCAATATCATTACTAAATTTCCAAAAAAGGATTCCCTCCAAGTCTGGTATAAACCTATTAAAGTAGATTCGCTTACTTTGGCTGTAGCCAAAGACAAATACGAAGCCAATTTCACCTTTAAAATAAAAGACCAGAAAAAAGACACTTTGAGTATCTCTGCCATACAAACCGGCAACTTAAAGTTCAGAGAGCGTTTTACATTAGAGAGCTCAACTCCATTAATCCGCATTGCCAATTCTAAAATAAACATCATCAACAATGCAAAAGCCAAAGTACCTTTTACAACTGAATACGATGAATTTAATCAGAAATTGTATTTTGACTTCAAAAAGGAACCTTTAGAAAATTATAGTTTTGAAATTTTACCCGGAGCATTAACTGATTTTTACGAAAAATCAAATGATACGTTGACCTATAAATTAAATACAAGAAGCACCTCCGATTACGGGAATCTCACCGTGGCATTAGAAAATGTAAAACAATTCCCGGTCATCATAGAGCTCACGAATACAAAAGGCGATGTTTTGACTGCTGAATACACAGAAAAAAAGACCACAATAGAATTTAATTTGATAGAGCCTGCGCTTTATACATTACGTGCTATTTATGACGCCAATAAAAACAAAGAATGGGATTCTGGGAACTATTTAGAAAAGCGCCAGGCGGAGGAGGTGATTTATTTTTCCAAGGAAATCGATGTTCGCGCTAATTGGGATGTCAATCAAGTTTTTGATTTGAGCCTTCCCTACACTCCCGAACCTAAAAAGAAAACGGACAAGAAAAACTAGAACTATCTTTATTTTATTTCAAAAGAATCTCTGTCGTTTAAGAAACCTAATTTTCGTCGGGTTTCCAGCATTTTTCCCTTGTTTAACACCACTAGAAAAGACCCTTCCGATTCTTCTGGCTCCAAGATATAATCACCAAGAAAATCGACCGCTTGTGAGTGGCCAATGTATTCGTGTCCATTCGCATCAGCGCCAATTCTATTGACACCAATTACATAACTCATGTTTTCGATTGCCCGAGCTTTCAACAAAGCATCCCAAGCATGGGTTCTGATTTTTGGCCAACTTGCCACATAAATCAACAAGTCATATTCCTCTAAATTTCTGGAAAAAGCAGGGAATCGCAAATCGTAACAAATCAAGGGACAAATTTTCCACCCTAAGTAGTTCACCATTATTTTTTGGCCTCCACTTGCATACACTTTTTCTTCGCCAGCCAAAGTAAACAAATGCCTTTTGTCATAATACTCCATCTCACCGGACGGAAATACAAATACCAATCTATTGTGAAAATTTTGGTTTTCCTTTATCACTAAACTTCCCGTAATGGCACATTTTCTGGCTTTTGCCAATGCTTTAAGCCAAGTTACCGTTTTGCCACTCATAGTTTCAGCAACAGCACTTGGATTCATCGTAAAACCAGAGGTAAACATTTCAGGAAGTACAATTAAATTAACTTCCTCGACAATTGCATTGATTTTTTCTTCCAAATAGGCTCTGTTTGCTTCTGGATTTTCCCAGATTAAAGGAGCCTGTATCAGTATAACTTGCATGATTTTATTTTTTATAAAAATAAGAAATATCACAATAGACTAAGTTCATTATATTAGCAAAAAAAATAACTTTATGAAAAAGACACTATTCCTTTGCACAATGCTATTTTCAGTTTTGATTTTTGGTCAAGAAAAATCAGGAGCCAAACAATTTTGGGAAAACTTACAAAAACAATGTGGCAAATCCTTTGAAGGAGAAGTAAAAGAAGGCGCAGCCAATGATACTTTTCGAGATAAAAAGCTAGTGATGCACGTTCGCAATTGTGATGAAAATACGATTCGAATTCCGTTTTTTGTAGGAGATGATAAATCGCGAACTTGGGTATTTACATACAAAAATGATCGTATCCAATTGAAACACGACCACCGCCATGAAGATGGTTCTGAAGACAAGGTTACACAATATGGCGGAACAACCTCAAATTCTGGTTCGGCAGCACTGCAGTTTTTCCCAGCAGATCAGCAAACCTGTGATTTAATTCCAAATGCTGCTGCAAATGTATGGTGGATAACTCTAGACGAAACATCATTCACTTACAATTTAAGACGTATCGGTTCAGACCGATTGTTTACGGTAAAATTTGATTTAACAAAAACAGTTCCAACACCTTCGGCTCCTTGGGGATGGAAAGACTAAACGATTTGTAAAATCTAACGTTTATTTATATAAAAAAACGCATTCAATTTTGACATTGAATGCGTTTTTTAAATTATTTAGTTCTTTACTTGTTATCGACTGCGCTCGAACTAACAAAAACCCATTGGTATTATCCTTTCAAACTTGCTGATAGGTATTCTCTGTTCATACGAGCAATGTTTTCTAGAGAAATTCCTTTAGGACATTCTACTTCACAAGCTCCGGTGTTGGTACAGTTACCAAAACCTTCGGCATCCATCTGGTGAACCATGTTCAATACACGATCAACTGCTTCAATTTTTCCTTGTGGCAATAACGCATATTGAGATACTTTTGCAGCAACAAATAACATTGCCGATGAGTTTTTACAAGTAGCAACACAAGCTCCGCAACCAATACAAGCAGCAGCATCAAATGCTTCATCAACGTCATCTTTGTTAATTGGAATTGTATTCGCATCGATAGTATTTCCAGAAGTATTTACAGATATAAATCCTCCTGCATGTTGGATTCTATCAAAAGAACTACGGTCAACAACTAAATCTTTTACAACTGGAAAAGCAGCTGCACGGAAAGGCTCGATTGTAATGGTATCGCCGTCCTTGAACATACGCATGTGCAATTGACAAGTAGTTACTCCTCTATCTGGCCCGTGTGCCTCACCGTTGATATACAAAGAACACATTCCGCAAATTCCTTCGCGACAATCGTGATCAAATGCGACTGGCTCGCCACCTTTGTTAATTAAATCTTCATTGAAAACGTCTAGCATTTCAAGGAATGACATATCTGGCTCAATTCCGTCGATTTTATAATCAACCATTGCTCCTTTATCTTGGGCGTTTTTCTGACGCCATATTTTTAATGTAAGTTTCATACTGTTTTAGTTTGAAAGTCATAAAGTCGAAAGTCGAAAGTCATTTGACAAGGAGCCATTTGACTTTATCACTTTAGTCTTTGGACTAATTGCTATTTGTAATTTCTTTGAACTAGTTTAACCGCGTCAAATACCAAAGCTTCTTTATGTAAAACAGCATCACTTGGTTTTCCTTTGTATTCCCATGCTGCAACGTATGCAAAGTTTTCGTCATCACGTTGTGCTTCTCCTTCAGGTGTTTGGTATTCTTCACGGAAGTGACCTCCACAAGATTCGTTACGGTGTAAGGCATCTTTAGCAAACAATTCTCCTAGCTCAAGGAAATCAGCAACACGTGTCGCTTTTTCTAATTCTTGATTGAATCCTTTGTCAGTTCCTGGAACTCTAACATCTTTATAAAACTCTTCACGTAAAGCTGCAATTTCTACAATTGCTTCGTTAAGACCTTTAGCATTACGAGCCATACCTACTTTGTCCCACATAATTTTTCCTAATTTCTTGTGAAAATAGTCAACAGAATGTGTTCCGTTATTGTTCATGAATTTTTCAATTTGGTCTTTCACTCCTTTTTCAGCAGCTTGAAACTCAGGCAAATCTGTAGAGATTGTTCCCATTTTGATATCTGGAGATAAATAATCACCTATTGTGTAAGGCAATACAAAATATCCATCAGCCAAACCTTGCATCAAAGCCGAAGCTCCTAAACGGTTAGCTCCGTGATCTGAGAAGTTTGATTCACCAATAGAGAAACATCCTGGAATTGTAGTCATTAAGTTATAATCAACCCAAGTTCCACCCATGGTGTAATGCACCGCTGGATAAATCATCATTGGCGAAGTGTATGGATCTTCATCTACAATTTTATAATACATTTGGAACAAGTTCCCGTATTTACTTTTAACAACTTCAGTCCCTAATTTAGTAACAAGTGCTGCATCATTAGAATCAAGTCCTTTTACATAGGTTTGCTCTTTTCCATAACGTTGAATTGCTGCTGCAAAATCTAAATAAACGGCTTCACCTGTTTTATTTACTCCAAAACCGGCATCACATCTTTCTTTAGCCGCGCGAGAAGCAACGTCTCTAGGAACTAAATTACCAAATGCTGGGTATCTTCTTTCTAAATAGTAATCTCTTTCTGCCTCAGTTAAATCTTTAGCTTTTTTCTTTCCTTCACGAATAGCTACAGCATCTTCGATTTTTGCAGGAACCCAAATACGTCCGTCATTACGTAAAGATTCAGACATCAAAGTTAATTTTGATTGGTGCTCTCCAGAAACTGGGATACATGTTGGGTGAATTTGTGTGTAACAAGGATTAGCGAAGAATGCTCCTTTTTTGTGGATTTTCCATGCTGCAGTAGCATTAGAACCCATTGCATTTGTTGACAAAAAGAAAACGTTTCCGTATCCTCCAGAAGCAATTACAACTGCGTGAGCAGAATGCCTTTCGATTTCACCAGTAATCAAGTTACGAGCGATAATCCCTCTTGCTTTTCCGTTTATGATTACTAAATCTAGCATTTCGTGACGGTTGTGCATTTGTATTTTTCCACGACCGATTTGACGGTTCATTGCAGAATAAGCTCCTAATAATAATTGTTGTCCTGTTTGTCCTTGTGCATAAAATGTACGAGAAACTAAGGCACCACCAAAAGAACGGTTGTCTAATAATCCCCCATATTCACGAGCTAATGGTACTCCTTGAGCCACACATTGATCAATAATATTGTTAGAAACTTCAGCTAAACGGTGTACGTTAGCTTCACGTGCACGGTAATCTCCTCCTTTTACGGTATCATAAAACAAACGGAATATGGAATCTCCATCTCCTTTGTAATTTTTTGCTGCGTTGATTCCGCCTTGTGCTGCAATAGAGTGCGCACGACGAGGTGAATCCTGAAAACAAAAAGCTTTTACGTTATATCCTAATTCTGCTAAAGTTGCAGCAGCAGAACCTCCAGCAAGTCCTGTACCAACAACAATAATATCTAAATTACGTTTATTCGCAGGGTTTACTAAATTAATATGATCTTTATAGTCTGTCCATTTGTCCGAAATTGGACCGCTAGGAATTTTTGAATCTAATGCCATTTATAATTTAATATTAATGATTAAAATGATGAAATAATGCAATGAAAATGAAACCAAAAGGAATAACAATTGCAAAAGCATATCCTAATGTATGCAAAGATTTTGAATATTTATTATTGAATCCAACCGATTGCATTGAAGAATTGAAACCATGCCACAAGTGCAATGCCAACAATAAAAATGATATACTGTATAAAGCAGTACGAACTGGGCTTTCAAATTTTACAACTAGCTCATGAAAATACCTAGTTTCGTTTAGGGGATTAGCTTCGACGTATTTGTAAACCATCTCCGGAAGCCAAAAATCATACGAATGTAATCCTAAAAATGCTAAAATTACTACTCCCGAATAAATCATGTTTCTTGAAGGCCAAGACGAATTCGCAGCTCCGTTATTTTTTGCATAAGGAATAGGTCTAGCGCTTTTATTTTTGATTTCTAAAACGAAACCCATAATAAAGTGAAAAACAACACCAAAAATTAAAATGGGCTGAATCACATACTGAACCAGTGGATTATTTCCCATAAAATGAGAAATGGAATTAAAAGTATCAGGACTAAAGACCGAAGTCATGTTAATAAAAAAATGCTGTGCTAGAAACACCATCAAAAAAATACCTGAAAGCGCCATAGCTACTTTTTTTGCTATTGACGATTTCAATAATGCAGATTTTGCCATAAGAATTTGTGTGAATTAATTTAAAAATCACACAAAAATAAAGGAAATAGTAATGAACTACAACCTTTTCGCTGCAATTTAGAATCATTTTAAAGTGTTAAAAACCCTTATAGCAATTCACTCGAAAACAACGCTTAAATCACTAAACACCCGACACATAAGTTAAAAAAAAGAACTTTAACCACATAAATTGAATTCATTATTGTCAAATATTTATATTATAATTATGATATCAATAATTTTGACCTCTATTAAATTTTAAATCCCTAAAACCACAAAAGATCATGACTTTATAACGCTAAAAAAAATACTGTTAAATCACAAAAAGCTACTTTAACCTTTGGAAACACACAACATGAAAACCGGAATTAACGCTGGTTTTTTTGAGGTTGTCAAAGCATATTTACTATTAAAATTTTGGCGAAAGCCGTAAATATCGAACTCATAAGCTGATAAAAAGGATTGGTTTAATTAAAATGACATTGTTGGACATACCACAAGATGCTGTCGTTTTGGGTAGATTCTGCTTGCCTCTCCACGAAAAAAAACCGAGGGATTTCAATTGTGAAATCCCTCGGTTTTTTTTAACGTAAAGACAAAATTCAACTAACTGAATTTTTCCATGTATTGCTGTACAATTAAATCGGTATTTTCATTTCGAGTTTTCTGCTCTAATTGAATTGGCGGAGATGCTCTTTCTAAACAATTTTTGACGGCACAAGTTTCACAGGTAACTCCTACGAGTTGTTTGGGAATGGTTTGATTTTCCATGAATTTAAATTTCTTCTTCATGCTAGGCGTAATCAGTATTCCCACAGAAATACTTCTCAGACAATCTTTTTTGAAAGGATCTTCAGTAGCCGAAGAAAAGACAAGATATTCATTGCTGCTGTTATCATAACGAGAAATCTGAGCGCTGAAACAATGTGTTTTATTTTGCTTTATTGCTTCGACAATTGTTTTTACAGAAACCCATCTTCTACAATAATGCTCATTCATTTCGTTCGCATGTGGCTCCTGTTGATTCGTTATATGCAGTTCTTTTTTTATTTGATACGTATCTGAACCGATCTGATGTGACAATCGAAGAAAGAAAAGGTTTTTTAGCTGAAAATCTTTTGGTAAAATATTCGTTAGTCTTTGATAGAACGATTCCGGCGACGCATTAAACGCACCCATAAGCTCAATCATTTCCTCTGTCTTGGGGTCTGTTTTTGACAAAAATACATCCAGTTTGTCAATCAATAACTGCCTTGGGATGAGCAAGGCTCCCGCAAAATAGGAGGCGTAAAAATTGTTTAAAACCTGATCAAAATTATCAAATTTAATCCAACTAAAAGTGTATAACCTTTCCTTAATTTCAAGGTAATTATATGCAATTTCTTTTGCCAAAATAAACGCTTTTTGAGCTTCATCAATGTCTAAAGAAAGGAGTAATGTTTTACTTTTTGGTACAAAAATCGACCTCAAATCGCCCAATTGTTCTTGTTCAGAAAAAATAAGTTCTTTAATCGTATATCCATACTCCTCTATCAATATCGCCGTTAATTCATCGACAGAAATTTTGGTGTTCATATTCACATGAAATGCCTTCGAGAAGTCCAACACCTTTTTTTCCAAGTCCTCAAAATAATTATTGTGTGCTTCTTGATAAGATCGCAATGCAGCTAGAAAGAAACTTTCTCGTGTCAAATTATAATGTTGCGCAATTTCAATTATTGTACTTATAAACGCATTCACTTTTGCAGGAGCATTAGCAATAATATCAATAAGGTCATTTTCTTGAATACCGAAGACGTCTAAAGGGATCTCTTTTAGAATACCTGATTTTAAAATTTCACCAATAGGTGCCAAATTGTTATCTAGTTTTAAAGAAACCATACTGTCATAGGAAACTTCTAATTTATCAGCTAGAAGAATGATTTTATCCGTTTTAGGATATTTTTTCCCTTTTTCAATCTCATTCAAATACGATTTTGACAGCTCAGTGATTTTGGCCAATCCAAATAACGATAAATTCTTGTTGGTGCGAGCCTGCTTCAGTTTCAGTCCAAAAATTAACTTGATATAATCCTTTTCTACATTCATATTTCAAAGGTAAACAAAAAAAAATTTAGTGCGAAAAAAAAATATTTTTCATTTTTAGCGTACGTTCGCTTGTTTTGTAAAAAACTTTTTGTACTATTGCAATGTCGCACAATCAAAAATTATTAGTAAATATTCATTATCGTTAAATTAAATACATTAAAAAATGGAAACAAAGGAAATAAACTCAAGCTATTTGTTAAAATTAACAGAAAAAACCACCGAACACTACCCAGAAATCTTAACTGACGAAGCAATGGCTTTTCTGTCTGTCCTTCACGAAAATTTCAACGAAAAAAGACTAGCGCTTTTAGAGGAACGGAAAAAGCAACAAGTTTTATTTAATCAAGGCGCATTACCCACTTTTCCTACTGAAACAAAAAACATTAGAGAGAGTAACTGGGAAGCCGCCACAACTCCTGACGATTTATTAGATCGTAGAGTTGAAATAACGGGGCCAGTAGACCGAAAAATGGTTATCAACGCATTGAATTCAGGAGCAAAAACTTTTATGGCTGATTTTGAAGACAGCACCTCCCCAACTTGGAGCAACTTGATGACTGGCCAACAAAACCTGAAAGATGCGGTAAACAAAACCATTACTCTGGAAGACACCATAAAAAATAAAAAATACAGACTGAACGACACAACTGCCGTACTGATAGTAAGACCAAGAGGATTGCATCTACCAGAAAAACATCTTTTGATTGATGATCAGCAAGCTTCTGGTTCACTAATTGACTTTGGCTTGTATGCTTTTCATAATTACAAGCAACTTATTGAGGATGGAACAGCGCCCTATTTTTACATCCCAAAATTAGAACATTATTTAGAAGCTAGATGGTGGAATGAAGTTTTCGAATTCACGCAGGAATATTTGGGTGTAAAAAAAGGAACTTTCAAAGCAACGGTTTTAATCGAAACAATAACCGCCAGTTTTCAATTAGACGAAATAATTTTTGAATTAAAAGATCATATTGTAGGCCTTAACTGCGGAAGATGGGATTACATTTTTTCATACATTAAAAAATTAAGAAAAAACAAAGCTTTCATCGTTCCAAACAGAGATCAGGTAACAATGACTGCGCCATTTATGAGTGCGTATTCCCAATTAGTTATTCAAAGATGCCACAAACGAAACATCCATGCAATAGGTGGAATGGCCGCCCAAATTCCGATAAAAAACAATGAAGAAGCCAATAAAATTGCTTTCGACAAAGTAATTGCCGACAAAGAACGCGAGGCAAAAAATGGACATGACGGAACTTGGGTTGCACATCCGGATTTGGTTTCGCTTGCCATGACAGTATTTGATAAATACATGCCGACCAAAAATCAGATTCATGTAAAAAGAGAAGACGTACACGTTACTGAAAGTGATTTACTGGAAAATCCAAAAGGAACAATTACTGAGGAAGGCGTTCGAAAAAACATCAGTATTTCTGTTTTATATATCGCTTCATGGCTCAACGGACAAGGCGCTGCCGCATTACATAATTTAATGGAAGATGCCGCAACCGCAGAGATTTCGAGATCACAATTGTGGCAATGGCTTCAGAACGAAGTGATTTTGGACAACCAAAAAGTATTGAGTGAAAAATACTATCACCGACTAGCTTTGGAAGAATTTGAAAAATTAAGAAAGCTCGTTGGAGACGAAAATCATGAAAAACAAAAATACAGACTCGCCGAACAATTATTAGATATTCTAGTGGTCAACGACAATTTTATCGAATTTTTGACTATCCCAGGATATAAATACTTGTAAAAATCAATTCTAAAAATAGCACTCTACAACACCTATTAATAAAAAAATAAACATGAAAAATACAGAAACAAGAATTCAAGAATTAGTTACCGACTGGCTTACGAACCCAAGATGGAATGGCATTGAGCGACCATACTCCGCTGAAGAAGTGGTAAAGCTGCAAGGTTCTTATCAAATAGAACACAGTGTTGCCAGAATTGGAGCCAATAATTTATGGAACAAGCTAAACACTCAGGATTTTGTAGCAGGTCTTGGCGCGCTTACCGGAAATCAAGCTATTCAAGAAGTAGAAGCGGGATTGGATGCTATTTATTTAAGCGGATGGCAGGTTGCTGCTGATGCAAACGTAGCTGGCGAAATGTATCCTGACCAATCTTTATATCCTGCTAACAGCGTTCCGCTAGTAGTAAAACGAATTAATAATGCCCTGCTAAGAGCAGATCAAATACAAGTGGTTAACGGAACTACAGACAAAAAACAATATTTAGTTCCTATCGTTGCGGATGCCGAAGCTGGTTTTGGTGGAAACCTTAATGCTTTTGAATTAATGAAAGCAATGATTGAAGCTGGTGCTGCTGGAGTTCACTTTGAAGATCAATTAAGCTCTGCCAAAAAATGTGGTCACTTAGGCGGGAAGGTATTGGTTCCTACTCAAGAAGCCATCAACAAATTGATAGCAGCTCGTTTAGCAGCTGACGTTATGGGAACGCCAACAATTGTTGTTGCTCGTACAGATGCAGATGCAGCCAACTTATTAACTAGTGATATTGACCCAAGAGATGCTAAATTCATCACAGGTAAAAAAACTGGAGAAGGTTTTTTCTATGTAAATTGTGGTGTAGAGCAAGGAATTGACAGAGGATTGAGTTATGCTCCTTATGCGGATTTAATCTGGATGGAAACTAGTAATCCAGACCTTGATTACGCAAGGAAATTTGCTGAAGGAATTCATGCGAAATTTCCAGGAAAAATGTTAGCGTACAATTGTTCACCATCTTTCAATTGGGCTGCAAAATTATCAGTTGCTGAAATGGAAACGTTCAGAGAAGATCTTGCTGCAATGGGATACAAATTTCAATTTATCACATTAGCTGGATTCCACGCATTGAACACCAGTATGTTCGAATTGTCTAAAGCCTACAAAGAAAGAGGAATGGCAGGATATTCTGAATTACAAGAAAGAGAATTTGCATTGCAAAAACACGGTTTCAAAGCGGTAAAACATCAAGGTTTCGTAGGTACTTCTTATTTTGATGCGGTACAAAATACCGTTACAATTGGAAAGTCTTCTACAACTGCCATGAAAGATTCTACAGAAACTGCACAGTTTTAAAAAACAATAAAGTACATAAAAAAAACACGATTTCAGTTGGAATCGTGTTTTTTATTTTTACAAAATAAAAACTATTTACTTTGATTCTATAATTTCAAGATTGGTAAAAACGTTTTCTTTTCCCTTTTGAATACTGATTTTATTGATTGAAATTGGAAGGTAATATTTGCCATTCTTGGATTCTTCCAATTTTAGCTTTTTGTCTTTCTTTTTCCAATTATCTGCTTTTGATTTAGCAATCGAAAGATCATAAGCAAGATTATTCAATCCCTTTACAGCTTTTATTTTTTGAGAAAAAACAACTTCTTTCAAGCTATTTTCAACTTGAATCACTACTTCTGTATCAGAATCTGAATAAAACCAAATCTCCGCTTTTGGCTCAGCAGCTTTAGCCCAAGAACTCCAATTATTACCCCATTCTTTCGATTTTTTTATCTTTTTAATTTCAAAAACATGAAGATTTTCTGCCAAGACTTTTTCATTCAATTGTTGCACTGGCTCTAGATTCACTTTATAAATGGAACGACCATGAGTCCCCACTACTAAATCTTTAGCCTTCTTTTGGATTACTAAATCATGGACAGCTACATTTGGAATACCGTTAGAAAAATCATTCCAAAGAGATCCTTTATTCAACGAAACGTACACCCCATTGTCTGTCCCGAGATATAAAACATCCTCATTGACATTGTCTTCTACAAGAACATTCACGGGGCTTGTAGGTAAATTAGTAGCGATATTTATCCATGTTTGACCAAAATCATCCGACATATAAACGTAAGTTGTAAAATCATCGTTTCTATATCCGTTTAATGTTACATAGACTCTTTCTTTCTTGTGTGCAGAAGCCACAACTCTCGAAATCCATCTGTTTTGAGGCAAATTTCCTGAAATTATATTCCAAGTTGCACCACCATCTTTCGAAACATGAACCAATCCATCATCACTCCCGGTGTAAAGCAAACCAAACTGTAATGGGCTTTCGCTTATAGCTGCTATTGTCCCAAAGGCAACATTTCCTTCCTTTGCTCCTTGCGTCAAATCAGGCGAAATAGCCGTCCAAGTTTGTCCTTGATTCATGGAACGATGCAAGAAATTAGATCCCATATACAAAATTTCTTGATTGTGTGAAGACAATAAAATAGGTGTTTGCCAATTGTATCTAAAAGGTTTTTCGCCTTTTTTCTGTACTGGCGAAATATAATCTCGTTTATTATTTGCACGATCAATTCTGTAATAATTTCCAAATTGAAATCCTGTAAAAACAATATTTGGACTTCTTTTATCAATTTGTATTTGCATACCGTCTCCACCAATCAAATTTTCGTACGGATATTTTCCAGTTTGATACCATTCCGATGAAAACTTATAATTACTTGGCCCAACCCAAACACCATTATCCTGCATTCCTCCGTAGATATTATAGGGCTCCTGCTCATCTACATTTACGGCATAAAACTGACTTACGCCGTGAGAATTCCCCTTGAACCAATGTGCTCCATCATCATAAGAAATATTCAAACCACCATCATTTCCATTAATTAAATGCCCTGATTTATTTGGGTTAACCCAAACAACATGATGATCCGCATGAACGTTATCTTCACTAATGGAAGTAAAAGTTATACCGCCATCATTTGATTTTATAATAGGCACGCCTGACAAATAAATTTTATTTACATCATTTGGATCTACAGATAAAACACTAAAATAATACCCGTAGGAATAAAAGAAATCATCTATAAAACCTGGGTGTGTTTTAGTCCAATTCTTTCCTCCATTACTTGATTTGTACACTTCAGCTCCAATAACTTCTTTTTCAGCTAAACTATTTATGGCTTCCAAAACCACTTTAGCTGCCTCATTCGGCTGTAGATAACCGTTTTGAATCCAATGTTTGATATTCTCAGCTCTAAATTTTTCCGTTAAACCGTAATTTTTCAAAATAGAATTTAGACTTTTATTGGGGATTTTTAAGAATTCGTCACCAGGAACAGAAAACGCAATTGGCAGGGAATTGCTTTTTTTAGACTCCAAAGGCCTTTTGAATTGGTTGTCCAAGACGGCATAAACGGTAGCATCGTCGTAAACCGCTAAACCAATTCGACCAACACCTTCACCAACCGGGAATCCACTTTCAGCAGTTGTAAAAAGTTTCCAAGTCAGACCTGCATCTTCACTTTTATAAATCCCAGAAGTGGCTCCGCTTCCTATAAAATCCCATGCTTTCCTGTCTTTACTCCAAGATGCTGCATATTGAACATTAAAGTTTTTTGGCGAAACAACCACATCAATAATCCCTGTTTCATCATCAATATAAAGGGTTTTATTCCACGTTTTTCCACCATTGGTCGTTTTAAAAATTCCTCTCTCTTCATTTTTTGAATACAAATGACCTACGACTCCCACAACAACTTCATCAGCATTAGAGGGATTAATCAAGATCCTACTAATATGATGACTATCAAGCAATCCCATATTTTGCCACGTTTTCCCTTTATCTTCGGATTTTAAGATTCCGATTCCGGCATAAGACGACCGGGAGGAATTTACCTCTCCAGTTCCAACCCAGATAGTTCCTCGCTTCCAATCTATCGCAATATCACCTACATTTTGTGTAGGTGCCGAATCCATAACAGGTGAAAAGCTCATTCCGTTATTATTGGTATACCAAAGTCCTCCTGAAGCATAACCTACGTAGAGCTCTATTGGGTTTTCAGGATTTACATCTACATCGACAACTCGACCGCTCATTACTGTAGGACCTACATTATCAAAAACAACATTCTGAAAAAGAGATTGACTTTCCATTTGTTTTTTGGTTTCCAATGCTTTTTGAATCGCATCAGCAGAAACTTGTCCCCAAGAGAAACTTTGTACAATTAAGGCAGAGAAGAATAGTGTTTTTTTCATGTAGAACTGATTTTAGATGGAAAATTAATCATTAAAATAGTTATCCTAAAATTTTATAGCGTAATTAACATCCGTTTCCCTCAAAGTTACTATTTTTGATTATTCAATCGTAAAACCAAATTGTTATGAAATGAGCATCGTAATAAATGATATAAAAACCAACAGTAGCTCCATGCGAAGTACAATTTACCAAAAAAAAACAAACAAATGAAATACCATCAAATTGACCGAGATTTATTTATAAAAAACAGAAAGAAATTCATGGCTCAGATGAAGCCAAAAAGCGTTGCTGTTTTCAACTCTAATGATATTTATCCGACAGGCGCCGATAGCACAATGCCATTTGTACAACACCGCGATATTTTTTATTTAAGTGGTGTCGATCAGGAAGAAAGCATTTTATTACTTTTCCCAGACGCCCCTTACGAGCACCAAAGAGAGATGCTATTCTTGAAAGAAACCAGCGAACACATTGCAATTTGGGAAGGTGAAAAACTCACTAAAGAGCGTGCTTTTGAAGTTTCAGGAATCAAAACAGTACATTGGTTACCAGATTTTGAGAAAGTTTTATTCGAAATGATGACCCATTCTGATACCATTTACATCAATACTAACGAACATTATCGTGCCACTGTAGAAACCGAAACACGTGAAGCCCGATTTGTAAAATGGTGGAAAGAAAAATACCCGGCACATACTGTCGCAAAAAGTAATCCGATTTTGCAACGCCTTCGTTCTGTAAAAGAAACCGAAGAATTGGATTTAATCCAAAACGCTTGTAACATTACCGAACTCGGCTTTAGAAGACTACTATCATTTGTAAAACCAAACGTAACCGAATTTGAAATTGAAGCCGAATTAATTCATGAATTTATTCGAAATCGCTCCAGAGGTTTTGCTTACACGCCAATTATAGCCTCAGGAAATAATGCGAATGTGTTGCACTACATTGAAAACAACCAGCAATGCAAAGATGGGGATTTAATTTTACTGGACGTTGCGGCTGAATATGCAAATTATTCTAGTGACATGACACGAACAATTCCGGTTTCAGGAAAGTACTCTAAAAGACAAAAAGAAGTGTACAACGCCGTTTTGAATGTTAAAAACGAAGCGACTAAAATGCTAACAACAGGCACACTGTGGAAACAATACCATATTGAGGTTGGAAAATTAATGACGTCAGAATTACTAGGTTTAGGTCTTATTGACAAAGCCGACGTTCAAAACGAAAACCCCGAATGGCCTGCTTATAAAAAATATTTCATGCACGGAACTTCGCACCACATGGGATTGGACACGCATGATTACGGAATTTTAACAGAGCCCATGCAAGCTAATATGGTATTTACCGTAGAACCAGCAATTTATATTCCTGCAGAAGGTTTCGGAATCCGTTTGGAAGATGATGTCATCGTTCAAGAAAGCGGCGAACCATTCAATATGATGCGCAACATCCCAATTGAAGTCGACGAAATCGAAGAATTAATGAACAGTTAATTTCTTAAAAATACACACAACCAATCGGTTTACAGCAATGTGAACCGATTTTTTTTTTGGGGCGCAACCCAGCCTCCGTAAACTCCGGCTGCGTCGGGCTATCCGCTACAAGTCCTCGCACCGCATAAAAATGCGGCACTGTGAGCTTTCCACTTCTATCCCTTGCGCGCTACAACAAGAAAGTATAGGACTTAACAATCTCGATTCCAAAATTCAGCTAAAAGCTGTACCTTTATAATCTAGCTTCCGACTTATTTAAAAAACGCAACTATTTTATTAAACATATTCTTAATCTACTTAAACCATCAAGGAATTTAACTACTAATTCTAAATGGAACTTAATTTCTTAACGGTAAAAAACTTTTAAATAAAATCTTAAAATACAGAAATCATGCAAGCACACGAAATAGATTACCACATATATGGCGAGGAAATGCAATATGTAGAAATAGAATTAGACCCGCAGGAAATTGTAATTGCCGAAGCAGGAAGTTTTATGATGATGGACAATAACATCCAGATGGAAACCATTTTTGGGGACGGTTCCGAACAGGAAAACGGATTATTGAGCAAACTTTTAAGCGCTGGAAAAAGAGTATTGACAGGCGAAGGTCTTTTTATGACAGCGTTCATCAACCAAAACAATACTAAAAGCAAAGTTTCATTCGCCTCACCATATCCCGGAAAAATTATCCCAATTGATTTAACACAATTTGACGGAAAATTCATTTGCCAGAAAGATGCGTTTCTATGTGCTGCCAAAGGCGTTTCGGTTGGAATCGAATTCTCTAAAAAACTCGGTCGTGGATTGTTTGGGGGCGAAGGTTTTATCATGCAAAAAATAGAAGGTGACGGAATGGCGTTTGTGCACTCTGGCGGAACATTAGCTAAAAAAGAATTAACCGCAGTCGAAACCCTAAAAGTAGACACCGGTTGCATCGTAGGTTTTACCAAAGATGTCGATTATGATATTGAGTTTATTGGCGGTATCAAGAATTCTATTTTTGGTGGCGAAGGTCTATTTTACGCCACACTTCGCGGACCAGGAACCGTTTACGTTCAATCCTTGCCTTTCAGCCGATTGGCTGATAGAATCATTGCCTCTGCCCCAAAAGCAGGAGGAAAAAGTCGTGACGAAGGAAGTTTACTAGGCGGATTAGGAAATTTATTAGATGGCGATAATCGATTTTAATTTATTCATGAACTAAACATTCCAACACTAAATTGTCATCAGGACGAAGCAAGGATCTTCCTTTTTACACACATTAAATGACACTACCATTATGGGAATTCCCGTTAGTTTATTCATTTGTTGAGATTCCTCCTTCGTCGGAATGACAAAATAACAAAAGCAAATGATTGTCGTTTTTACTCTTCCATTAACTTATAATTCCTCTATTTTTTAAAAAAAATAAAGCGCTAATTTTGCAATTGCTCTAAACTAAAAAATTGAAACAAATCCTCTTTAAAAACACCAATATTTCCTATTCCGATACCGGAAAAGGCACCGCTATTGTCTTGCTTCATGGATTCTTGGAAAACAAAGGCATGTGGGATTTTTACAGTCAAAAATTTGCTAAAAAAAACCGCGTCATCACTATAGATTTATTAGGTCATGGCGCAACGGAATGTTTGAGTTATGTGCAAACGATGGAAGATAATGCCGATGCCGTTCACGCGGTTTTATCAGAACTACGCATCCGAAAAGCCATTTTTGTCGGACATTCTATGGGTGGTTATGTGGCTTTGGCTTTCGCCGAATTGTATCCTGACACTATAAAAGGACTGGTTTTATTAAACTCGACCGCAAGTGCCGACAGCGAGGAACGAAAAACAAATCGGGACCGCGCTATTAAAGTGGTAAAACATTCGTTTATGAATTTTATTTCCCTTTCGATAGCTAATTTATTCAGTGAATCCAACAGAGAACGGCTTGCGTCAGCAATTGAAAACGTAAAGAAAGAAGCTTTAAAAACGCCATTGCAAGGAATCGTTGCGTCACTGGAAGGAATGAAAATACGACAAGACCGAGAAGTGTTATTGCACCTTACACCTTATCCAAAACTAATGATTCTGGGCGAAAAAGATCCTGTTCTGAATTATGAAGAAACCAAACAGCAAATCGAAAACACGGCTGTTAAACTGGTGACTTTCCCTGATGGACACATGACTCATATTGAAAACCAAGACCAACTACTGATTGTTTTATTGGCTTTTTTTAAAAGCATCTAAATCATTCCGGACCTCAAATAGCCTTTTTCCACCAATTCGTTTGTATCTTTTAAATGGTGCATTTTTCCTTCTTTCATCAACGCTAGTTTTGTGGAAACCTTAATCACATTCTCATAGTTATGATCCGTGATAATAATGCCTTTTACACTGGACATTGTAGTGATTAATTTATTAATTTTTTCAATCATTATGGGCGATAAACCATTGTAAGGCTCATCTAACAAAACAAATTTTGACGCATTATTCAGGATTAATTTAATTTCTAAATACCGTAATTCTCCGCCGGATAAATGCTTTATTTTTTTGTTCAGCATGGATTGAATCATTTCATCGGCATAAAAATCCTGTAATTTCTCTTTGGCAATAGCCAATTGAATTGTCTTTTTTATCGAAAATGAATTTGGAATAAAATTATCTTGAGGCAAATAACTAATTTCATTTAGCAACTCGCTGGTTTTTGACTTCACGACGCCATCCACTCGAACAAATTTAAAGTCGGCAGTGACAATTCCGAAAATGATTTTTAACAACGTAGATTTTCCAGAACCATTTCGTCCTAAAATGCCAATAATATCCGCGGTTTCACATTTCAAATACACATCTGAAACTATGATTTTCCCATCATACTGTTTTTGAACACTGTCTACTTCTAAAACACTCTTTGTCATACGAATTTCAAAACTACATTAATGACTAAAATCAGCACCAACGAAAAAACAAAATTCAGTAGAAAACCATACACAAACAATTGCATTTTCGAAATTCCATTATTGTAATAAAACAAATATTCATTTTTAGCATTCACCTCTTTTATCAAAATACTGATACAGAAACCAAAAATAACAAGTACGTATTTGAAGGTTTCAAACCCTCCAAAAACCCATGCCAAAGCGCTTATTGACACGTTCATTGTCAAAGTGCTTTTGTAAAACTCAAAGATGTTGGCTAATTTTCTGATTTGGAATTCTGTTTAAATTAATTTCTCTTCAAAAGGAACATTTTCGTCTAAAATTTCACTTAATAAAAGAACCATTTGTTCTAGATAATTGCTCAAAATTTCTTCATTTATTATTGAATATATCTCTTTGTCTTCTTTGAAATTAAATGGCAGAAAACCTGCTTTTAAATTCTTGAAAGAGATAATTCCTGCTTCAATTGGCTTGTCTTTTGCTTCCTGCTCATACATATATGCATACGCCAGCACCTGAATAATCTTATCGGTTTTAATATCTTCGGTCAATGCCTCCCAAGTTTTCAAAGTGACACTTGCTTTTTCTACTTTACCAGTTTTATAATCGATAATTCGAATGATTCCGTTTCGCTCTTCAATTCGGTCTACATTTCCTTTTATCAAAACTGGAAATGGTAAATTAGGATGCGTTAATTGTCGCGCAAAGGTTTCCTCTAACGCCAATATTTTAATCGCATCGCCATTCTTAATGCTTTCTTGTTCCACTTTCAAAAAGTTCGAAACATTGCGTTTGGCTACTTCAAACGCCAACAAATTTCTTCCTTTTTTAATTTCTCCTTCTTTGTAAACCAATTTAAATTGTTTTACAACCTCAGCATCAATTTGTTTGAAACAATTTAAAATATCACTTTCAGAAATAAATCTCCCAATAAAAGGTTCGTATAAAACCTTCAATGTTTCATGAATAATAGTTCCCAACGTATTAAGGGCTATATTTTCCTCCACTTCTTCAACTTCACTAATGCGTAAGATTTTCTGAAAATAAAACTGAATTGGATTCCGAATATAACTTGTCAATGCCGATGGAGAAAATCCTTTTTCTGCGATTTCTTTTAATCGTACCATCACACTCTCCGACTTTGGAATTACCATCGGCTGATACGCTGTTTCGGGTAAAACTGCATTATAAATCTCGTGCGTCAACGTATGATTTTTTTGTTTTTCGACTTCGAGCTGCGTTATGAATCGGCTTTTTTCACCCGCATCCAAACCTTCACTTTCGGTATTATACAGCAAGTAAATATTTTTGGCTCGTTGCAATAAATGATAAAAATGATAGGTGTAAATCGCATCTTTTTCTTTGAATGTCGGCAAGCCCAATTCGCGTTTCACATCATACGGAATAAACGAATTTTGTGATTTTCCAGCCGGAAATTTCCCTTCATTCATCGAAGTGACAATAACAGTGTCAAAATCTAAAACACGGCTTTCTAAAACGCCCATAATCTGCAAACCATTCAAAGGTTCTCCCTCAAAAGAAACTTCGGCCAAATCAATTACTTGCTTGTAAATGGCATAAAGTGTTTCTATTTTGTCGATATGTTCGTGCTTCGAATAGTAATTAATTAGTTTATTGATGACTTTAAAAATAGCAAAAACAAAAGCTTTTGTGATTTTTTCTTCCTCATTATCGTTGCTTAAATTTTCTTTTATCGTTTGCAATAATTTAGAAATAGTCTCTAATACCGGAATGGAACCTTTTTCCCATTTTTGAAATAACAAAAGAAACAATTGACTTGGAATTGCATTCAGTTCCATCAATTTATGATGCGTAATAAAAGTATAATTATTTTGATTGATCGTATGGACAAGCGCACTCGTTTTTGCATACGGCTCCACCAATGGATGTGTCAAAACATCCAAAACATCTTTATAATACAACACATAACTTTTGGCATTTCTAGACAAGGCATTTGTGTGCATTTTGAATAATTTGGCAATCAAAATCTGCGCTGGATTGTTCTTGCTAGAATATCCCATAGTAATATTCAAAGCGCCAACACTTGACGGTAACGAATATAAAAGTGGTATCAAAAGATTTTCCTCGCCCAAAACTACCGCCACTTTGTCTAGTTTTCCGTCAGGATTAGTATTGATAACATTCTCGATAATACTTCCGGCTATTTTGGCTTGACCAATTGTTTTTGGCGTTCCAATAACCTGAATATTTTTGGTCTGCGAAAAATCATCTACTATCCATTCAAACGGATGTAGTTTATACTGTTTCCAGCTTTCTTTGAAACGTCTCACAAACAGTCCTGCATCGTGATACGGATCATTGAGAAAGGTTTGATCCACATCCCAATATATTTTGGCCTGATCAGAAGCGATAAGGTGCTGGATTATTTTTTCCTCGGCTGCATTTAAGGCATTAAAACCAGCAAAAAGAAATTGCTTGGCTTGTATAAAATTCGAATAATGATTTAAGTTATTTACAGCTTCCCGATAAATTAAACCTTGATACCCTATTTTCTTCTCTAACAAATAGTGGTATAACGATTGGTAATAATGAGGCAACAATTTCCAGAAATCAATATAATTTTCAAGTAATTGCGTTTTATCTTCTACTGCTATTCCCCATTTTTT
>RRZU010412170.1_pt1 | contig 21451 bp, 18 predicted proteins | sample 2165561 | NCBI WGS metagenome assembly RRZU01 (sample SAMN10456909, study PRJNA506462) | wastewater metagenome | isolation source: wastewater sludge | place: USA: Moscow, Idaho | reverse complement strand
TATTACCGATGAACTAAAAATGTTCTATTACAGAGGACTCCAACAATGGAATACTCAACGAGGTTATTTGCTCGATACTTGCCTTTCGGCTCAGGATAGCTATAAAGCTATTCTTAACTACTTCAAAATAAAGTATTAATGGAATTGAGATTGGTCAAAAGAATATTAACCTGGATTCAGCCATCTCGCTGCTCCGAAAATTATCCGTATGATATGTTTGGACTTACCGCAACTCTCAATTACTATTTATGCGATGGTTTTACGGATACGCGTTGCGTCAGGATCCTACGAATGGAGATGTGTTATCAAGGATGTACTATGCCCATTTAATCAGGGATTCAGCCGAATATTGAACGCTTACGGTTAAAATAAAAAAGAGGCTGCACCCGGTAATCCGGAGCAGCCTCTTTATTATTTTGAAATGTATTCTTCTTATTGAATACCGCGTTCACGTAGCTTTAATTGCCAGTTCCAGGCAGTAACCAATGTGTCTTCTACCGATTCTTTGGCAGTCCATCCCAATACATTATTAGCATGTTCGGGATTAGCCCATACCTTTTCGATGTCGCCTTCGCGTCTGCCAACGATCTTGTGAGGAACTTTTACGCCAGTTCCTTTTTCGAATGCTTCAATTAGCTCGAGAACAGTTACGCCACGACCTGTACCAAGATTGAAAATTTCAACCTTTTCTTCGCTCTTGTTGCCAAGCATACGATCCATTGCGATAACGTGCGCCTTAGCAAGATCCACAACGTTTATATAGTCGCGGATACAAGATCCGTCGGGAGTATCGTAATCGTTACCAAACACGCTCAGCTCTTTGCGAATGCCAATAGCCGTCTGAGTAAGGTAAGGTATCAGGTTTTGAGGAACTCCGTTTGGTAATTCGCCAATGATACCACTTGGATGAGCACCAATTGGATTGAAATAGCGAAGAATAATACTTTTGAAAGGTACACCGGCATAGATGGTGTCTCTGATAATCTCTTCGTTTATCTGTTTAGTATTTCCGTATGGAGACATAGCTGGTTTTACAGGAGCATCTTCTGTTACAGGAAGAATGTCTGGCTGACCATATACGGTACAGGAAGAAGAAAATACGATTCCTTCGATACCAAATTCAGGCATTAGCTCTAACAGATTGATCAAAGTCACGAGATTGTTCCGGTAGTATTTCAATGGTTGTTGTACAGATTCGCCCACTGCTTTGCTGGCTGCAAAGTGAATAATACCTTTAATACCTGCATTTTCTGACAATACCTTCGTCAATCCGGCTTTATCGTTGCAGTCAACTTCATAAAAAGAAGGGCGGATACCCGAAATCTTTTCAATACCATCTACAACATCAGCATTCGAATTTGATAGATTGTCAACAATCACTACCTCATATCCGGCACTCTGCAACTCGACAACTGTGTGCGAGCCGATATAACCTGTGCCTCCGGTTACCAAAATTTTTGTCTTCATTTTCTTTTTAATTAAATTCTATTGTTTTAGCTTTGACGTTATACAACCCCCGAAAAACCCATAAATGCCATAGCAAGCAAGCCTGCTGTAATTAAAGCGATTGGGGTTCCTTTTAAAGCGTCAGGTACCCGTGTAAGGGCTAACTGTTCGCGAATGGTTGCAAAGATAATCAAGGCCATCGAATATCCAATGGCTGTCGAGATTGCAAATACAATAGATTGCATTAAGTTATAATCTTTCTGAATAACAAGAATGGCTACACCAAGTATAACACAGTTTGTAGTGATAAGCGGAAGAAATACGCCAAGTGCCTGATACAAAGGAGGTGAAACCTTCTTAATAATGATTTCGACCATTTGAACCAGGGCAGCAATAATCAGAATAAAACTGATAGTTTGCAAGTAACCGAGTCCGAAGGCATCCAATACGTACTTTTGCACCAGATAAGTCACGATTGTGGCAATGGTAAGCACGAATGTAACTGCTGCACCCATACCTGCTGCCGTATCTACTTTTTTCGATACACCAAGAAAAGGACAAATTCCTAAGAACTGAGCCAGTACAATGTTGTTAACAAAGACGGCTGTGATAAAAATTAAAATATATTCCATAGTCTTTTTCTTTTAATGATCAGACTTTACGTAACTTATTAACTACTGCAATCAGATATCCCAATACAATAAAGGCTCCCGGAGCCAGTACAAAGATGAGTGACCCAAATTCTTCCGGCATGAATGAAAAGCCGAAGAATTTTCCTGTACCAAACATTTCTCTTATAGTACCCAGAATTGTTAATGCAAATGTAAAGCCAAGCCCCATTCCAAGTCCGTCGAATGCCGAAGCAACGATTCCGTTTTTAGCAGCGTAAGCTTCTGCACGTCCCAATACAATACAGTTTACTACAATCAATGGGATAAATAATCCTAAACTCGCATATAAAGCGGGCACGAATGCTTCCATGCACATTTGAACCACGGTAACAAATGCCGCAATAACTACAATATATCCTGGTATACGTACCTGATCGGGGATAAGATTCTTTAGTGCCGATATGGCAATATTTGAACAAATCAGTACAAAAGAAGTGGCAAGTCCCATTGCCAATCCATTCATAGCCGACGAGGTAGTTCCTAAAGTAGGACACATACCCAGTAAAAGTACAAGCGTGGGATTCTCTTTTATTATGCCGTTCGTAAGAACTTTCATATTACTCATGATTTCCTCCTTCCTTTTCTGTTTCAGTTTGTGAATTTTCTTCTTGATTTGCAGAATCGGTTGTGGCACCAGATGTTCCATCCCATTCTTTTGTTCCTGCATAGGCACTGTAGGCCCGGTTTACTGCATCCAGAAAAGCACGGCTCGAAATAGTGGCAGCCGTAATGGCATCCACATCTCCTCCATCTTTACTAACCTGCAGGTTCCCGTCCGATAAAGAACGGCCAAGTACGCTTTGTTTATTTTTGTTCATTCGGAACCACTCCTGCATTTTAGCTCCAAGTCCGGGAGTTTCGGCATGTTGCAGCACCGAGTAATTAAATAATTTACCATCGGCATCGAAGCCAACAATTACTTTGATCTCACCCGAAAAACCCTTTTGCGTATTGCTTTCAACGGCAACACCAATAAGCTTCCCGTCTTTTTTTGCTGGGTAAATCAATAGAGAGTCCCCTTCGGCTGTAGCCGCTTTGTAAGATTCTTTTGTAGGATTGTTATCGAATGGAGGAGTAACCTCTTTGATCGCGGTTTCGAGAGCTGCGGCTTTTGCTGCAGCAATTGGCGCGGTTGTATAGTCGTTTACTCCCGCAAGGATAGCTCCGGCACCACCACATATAATGGTAAGCGACAGCAACATATTTGGTAATGTAGATTTTAATTTAGCCATGCTTATTTCCCTCCGAAATGTTTAGGTTTAATATAGGTGTTAATCAGCGGAGTAAGCGCGTTCATAATAAGAATCGCGAACGACATTCCTTCGGGATAAGCACCAAATAAGCGAATTATAGTAGTAATTAATCCAATACCTACTCCGTAAACCAGCATCCCGTTGGTGCTCATCGGCGAAGTAACATAGTCGGTCGCCATAAAAATAGCACCAAGCAGCAGACCACCCGAAAGAATATGAATCAGCGGGTTTGCATAGGAAATAGGATCAACTAAGTACATTATGCCTGTAAAAATAGCAACTGTTCCGATAATTGAAACCGGAATGTGCCAGGTAATAATTTTGCGGATAAGCATAAATGCCAATCCTAAAAGAAGGGCAATCGCTCCAACTTCCCCTAAACTACCCCCCATGTTACCCAAAAGCATATCTGAATAGGTTGGAAGCTCTCCGGCATGTTGTTTAAGAGCCGATAAAACCGTAGCTCCGGTTTCGGCATCTGTGTAACTCATGGGAAGATTACCCGGAACAGGCCAGGTGGTCATTTGCGCCGGGAACGAGATTAGAAGGAATACACGTCCGACTAATGCAGGGTTGAAAATGTTATTTCCCAATCCCCCAAACGACATTTTACCTATGCCGATAGCAGCAAGAGCTCCGATAACAATAATCCAGGCCGGAAGATTGGAAGGAAGGTTGAAGGCTAACAGCAATCCGGTAAGAATGGCCGATCCGTCGCAGATGGTTGGTTGCTTCTTATACAGAAATTTTTGGATAAGATATTCAAACAAAACACAAGCAATAACAGCTGTTGCTGTAACCACCAGTGCGCCAAGTCCGAAGAAATAAAGGGATGCCAGAAACGCCGGAACCAGGGCGATCAGTACACCGTACATATTTTTACTTATCGAATCGCCGCCGTGAATATGTGGCGATGGAGATACAATGAATTTATTTTCCATGATAACGCTTAATTATTGCTTTCTTGCTCTTACAATTCCCATCACTTTGGCTTTACCCAGACGAATATGATCCAGTAACGGACGATTAGCCGGACACGTATAGCTGCAGGAACCGCACTCAATACAATCGGTTATAAAATTCTTTTCGGCAAGTCCCCACTCGCTAAACTCAGTCGCATTCATAAGCAGACTTGGATTTAGTCCCATTGGGCATGCTTTTACACATTTTGCACAACGGATACAGTCGTACACAGGCTTGCGAACAGACTCTTCTTTCGACAGAATCAATATACCCGAACTTCCTTTTGTAACCGGAACTTCTGCATTGATAAGAGCTTTACCCATCATAGGGCCGCCACCAATAATTTTACCTGTATTTTCGGGAATTCCTCCTGCAGCTTCAATAAGCGTACTGATCGGCGTTCCGATACGTACCTTGAAATTTGAGGGAGTGGATACCCCTTTACCTGTAACGGTAACAATGCGTTCGATAAGAGGTTTGTTTTTCTGTACAGCTTCGTACACAGCAAATGCGGTACCTACATTTTGTACAATCGCTCCCACGGAAATGGGAAGCGCACCACTCTTTACTTGTTTACTTATAATCGCATCAATTAATTGCTTTTCTCCACCCTGTGGATACTGAACTTTAAGAGGTTCTATCTCGATCCCTTTAAATTCTGTTGCCAGCTTTTTAAAATGATTGATGGCATCGGGTTTATTGTTCTCGATTCCTATAATAGCCTTCGAAACATTTGTTGCTTTCATCAGCAGACTTACACCCGACAGAATTTCTAACCCCTTTTCCAACATAAGCGAATGGTCGGAAGTTAGATACGGCTCGCATTCCACTCCGTTTATGATAAGTACTTCTGCTTTAGTTCCCGGAGGAGGTAAAAGCTTTACCTGTGTAGGGAATGTAGCACCGCCTAATCCTACAATACCTGCGGCCGCAATCTTATCAACAATTTCTTTCGAAGATAAATTGCAGTCACGTATAATAGTTTCGGTTCGGTCAATGGTTTCTTCCCATTCATCACCTTCAACGTCAATGTAAACGGCCGGTTTTCTGTATCCGCTGGAATCCAGTGCATTGTCAATTTTATTAACCTTGCCTGAAACGGACGAATGTATGTTGGCGGAAACAAAACCACCTGCTTTAGCAATAAGTGTTCCAACTTTTACCAGGTCTCCTTTTTTTACCAACGCCTGAGCAGGTGCTCCGATGTGTTGGCCCAGAGGTATGATAACCTGTTTGGGGATATCAAGAGCAGTTATGTGTTTTCCGGCAGACAATTTATTTTCGGGTGGATGTATTCCTCCGATACGAAATGTCTTAAGCATATAATTAGATTTTATGAATTATTTTATTCGGTTACTTCTACTTCTACTTTTTTCTCTTTCTTTGGAGGGAAGTTTAGTTCGTGGATGGCATTTGTTGGGCAAACATCAACACATTTACGACATAGCCGGCACTTGTTATAATCGATGTAGGCCAGATTGTTTTCGATTTTTATGGCATCGAAGGCACATTCTTTAAAACAAAGCGAACAGCCGATACACGCGTTTGAACATGCTTTTTTAGCAACTACGCCTTTGTCTTTATTCATACAACTTACAAAAATCCGACGGGATTTGGGTCCTTTTTTACGAAGCTCGATCAGATTTTTCGGACAAGCCTTTACACAAGCGCCGCAGGATGTACATTTGTCTTCAATTACTTCAGCAATTCCGGTTACCGGATTGATAAAGATTGCATCGAAATTACATACATCTACACAGTCGCCAAAGCCCAAACAGCCAAATGAACAGCCTGTTTCGCCTCCATAAAGACTGGACGCTACAGCGCAACTTTTTACTCCATCGTACTGGTTGATTTTTGGACGGGCTTCGCAGGTACCATTACAGCGTACTACGGCCAGCATCGCATCGGCGGAAGTTGCTTCTTTACCTAAAATACCGGCAACTTTTCCCATCACATCCACTCCACCTACCGGACAAAATAGTCCTTCTAATGTATCAGCACCAACGCAGGCAGTAGCAAATCCGCTACATCCCGGGTATCCGCAGCCACCACAGTTTGCAGCAGGCAGAACTTCCTGCACCTGAGCTATGCGCGGATCTTCGTAAACTTCAAATTTTTTGGAAGCAGCATATAAAATGATGGCTCCAACAGCCCCAATTACTCCTAGCGAAATAACAGCAATCAAAATCATGGTATATATTAATTAAGTTTTTTTAAGGTAAAAACAAATTTCTTTTTTAGCTTATTGCGGCACATATACAAAATGCCATAGTAAGGTACTACAGCAAATAAACCAAGTAGAGCACTTTCTGTTTCTGCTAGTTGTAGATTTGTCCCTAAAGCAATAGTCAGAACAATAATGATAAGAGGAATAACAAATGCAAAAAGTACAGCCTGTAATCCAAGAGAGCTTTCTCCGCAAACAATTACGGTATCATTTACATTAAATTTACCGGAATAATCGGTCACTTCAATGATTTTCTCTTTACTATCCGAGGCTGTACACATAGACTTGGCGTGGCAACCGGAACAAGCCGATTGCTGAACAATCTTTACTGATATAAGATTGCCATCTATCTTTTCGATAATCCCCATGTGATCTATACTTTCGCTCATATTTGCAAACTCGACATTACAATTCGGGGCAAAAGTAAGGAATATTTGGGAACTGCATCATGATTAACAAAGTTTATATGGTGTTTTTTTTAAATTTACTTACCATTTGTAATTAAAACCGAAGCTAAGAAGCTCGTTCATCTGAAAATAGCTGTCAATGTTCTCTTTTTTACTCACTCCGTCGTCAAAACGTAAGTGAAGATAAATTCTGGTAGAGAAAAATCTGCTGATAGCAAGCGTTAGTGTGTTTTCAAATTCGCCTACTACCTGGTCGTAACTGGTAAAGTAGTAAAACCTTGACTGCCAGTTAACATTCCTGGATATATTGTATGCTAAATCGGTACGAACGGTCGAACCGAACTTGCTCAGACTATGCTTGTTATCTCTGAATCCGTGGCGAGCCAGATCAATGTCATCTTTTATACTATATAAATAGGTAAAAGAAGCAGGAGCAAGGTTGACTGTAAGCCTTAGGTTTTTGTGCTTGTCCTTAAATGACTTGCTAAGCTCGTATTTCATACCGACCCCAACGTTAACAGAAAACGGAGATAGAAATGCGGCTAATTGTTTTGTTGAGTTTTCCGAGTAATTCGTGAATAACTGCGTTTTGAATTCGGCGTCGAACGTATAAAACCATTTATTAAAGGCCTTATAACCTAAGTTACTGTGAAGCCGTAACACATCGTCTCCAATTTTGTAATCATGGATTGTATCTTTTGGTGCATTATAAAAACTTAATTTCATTTCCACCTCATTTGCAAACTGCACTTTATCCTTGTTGTAGTCGTATTTCAGGTAATTCCTTGTAAATACATTCAGGTTACTGCTCCCTCCTTTATGCCAGTTGGCCGACACATGGTTTTGCGAGAACTGTATGGCACTCTCAAAATTAGATTTCCAGTATCTTCTTTCGGGTATGAATCTTCCCGGCCCGCTAACATCATTGAAGTTGGCATCATTGGAAACAGACAATAGATTTTCCGTTGGATCCTTTTGTATCTCTTTGGGTCTGATTACGTCTTTAGGCAGATCATTTATTGTGTAACGGAAATCTTCGGGATTATTCTTTTCAATATATAGGATTGCCATTTCTTCAATCCCCTTTAGTCTCAATTCATCTTTGAAAATTGAATCTGATTTATAATACTGACTGTATGGATCTTTTGTTTTCAGTACATTGAAATTATAAAAAGAGAGATTTTCAGGAAGAATATTCCCTTTAAACAACGGTGTCATGAAAATTGGATTTACAATTACCGTGTCTTTGAAAGTTGCATTCTCATTAATCAGCATGGAGGCATCTCTTGCATACCGCGCCCAATAAAGAGCCTTTTCGGATAGTCCGACGCTATCTTTCTTTATGAATCTCTTCAAAGATTCTCCCGGCTGAACCGGAGCCGAATACGAGCTGTTTTGCTTTTCAAACTGCGAGCGTAAATCTGAAATTTTGTTTAGATCAGACTGAGGAGTCTCTGTGTTTATTGTGTCTTGATCCAAAACCTGAATTGAATCTGTGGTACTCGTGTCTGGTAAACTCGTAATATCCTGAGAAGTTGCGTTAACGCTTATCAGTAAAAGCATGAATACTAATACCATTGTACATCTTTTCATCATCATAATATCTTTACATTTATTTGATAAACAGGAGGCGAATTTATAAAAAAAGAATGAAACAAGCTACATTTTTACATCCTATAACACCCTCATTGTTTTTTCTTTTAATTATAGTTGATTGGTAAACAGATTGTTGTTGTGTATTAATTATAGGTTATTCAATGTTAAATGTTATCTTGTTAACAATCCGGAAATCAACATTCAACTATAAATGTAACAATTAAATGATTGAATTTCTCCGAAAATGGTTAACTTTGCAGATTGAAATATGAGTATGTATTTACTGAAAAATTAAAATATTACTATCGTGGCAGATACAAAGTACATCTTCGTTACGGGTGGGGTAGTCTCTTCTTTGGGTAAGGGCATTATTTCCGCATCATTGGGTAAGTTGCTTCAGGCAAGAGGTTATAAGGTTACTATTCAAAAATTTGATCCTTACATCAACGTTGACCCTGGTACATTAAATCCATATGAACATGGAGAATGTTATGTGACAGTAGACGGACATGAAGCAGATCTTGACCTTGGACATTACGAACGTTTTTTGAATGTTCAGACAACTCGTGCAAATAATATTACATCTGGACGTATTTATCAAAACGTTATAAACAAAGAGCGTAAAGGTGATTATTTAGGAAAAACAGTTCAGGTGGTTCCTCACATTACAGATGAAATTAAACGCAATGTGAAGTTATTGGGAACTAAGTATAAATACGATTTCGTAATTACAGAAATCGGTGGTACTGTAGGTGATATCGAATCTCTTCCTTTTATTGAAAGCGTTCGTCAGCTAAAATGGGAGTTAGGTAGAAATTGTTTGAATGTACATTTGACCTATGTGCCTTACATTGCAGCTGCTAAGGAATTTAAAACGAAGCCAACTCAGCATTCTGTAAAACAATTGCAAGAGTTAGGTATACAGCCGGATATTCTGGTATTACGTTCTGAGCAAGTTTTGAAAACTGATATTTTACGTAAGGTTGCATTATTTTGTAATGTGGCTGAAGAGTGTGTAGTTCAGTCTGTTGATGTACCAACTATTTACGAGGTACCTTTGATGTTGCAACGTCAGGGAATGGATGTGGCTGTATTAAAGAAAGTTGGTTTGGAAGTGGGTGAAACTCCCGATCTAAAGCAGTGGAAGGATTTTCTTAACAAAAAGACGGCTGCAACAGAAACGGTAAAAATCGGATTGGTAGGAAAGTATGTTGAATTGCAGGATGCCTACAAGTCAATCGATGAATCCTTACTACATGCTGCTATATATAATGATAGGAAACTAGATCTTCATCTTTTCCATTCGGAAAAACTAACAGATGAAAATGCTGCAGAACAACTTGCTGATATGGATGGCCTTATTATTGCCCCGGGATTTGGACAGCGCGGTATAGAAGGTAAATTTTCGGCTATTAAGTATGCCAGAGAAAACAACAAGCCTTTGTTTGGTATTTGTCTTGGAATGCAATGTATGGTTATTGAATTTGCCCGTAATGTACTAGGATATACAGATGCAAATTCGACGGAAATGGAGCCTAATACACCTCATCCGGTAATTGATATGATGGAAGAACAGAAGACGGTTGTCAATCTTGGAGGTTCTATGCGTCTTGGTGCTTATGATTGTAATCTTAAAAAAGGATCAAAAGCTTACGAAGCATACGGTAAGGAGCACATTCAGGAACGTCATCGTCATCGTTTCGAATTTAACGGAGGTTATAAAGACGAATTCGAAGCTGCTGGTATGAAATGTGTGGGAACTAACCCGGATACCAATTTGGTGGAAGTGGTTGAAATTCCTTCTTTAAACTGGTTTGTAGGTGTTCAGTATCATCCTGAATATAACAGTACAGTTGTTAATCCGAATCCTCTCTTTATAAGCTTTATTAAAGCGGCTATTACTAATAATAAGATTTAAGCAATAATAAATGGATAAAAACACTTTAATTGGTTTTCTGCTTATAGGGGTTGTTCTATTTGCTTTTAGTTGGTTTAATCAGCCTTCTCCTGAACAAGAAGCTCAGCGCCGTTATCAGGATTCAATCGCAAAGATTGAACAAGCCAGTCAGTTGGTACAGACAGAGAAACAAGCATCTTCGCTCGCAACAGTACCTGATTCACTTGCCGGTCAGCCTGATTCGGTTCGTGCGGCTCATTTCCAAAAAGAATTTGGCGTTTTTGCTGAATCTGTAACTGGAGAAGAACAGTTTACAACACTTGAAAATGATAAAGTTGAGCTTCGTTTTTCTAATAAAGGCGGAAGAGTTTACTCTGCTCGTTTGAAAGAGTACAAAACACACGATTCTTTACCTTTGATACTTTTTGAAGGAGATGAAGCCTTGTTGGATTTTACATTGGTAACATCGACTAACCGTGTTGTAAATACAGCGGGTATGTATTTTAAAGCTATTCCGGGTAAAGATTCAAAATCTCTTGTGATGCGTTTGTCTGCCGGAGAAGGAAGTTATCTGGACTTTACCTATACGCTGACGCCTGACGACTATATGCTTCATATGGATATTAAAGGTACTGGTTTAAACGGCATATTGGCACCTGGTACAAATGCACTGGATGTAAACTGGGATCAAAAAATTCGTCAACAGGAGAAAGGTCGTAAATTCGAAGATCAGTATGCTGCAGTATATTATAAATTTGTAGCAGATGATGTTGAATACCTGAGCGAAACCAAAAACGACAGCAAGCAACTTTCTAATCGTTTGAAATGGGTTGCCTATAAAGATAAGTTCTTCTCAACTGTTTTAATCTCTGAAGACGGCTTCGAGGCAACGAATGTTGCATCCGAGTTGATCCCCGAGGGTAAGTATATTAAGGAATGCAAAACTACGACTTCTATACCCTTTGATTTAAGAGGAGAAAAGGCAACTTCGTTGCGTTATTTCTTTGGACCAAACAAATATAATTTGTTGACAAGTTATGATAAGGGTGTCGAAAACGCTGATAAGTTGGATTTGAATAATCTTGTACCACTTGGAGCAAGTATTTTCCGCTGGATTAATCAGTATTTTATCCTGCCATTATTTAATTTCTTTGGTAACTTCATCGGTAGTTACGGTCTTATCATATTTTTGCTTACGCTGCTTGTAAAACTTATTCTTTTCCCTCTTACATATAAATCTTATATGTCGTCGGCCAAGATGCGCGTTCTTCGTCCCCAGGTTGAAGAAATTAATGCAAAGTTTCCGGGACAGGATAAAGCATTGGAGCGTCAGAAGGCAACGATGGAGTTGTATAGCAGGGCAGGGGCAAGTCCGATGAGCGGATGTTTGCCTATGTTACTGCAGATGCCTATTTTAATTGCCATGTATATGTTTTTCCCGTCTTCAATCGAACTTCGTCACGAAAGCTTCCTTTGGGCGCATGACCTTTCAACATATGATGCTGTTATTAGCTGGACAACCAATATTCCTTTAATAACGCCTTATTTTGGTAACCATATTAGTTTGTTCTGTTTGTTGATGACTATCACAAACATTATATATACTAAGTTTAATATGGATCAGACAAATACCGGTCAGCAACAGATGCCGGGTATGAAGGCAATGATGTATATGATGCCACTTATGTTCCTCGTATTCTTTAATCAGAATGCTTCGGGCTTAAGCTACTATTACTTTATCTCTACATTAATTACTATTGTTCAGACGTTGATTTTCAGATATACCATTAACGAAGAAAAGTTACTGTTAAAACTTGAAGAAAATAAAAAGAAGCCTGCAAAGAAAAAATCAGGTTTTATGAAACGTCTCGAAGATGCCCAAAAGGCCCAACAGGAGCAATTGAAGAAGCAACAGAAAGGCAAAAAATAAAAATTAGAAATTGTTTTTATATGTTTAAAGGGAAAGACGGGTAAATTCGGTCTTTCCCTTTTTATTTTACTGTTAATCAGGCATATAGTAGTTGGTTGTATTTCTGGTGACATTTTATGAATTATGTGTTTGTTAAATAAATGATACATAATTATAAAGAAAAAGTACGTTTTTTTTGTTTTTGAAACAAAACAGTCCCTGTTGTTTTACATTACCTATCCCAAGTTTCATATCCTTCTCCATACTTTTGCTCAGAAATTGTTGACCAAGTCAGGACACGATGTCTTTGACAGATGTTCACTAATGATATTTACACATTACATTAATTATTTATCAACTTAAATCAGTTCTTTATGGAAGAAAAATGCAGTACATTTTCTTTGCGTAAGTTGTCTTCAAGGCTTATGCAGATGGTAATTGTTACAGCCTTCTTGCTGGTAAATTGCCTTCCGGCAATGGCTCAAACGAGCACAAAGGTTAAGGGTGTTATTACTTCAGGAGCCGACGGATTACCATTAATCGGGGTAAACGTTGTCGAAAAAGGTACAACCAACGGTACAGTTACAGATTTTGATGGAAACTTTGAGTTAACCGTATCTTCTAATTCAGTTCTCGACATTTCTTACATTGGTTATCTTAGCCAACAGGTAAAAGTGGTTTCAGGAACTTCTCTCTACAAAATCGTTTTAAAAGAAGACTCTCAGGCACTGGATGAAGTAGTGGTTGTGGGTTATGGTGTTCAGAAAAAGAAACTGGTTACCGGTGCTACCGTACAGGTAAGCGGCGATAATCTGCAGAAATTAAGCACAACGAATGCTTTGGGAGCTTTACAGAGTCAAACTCCAGGGGTGAACATCACACAGAGTTCAGGTCAGCCAGGTGAAGGATTCAAAGTGGTTATTCGTGGTTTGGGTACTATTGGTTCATCCGGACCTCTTTATGTAATTGATGGTGTTGCTGGTGGTGATATCAATGCGCTGAACCCTTCCGATATCGAGTCAATCGACGTATTGAAGGATGCAGCTTCTGCTGCAATTTACGGAGCACGTGCTGCCAATGGTGTGGTTTTAGTAACAACCAAGCAAGGGAAAGCTGGTAAACTTCAGCTAACTTATGATGGGTACTATGGTACACAGTATTTAGCTAATATGCCTTCTTTGTTAAAAGCGAAAGAATATATGACAATGATGGATGAAACTCGTTTTAACGAAGCGAATCCAGGTTATGATTGGGCAAATGTTCTTCCAACCACTCTTTACAATTCAATAATGGATGGTTCCTGGCAAGGAACAAACTGGTTGAAAGAGTCTTATAATGAGGCAGCTCCAACTCAGAATCATGCTATCAATTTAGCCGGAGGTACAGAGCAATCGAAATTTTCTTTAGGTTTCTCTTATACATCTCAGGAAGGTATTTTAGGAAAGCCTGTTCAATCTCAGTATGATAGGTATACCGCTCGTATCAACTCTGATCATGTATTACTAAAAGTAAAAGACTTTGATGCGATTAAGATTGGTGAAACATTAAACTTCAACTATAATACCAAGTCAGGTATTGCGATTGGTAATATCTATGGTAACTCAATCCACAATTTGTTGGTTGGTAATCCATTGCTTCCTGCTTATGATGAAGAAGGTAACTTCTATGATTATGACGATAAGGTAAATAATGGTTGGGATTTTGATGGTAACACAGGTAACCCACTTGCAGGAACAGCTCTGTCTAGCTGGGGATTAAACTTGTCTAAAAATTATGCCTTACAATCAAGTGCCTATTTGGAAATTCAACCGATTAAAAATTTGGTTTTCAGATCTCAGTTTGGTTATAAGATGACCGCATCTAGTTATCGTTCATATGATGGTATCCGTCACTTGTCTAACAATACAAATGTAACAATGGATAATGTTTATCAGAGTGCAAGTTCTGGTCATAACATTACATTGGATAATACTGTTGCTTACAAATTCAAAGTTGCAGATAAACATCAGTTTGATGTAGTATTAGGTCAGTCTGTAGAAAAATGGGGTATGGGTTCTGACATCAATGCAAGTGGCAACAATTCAATTTTTGAAGGATCATTTGATCATGCATGGGTAAGTAACACTAAACCTACTGAATTGTCTCAACGCGGTGCTGGCGGATCTCCTTGGGGAGAAGGAGCTTTAGCTTCTTTCTTTGGTCGTGCCAACTACAACTATAAAGAAACATATATGGCTTCTTTAACAATGCGTGCTGACGGTTCTTCTAACTTCGCAAAAGGAAAACGTTGGGGATATTTCCCTTCTGCATCTGCAGGTTGGGTAATGAGTAATGAAGCGTTTATGGAAAACACAAAAGGTTGGTTGGACTTTATGAAAATCCGTGCCAGCTGGGGACAGAATGGTAACGCGGCTATCGATAATTTCCAGTATCAGACTACATTTGCTTTTGATGCAAGTAATGGTTATTATTTCGATTCTGGTAAAAAAGTTCAGACTGTAGGTGGTTATGCAGATATCCTTGCCAATCCGGATGTTACCTGGGAAACTTCAGAACAGCTTAACATTGGTTTTGACTCGCGTTTTCTTAATTCTCGTTTAGGATTAACATTCGACTGGTATACCAAGACTACCAAAGACTGGTTGGTTACTGCTCCTATTTCAGGAGTATGGGGATTGAATGCCCCTTCTGTAAATGGTGGAGATATTGAGAATAAGGGTTTTGAAATTGCGTTGAACTGGAATGATAAAGTTGGTGATTTCAATTATGGAGCAACTGTGAATTTAGCTCATAATAAGAACGAAGTTACTCGTATTGCTAATGCCGAAGGAATCATTCATGGTGATGCAGATGTACTTAGTCAGGGAACAACCGAGATGTATCGTGCTCAGAAAGGTTATTCTATTGGATATTTTTATGGATATAAAACTGCAGGCGTATTCCAAAACTGGGATCAGGTGAATAATACTTCTGCCAAGTATGCAGGAGCTCAACCGGGAGATTTAATTTTTGTTGATACAAATGGTGATGGATCGATTACGGAAAATGACCGTACTCAGATCGGTAATCCTCATCCAGATTTTACATTGGGTCTGAACCTGAACTTCTCTTATAAGGGTTTTGATTTGAATGTTACCGGAACAGGAGCATTTGGTCAGCAGATTGCTAAATCTTATCGTTCATTTGCAGACTCTCCTTTGCAAAATTATACAACAGACATTTTTGGTCGCTGGACAGGCGAAGGAACTTCTAACAAATTGCCTCGTTTGACATCTGGTAGCCATACAAACTGGCAGAATATTTCTGATATCTACATTGAAGATGGTGATTATCTGAAAATACAGAACCTTACTATTGGTTATGACTTTAAGAAGTTGTTCCCAAGTATGCCTCTTGGACAGGCTCGTCTGTACTTTACCGCTCAGAATCTTATCACATTTACAGGTTATTCAGGAATGGATCCGGAAATTGGTTATGGCTACGGTAAGAGTTGGGTTTCCGGAATTGATTTGGGTTATTATCCAAGCCCGAGAACTTATATGGTAGGTGTAAATCTTAAATTTTAAATGAGAGAACAAATATGAAAAAAGTATTATATATTGCAGTAACTGCACTTATGTTTACAAGTTGCGAAAGTTTCTTGGATACAGAAAGTTACACAAAGAAAACGACAGGTAACTATCCTGTGACTGAAAAGGATGCGATTCAGATGGTTACAGGTGTATATGCCACTTTGAATAAACCAATCGCTAATTGCCAGAATACCTACTTCTATTTATCTGAACTGGCAGCCGACGATCGTTTTGGTGGTGGTGGTGAAAATGATAAGGATATGCAGGTTCTGGACCACTTATTGTATACCAATATCAATCGTTTCCAATCTTTCTGGACCGATCGCTATTCTGGAATTAACCGAGCTAATATGGCAATCGCCAATTTGGATAAGGTTGCAAATGAAGAGATGAGAAACCAGATGATGGGTGAAGCATTAACTCTTCGTGCTTTCTTTTACAGCGAATTAGTTGAGATGTTTGGAAGTGTTCCTTTGATTACAACAGTTCCTCAGAATGTATCTGAAGCTCAGGTTTATCCGGCACAGTCTCCTGTTGATGATGTGTATGCTGCTATTGCTTCCGATTTGAAAAAAGCGATCGAAATTATGCCTGACAACAAATGGAATAGTACCGTTTCTGGTAGCGGACACTTAACCAAATGGACTGCAGAAGCTTTATTGGGTCGTGTATTCCTTTTCTATACAGGCTTTTATGGTAAGGAATCTCTTCCTTTAATGGGTGAAGATGGTACAATTGCCGGATCTATTGCCAAAGCAGAGGTTGTTACAGCTTTAGAGGATTGTATTAATAATAGTGGACATGGATTGGTTAGCGACTATCGTAGTTTGTGGCCTTATACCAATACTGTATCTAAACCATTTTATCCTTATGTGGAAGACGCTCCTGAATGGGTAAGAGATGGTGAAAATCCTGAACAGGTATTTGCAATCAAGTGTTCTCACCTGGCTGACTGGAGTACAACTATTGGTTATTCAAATCAATATATGTTGCACTTTGCAATTCGTAGTCACGGTGGCGCCGATCAGTTTAAAAATCTTTTCCCGTTCGGTCAAGGTTGGGGTGCCGGTCCTGTTAGTCCAAAACTTTGGAAAGAATGGCAAGCTGCAGAACCTAATGACCCACGTCGTGAAGCCTCTATCCTGGACGGTTCAAAAACTCAAGATTATGTTTATGGAGCTGACAAGCAGATGGAAGAAACAGGTTTGTGGCAGAAAAAAATAATTGCAACAACTGCTCCTAAGAGTACTAAGAAAGATGATAATGACAAAACAATAATTGATAAGTTGTTCAATAGCTTTACATCTTCAAAAGATTATTATGGTGATGGAGAAAAGGATGATTTCCAGTTGGGACATGAGGTTGACCTAAATGTAATTCGTTTTGCAGATGTGCTTCTTATGCACTCTGAACTTACCCAAACTGCAGACGGAATAAACAGAGTACGTGCTCGTGCAAAACTTCCGGCAGTTACCTATTCTGAAACGGCTCTACGTAATGAACGTCGTTGGGAGCTTGCTTTTGAAGGAACACGTTGGGCTGATATCAGACGTTGGGGTATTGCTGAGCAGGCTCTTGGCAATCAGTTAGGTTCAGATATCTGGAACCGCGGTGTAGCTACTGTGATGAAAAACCAAGGAGCTGGTTATGCTGCTCGTTACGCTGCAACAAAGGGATTCATGCCAATTCCACAATCTGAAATAGATCTTTCTAATGGCGTTTTGAAACAAAATGCCGGATGGGATGCTTCTGCAGTATTTGTAAGTTGGAATGAATAGTAAAATGTTAAATTTAAATCTTAATAAGAATAATATGAACAAGACATTAATATATTCCATGTTGGCTGCCTCAATGATGATGGTTGCTTGTGACCCTGCAGAGGACAGAGACGTCCTTTCTGGAGCCATTACAGCCGACGACTTGAATATCACAGCAGTACCTCAAGTGGTTGATGGTAAAAATTCAAACTACATCGACTTAAACAGTGATGGAGTTGGTTCTCTAACATCATGGTTTTACGGAAACGGAACAACGACAAGTACAAAGACGACTGTTCAGCTAGTACTTGATGGTCAGCGACAAATTGTTTTTACCGGACTGAATCACGATGGAACCTATATTACAAAAACATTGACTGTACAGGTTGATACATTGATTAACGTTGCTCCTGAATGGGGAATTTTGTGTGGTACCGGGGAAAAGAGTTGGGTATGGGATGATACAAAAAGTTCTGTATTTGGTAACGGAGGTTATAAAGGCAATACTTCTCCTGGTTGGTGGACTTTACAAATAGCTGATATTGAAGAGCAGGCTGCAGGTGAAGGCGCTGGAGCTGAAATGATATTTTCGGTGGATGGATCTAAGCTTACGAAGAAAAAGTCAGATGGTTCTACTGTTGTTGGATCGTTTGCTTTTGATATGTCAGAATCTGCACAAACTTTAGACGATGCTAAAGCTGTATGGGGAAAAGGAAAGTTGAAAACTAAAAATGTAACTATGCTTGCTGGTTTTGTGATCAACGAGAATACAGATTGTTTTGAATATGATATTCTTACTTTAAATGACGAGGAGATGGCATTAGCCTGCCCTAGACCAGGTTCTAAATCTTGGGATGAAGCAACTTTTTGGATGTTTAGAGCAAAATAATAGTTAAAAGCAATTTTTTAAAGAGTGCAGGTTTATTCCTGCACTCTTTTTATCTCTTATTAGATTTTTCTAATTAACTTTAAGTAGATGTTATGCAAAAGTTCTTTTGTTTTTTTGCTTTTATTCTGATGTTGTCTTGCTCTTCAATTGAAAATAATTATGTGATTGAAGGACAGTTGACTGATAAGTCGTATGATGGTGAATATATGTATTTAGTCCCAATTGAGGGTGCAACAGCGGAAACTGTAGATTCCGTACTGATAAAGGACGGTGCTTTCAGGTTTGAAGGAGATGCATCCGAATCAGCAATACATATTTTGAGAACCCGTCCGCTGTTACGATTGGAGTTACAAGAACTTCTGGTTGTTACGGAGCCTGGACAAATTGATGTTGTCATCGATTCAATTAGTGTAGCCAAAGGCACTCCTCAGAATGATGCTTTACAGAAATGGAAAGAACGTAAAAAAAATGCAGACTTTACTTACGCCTATTTAAATCAGCAAATTAGTGAAGCTGATGAAAGCAAGAAAGCAAAACTAAAATTGCTTCAGGTGAAGTTTGATAAAGAATATTCCGATTTTAATTATAATTTTGTAAAGGAAAATAAAAATACGGCTGTGGGAAAGTTCGTTTATAAGATGACAGGATTTTCATTTACTCCGGAACAGAAAAAGGAAATTGATTCGTTGTAACGATAATAGACTGACGGTCAACTCTAAATCGGGCGAAATTATTCATGATAAAAAGAGACGGATTTATTAAATTGGGTTTGGTGGCTTTGTTTGCAATTGCATGCATTGTTTTCTTCCTTTTTTATTATCCTTATCATTTGTTTTTTAAGGAGCAGATGCAACTCTTTTTGTTTACTTCAGACTATTCACTTTCTTATTTATATAAACCTGCTGCTTTGTCGTGTTATCTGGGTGATTTCTTTACTCAGTTTTTTTATCTTCGGGGCGGAGGACCTGTAGTTATATCATTTACTCTTTGTCTGGAGTGGTTGCTTATTTCATATGTTCTAAAGAAAACTGGGACAGAAAAGAATGCACTCCTTTATGCTTTCTTTCCAATAGTAGCTGAATGGATTTTACATTGCGGACTTAGTTATTCTCTATCTTCTACAGTTTCGTTATTGCTTTCTCTTGTCTTTTTTGTGGGATACACCTGGATAAATAAACGATGGCTAGCTATCTGTTTAGCTATTTTGCTACAACCGTTGTTATATATGCTTACCGGAAGTGGCTTGTTTGTTTTTAATCTGTTGCTTCTATTTTATGAATATGGACATAAAGGAAAATTTAAAGAAGTAGGATATCTTTTTCTTTTAGTAGGATTTATACTTCCTTTGTTGTTTCGCTCTACTTATCTTCTCACATTTGAACAGGCTTACTTTTACCCTCATAAGGGAATTATGGCTTTTTCTCCTTCCTTTTTACTGATGTTGACTGTTTGGGGTATGTCTTTTTACAAAATCCGAAACTTTACCTCAGATATCCGGTATGTTCCGTTTGTCATTGCTTTTCAGCTAATCTTTGTAGGAGGAGGCATTTATTGGGGTGCTAACTTTTCCAGAGAGAAAATTTTGTCGCTCGACAGTGAAGCTTATTTTGGAAACTGGGGCAGGGTTTTACATTTAGCTAACACATACAAGATTAATAATACCACTGCCTCCTATTATACGAACCTGGCATTGGCACGCCATGGAGCGTTGCCTGATCATTTACTTGAATATTATCAACCGGCTTCTGAAGGACTGTTTCTTCCTGTTAATCCGGCTGCTTCGCCGCTGACTATTTTATTTAGCAATGAGGTGTTTTTCTACTTAGGTGATATGAATATGTCACAACATTCGGCTATGTTGGGAATGATATTTTCACCGAACAACCGCAGTTCGCGTTTGATTAAGCGCTTGGCCGAGATTAATTTGATTAACGGAGAAAAAGAAGCTGCACGTAAGTATCTCAGGATGCTTGAACCAACTTTGTTTCATCGTTCCTGGGCATTAAAACGGATAGCTCTGCTTGAAGCAGACACATTACAGACGGCTTCAAACAAATGGTTGTCTGAAAGGAGAGGTCTACTTGTTAACCGGGATATCTTACGTAAGGGAGATAACTATCCGGTATCTCTTGAGTTATTGGTAGAAAGCAATCCTGGTAATAAAATGGCCTTGGATTATCTGTTGTGTTACCATTTGCTGAATAAAAATATGGCTGAATTTGTGCAACTATTTGACCGTTACGCCAAAGGTAGGATGTCCATTATGCCACGCATTTATAGTGAAGCTCTTTTAATATGGCTGTTTAACGCTAAAGCTTCTGAAAAGGAGGTGCAACAATATGGTATTTCTCCCGACGTAATTCGTGACTTTGCTAATTACACCCGTATTTACGAAAAAGACAAAGGCGAAATGAAGCTACTTCAAGAATCTTATGGAAAGAGCTATTGGTTTTATTTTCACTTTGCAAATATGGAGACAAAATGAAAAATCAATTATACTACATATTATTGTTGTTACTTGCACTAGCAGGATGTAACCGTCCGTCTGATGTGCAGGAAAGCAAGGAGTTGCCACCAATTTATCCTGATTATACGGATATAACAATTCCTTGCAATATAGCGCCGCTCAATTTTTTGTTACGCAATGAACCGCAGTCGGTCGAAGTTTCTGTAAAAGGACCTAATACTGAATTTGTTGTCTACGGAAACAGTAAAATACAGTTTCCGGAAAAGACATGGAGAACTATGTTGGAAACAGAAAAGGGTAATAGCATTACGGTGAAGGTAATTGCAAAAGTAAATGGTCATTGGATTAGTTATTCTTCCTTTAAATGGAAGGTCTCTACCGATAAGATTGATCC
>RRZU012584677.1_pt1 | contig 21456 bp, 20 predicted proteins | sample 2165561 | NCBI WGS metagenome assembly RRZU01 (sample SAMN10456909, study PRJNA506462) | wastewater metagenome | isolation source: wastewater sludge | place: USA: Moscow, Idaho | reverse complement strand
CCAACGCAAACAACGCCGACCCCGATGATCTCGTTCGCGTAATGAGACGCAGGATCGCCAACACGACCACCGACAGGGCGGACATTTCCATTCCGTTCGCCGTCTCGATGAGAAACGGCGCGTAGGTGAAGACCGCAACGCTGAGTATTACAGCCATGCGTGGAAGCGAGCGCCGCAACAGATCCCATAGCAGTGTTGCACCGAGAGCGGCGCTCAGGCCGGTCAAGAGTTGGGCGGCGAGGATCATGCCACCGAATCCAAGAGGGACTAGCCGATAGACGCCGGCAAGCAGCAAGAGCCAGAACGGGCTCGAAAATCCTTCGACGACCTCGCTTGCCGGAGTGATCGAGATCCTGCCGGTATGCGCGAACGTGTCAGCGAAAGCCATTGTGATAGCGCCGTCGTCCCAACCCCGACTTCCGATCGCCGCCGCGACGGCGGCGTTGATCAGTAGGGTCGCGACAAAGACGATGGTTCCGTCGCGTCGCGCCGCGCGAGGCTGAGTGCCCGACATGGGCAAGACCATAGCGGTATGACCGGGATACCTCCGATCAGCTGTGCGTAGGCCAGACGCGTGATACCGATGCGCCGACTTGTGCCAGCAGTTTGCGCAATGTCGGCAGGCTCAGCCCGATGACGTTCGATGGGTTGCCTTCGATGGAGTCGACGAACCAGCCACCCAACCCGTCGAGGGTAAAGCCGCCGGCCACTGCTAACGGTTCACCGCTCGCGATGTAGGCCTCTACGTCGGCATCAGAGGGTTTGGCGAAATGGACTGTGGTCGAATCGGTTTCGGACACCATGCGGTGATCGGCGCCGTCGTCCAGTCGAATGACGCAGTGCCCGGTCAAGAGGACGCCGGACTTTCCGGCCTGCGCCTGCCACTGCGCTCGGGCCGCCTCGGCGGTGCCGGGTTTGCCGCAGAGCTGACCATCCAGCAGCAGCATCGAATCGCAGCCGATCACAACGCAATCCGCAGCCAGGTCAGCCGGAACCTTGGATACCACATCGTGTGCCTTGGCCTCGGCCAGGGCCAGCACCACCTCGGCCGGCGTGCCGGGGTGGTCGGCGAGGATGGCGTCCTCGTCGACACCCGACACGATCACGACCGGTTCGACGCCGGCACTGCGCAGCACCCCGAGGCGTCCGGTGGACGCCGAGCCCAGGACCACTCGTGTCATGAAGTGGTCAACGCCGCAGGTGCGACCGCTCCAGCAGGGTGATCCGCTGCCAGCTGGCGTGGGAGTAGCGCAGCTTGTCGATGGGATGGCCCCACATGTTGAGCTCCTGCGGGCCCGGGTGGTGCTGACCGCCGCCGACGGCGGCGAGAACCGTTGCCAGTGCGGCGATTTCCTCATCCGTGGGCTGACCCTTGACGATCTGTACCTCGGGCACCACCGCGGGCGGATCGTCGATGGTCATGTCCCGGGGGTCGCTGACCTCGGTGATGTCGGCGTCGTGGTCCATCAGTCTCCTTAGGTGATTGCGGTGCAATGACCGTCGCTGACCGACGGTTCCTGCGCCGAGATCCCTCGTGTCGGTTGGGGTCAGAGTGGGATATTGCCGTGCTTCTTCGGCGGAACCTGCACGATCTTGCGCTCCAAGAGGCGCAACGCGGTGCCGATGTAGCCGCGGGTGTGGGACGGCGGGATGACCGCGTCGACGTAACCGCGCTCGGCGGCCACGTACGGGTTCACCAGGGTGTCCTCGTAGTCCTGCTGCAGCTCGAGGCGCCGCGCGTCGACGTCCTTGCCCTCGGCCGCGGCTTCCTTGAGCTGCTGGCGGTAAACAAAACCAACAGCACCCGACGCGCCCATCACCGCGATCTGCGCGGACGGCCACGCCACGTTGACGTCGCAGCCCATGTCCTTGGAGCCCATGACGCAGTACGCGCCGCCGTAGGCCTTGCGTGTGATGACGGTGACCTTGGCGACGGTGGCCTCGCCGTAGGCGTAGAGCAGCTTGGCGCCGCGGCGGATGATGCCGTTGTATTCCTGCTCGGTGCCGGGCAGGAAGCCGGGGACGTCGACGAGCATCACGATCGGGATGTTGAAGCAGTCGCAGGTCCGCACGAACCGGGCGGCCTTCTCGCTGGCGTTGAGGTCCAGGCAGCCGGCGAACGGGGTGGGCTGGTTGGCCACGATGCCCACCGGGCGGCCGTCGATGCGGCCGAAGCCCACGATGATGTTCTGCGCGTAACCCGCTTGGACTTCGAGGAATTCGTCGTCGTCGAGGATGCGGGTGATGACCTCGTGCATGTCGTAGGGCTGGTTCGGCGAATCCGGGATCAGGGTGTCCAGCTCGAGGTCCTCGTCGGTCAGGGATTCCTCGATGGGGCCCGGGTGCGGCGCGGGGTAGCGCGGCGGTTCGGCGTAGTTGTTGGGCGGCAGATAGCCCAGCAGATCGCGGACATAGTCCAGGGCGTCCTGCTCGCCGGAGGCGACGTAGTGCACGGTGCCGGACTTGGCCATGTGTGTCGAGGCGCCGCCAAGCTCCTCCATGGTGACGTCCTCACCGGTGACGGTCTTGATGACGTCCGGTCCGGTGATGAACATCTGGGAGGTCTGGTCGACCATGATGACGAAGTCGGTGAGCGCGGGGGAGTAGACGTGCCCGCCGGCCGCGGCACCCATGATGAGCGAGATCTGCGGGATGACGCCCGAGGCCTTGATGTTGTTGTGGAAGATCCGGCTGTACAGGCCCAGGGAGACCACACCCTCCTGGATGCGGGCGCCGGCGCCATCGTTGATGCCGATCAGCGGGCGGCCGGTCTTGATGGCCAACTCCTGGACCTTGACGATCTTCTCCCCGTACACCTCGCCGAGGGATCCGCCGAACACGGTGGCGTCCTGGCTGAAGATGCAGACGTCGCGGCCATCGATGGTGCCGTAGCCGGTGACCACCCCGTCGCCCAGCGGCCGGTTGTCGGCCAGGCCGAAGTTGGTGCTCCGGTGCCGTGCCAGCGCGTCGAGTTCGACGAACGAACCCTCGTCCAGCAGCGCGAGGATGCGTTCCCGGGCGGTCAGCTTGCCCTTTGCGTGCACCTTCTCCACGGCGGCCTCGCCCACCGGGTGCAGGGCCTCCTCGGCGCGCTTGCGCAGATCGGCCAGTTTCCCGGCGGTGGTGTGGATGTCGGTCTCCTGCTCGGCCGTGGCGTTTTGCGGTTCGGTCACACTCGTCATGCCCGTGATGGTATCGGCGGCCCGTTCGGTTGGCGCGGGTGGCCCTTAGTTTTCCCTTAAGAAGCCTGCGGACCCTTGGCGGCCGTCACGAAAGTTGACTTGCCGTTGCTTTGCTGAACTAGGTGAATTGTTTGCTATTCGCAGGTCGCCGACAAACCTCAACTGCGCCCTCGCTTGCTGAGAAAACACTTAGCGTGCGCGAAATCCGAACGTTCCAGAAACGTCGAAATTTATGCGCTGACCTGCGGCTGTTCGTGTTGACAGGTACCTGAGGATCTGCGATTGTTCTCTCAGGTTTACGACATCTAGTCGAGGGAAGGGTGGGGGACATGTCGAGCGTTGCTTCGAAACTCTCCGACGCAAGAATGAAGTTCCAGGTGGGCGCAGCTGCCTGCGCCGTCGTCACCGCTGCCGCCCTGACTCCCGTCGCCGCGGGCGCGTACCCGACCATGCCGTCGCCCCTGGCGCCGATATCCAACCTGGTGGGCTCCGACATCGCGCTCAGTCCTATCAGCAACATTGCAGAGACTGTCGGGCCCAGCTGCACGACGAACCCCGGCCCCGACTGCTGGGGTGGCTGGCTTTGGCTGGGGCCCAACCGTCCCGGCTATCCCGGGGAGGGGCCCGCGTCCAGCGATATCCTGGCGTTCACGCCGCTCTCGCTGATCCCCGGCTTCCTCCAGCCGCTGTACCAGACGTTGACCGGCTGGGTCGACTTCCAGGTCTGCGCTTTCGGCGTCAGCCTGCGGGTCGGGCCGTACCTCCGGACCAGCGTCACCGTTGGTCGCGGTTGCTGATCACCGGAACCGTGTTGCCCGCTGAAGGTTGCCAGTGACGGACGTCTACCCAGCGGACGACGAGCTCGAAGATTCGACAAGTCGCCGGCGGCTCTTCTGGGCCGTCGGCGTGCTATTGCTGATTGCGGTCGCGTTTGCCGGTTGGTTGGGCTTTCACGCGCAAGAAGCAAAGTCCCATCTCGAGCAAGCTCGTGCCAGTGCGCAACGCGCCAAGGAGGCGCTTCTCAAGGGTGATGCCGAGGATGCGGCGAAAGCCGCTGACGAAGCGCAGGCACAGGCGCAGGCTGCCCACGACGCAACCCATTCGGCGCCGTGGAGCATCGCCTCGCTGGTGCCCTTGCTGGGCAGCCCATTCAGGACCGGCCAACAGGTATCCGACGTTGTGCTGGGATTGGCCGGAGATGTCCTGAAGCCGGCCACCTCGGTTGGTCAGGCGCTCTCGCCGAACCATCTGCTGCGTGACGGTCGCATTGACGTTGGCTTGCTGCGGCAGAAGGAACCCGATCTGAGCAAGATTGCGGTGGCTGCCACGAGGCTCAATGACCAGGCCATGGCGATCCAGGATCCCGGCTACGTCGCCTCACTCGGGGACGCCCGGACCCAACTGCAACGCCAAACATCCGATCTCGCAACGCTGTTGGGCAACACCGCACTTGCCGCTCAGGTCGCTCCGTCGATGATGGGGGCTGACGGCCCGCGCGCATACTTCATGGGATTTCAGACCAACGCCGAGGCTCGCGGTACCGGCGGACTGCTGGGCGGGTTCGGGATCTTGCACTTCGACAACGGCAAGCCCAGCGTCGAGCAACTCGGTCCAAACACCGAACTGGACAAGAACTTCTCCAGCATCGACCTGGGGCCGGATTTTGCCGAGCAGTACAGCTTCGCGGCGGTGACGACCGACTATCGCAACAGTAATCTGAGCGCTCATTTTCCGTACACAGCGCAGATCTGGAAGTCGATGTGGCTGCAGCAGAGCGGAAACAACGTCGACGGTGTGATCGCGATTGATCCGATTGCGCTGAGTTACATCCTCGGGGCTGTAGGCCCGGTCATGATGCCCGACGGTGAGCAGATCACCAGGGACAACGTGGTCGAATTGACGGAATCAACCGCGTACAAGCGCTTTCCGACTGATCAGGTGGCGCGAAAAAACTACTTGCAGGACATCGCGAATGAGGTGGTCAAGAAGATCACCGGTCCTGTGCAGTCGCCGCGTGCATTGCTCGACGCCCTCGGCAGAGCTGTGAGCGAAGGTCGAATCGCGGTGTGGAGTGCGATACCCGTCGAACAACGGCTGATTGAGCAGACGCCGCTCGCGCATGTGATTCCGGACGACGCTGCACCGTACGCCAACGTGGTGCTCAATAACCTTGGCGGCAACAAGATGGACTTTTACCTGCGGCGGGAAATCGAGTATGTCGCCGATGGCTGCGATGGCGATACCCGGAACGCGACGGTCACCGTGCGGTTGCAGAACACGGCGACGAATGAACCTCTGCCGGACTTCGTGGCGGGCATGGCAGGGCTAACGCGGGAAATGAAGGAGAAGGTTCGTACGCCGCCGGGCACAATGTTGACCTCGGTGAGACTGGTCGGCACGAAGGGTGCGACATTGCAGAGCGTGGTTGCCGACGGGCAAAAGATCCCGGTGTTCGCCGGGGAGGAGCGGGGGCACCCGACCTTCGAGGTTCAGGTGTTCATCCCGCCCGGCAAGTCGGGTGAACTGGCATTCCACATCTCTGAACCAACGGCGCCGGGCGGCGCGCGGGTGCCTGTGCAGCCGTTGGTCGATGACGTGCGTCCCACAGTATCGGTGCCCTCCTGCCCTAGCTAGCTCAGCGATGATGAACAGCGGACAACCGCAGTGAAGATACTCTTTGTCTGTACCGGAAACATTTGTCGATCACCGCTTGCGGAACGGCTGGCCGCTGTGTACGCGGCCGAGCGACAGATCACTGACTTGAGGGCCTCCAGTGCGGGTATAAGGGCTGTGGTCGGCAAATCTATGCATCACAATGCGGTGGACGTACTGGAGAACCTGGGGGGTGACGCGTCAGGCTTCGCTGCCCGGCAGCTGACTCCGAGACTTGCGACTGACACCGACCTGATCCTGACAATGACTGCGGCACATCGGGATATGGTTCTCGAGTTGGCCCCACAGAAGCTGCATAGGACTTTCACCATGGGTGAGGCCGCCCGTGCCGCAACGGAATTCGACATCCAGAATATCGCGGACTTGGCACGCCTCCGGTCGCACGTCGCTGGTGAGGAATCGGATGTTCCGGATCCGATCGGCCAGGATCACGAGTTCTTCGTCACGATCGGATCCATGATCGCTGCGTTGTTGGCGCCAGTTCTTGCGCTGTGCCAGAAGGGGTTGTTGCCGTGAAGCGCCGACAGATTGCGTTCTTGGCGGTGCTGTTGCTCACGTCGTGCGGTCATGAGCCGCCAGCGTATGACTCGAAGTACACCACTCCGGCCACGTCCACCATCGCGCCGGTGTCGACCGCGGCGCGCCCGATGGAGCCGCTTCCGGCGCAAGGTTCGTTCATCGATCGGTTCGACCGTCCTGACACGGAGCGTGGTCTTGGCGAAGGCTGGGACATGCGCGGCGCCCGGAACGGCACCGCGTTGCTGCCTCCGGCGACGGATGGCTTCATCCGGGACGGACGCTACACCTACGCGGGCACTGGAGTTGTCTATGCGGTGCGGAAATTTGACGGAGTCGTCAGAGGAATGGGCGCGGTCGGAAGCTTCCGAAAAATCGGTGACGGTGAGGAGACAACCCTGGGCATGGGTATCTCTCCCAATGACGGAATCACCAGGGACATTTTGCTGTTCACGGCAAATCGCCGTGGATGGACTGTGCGTACCCGGCGCGCGGATGGACCTCTGGAGCCGGTCATGAGCGGCCGTTTCGTCCCAGAGTTGGATGTGGACGTCAACTATCAGTTCACGTTCGACGTCACAGGAGACACCCTCGTGGCGCGGGTGCCGGGCGCTGAGGTCACCAGGGTTGCGGCGGTGGGTGACCTACTTGGTACGCGTGCGTTCTGGCTGGAGTCCGTGGGCAAGCCATTGGCCGGCGTCGTATTCGACTTCGACACCGTGTGGGCGGTCGAGGACGGTCGGCCGTTGATTTCCGTCGGTCCGTAGCTCCGTGTCGTCGCATTCAGGTGGCCGGGCTGGTGGGGATTTGCTTGTGCCGTTGTGGTTTTCGGTGGTTTCTGCCGTCGCTACGGGCGATCTTGGCGCCCCAGACGTCCTTGTAGCCGATCCGGTTGAGCAGGCTGTGGATTTCGAACCTCCGCGCTTTCTGCGCATGGTACGGGTGCGGTTTCGGCTGCGTTCCGAAGATCCCAACCTGCTCAACTGGGTAGCATCGGAATGGCACTCGCCGGGTGACACCGCGGTGCGTACAGCCGCCATCTGGGCCACCGGTGGCGGCCGCGTCCAGGGGCCAGCCGTTCGGGGTCTGGAAGAAGTTGATCGATTGGCGGTGCTGGTGAACGACGAGATGGATCCGCGCCGCCACCTGGACGAACTCGCCATCGTCGGCGGCGATGCGACGGAGGTGCCCTGAATGACGGCCACCAGCTCTCCCTTGGCGCGGCCCGTTCGACCGGCTTGTGTCACCATGAACCCGTGAGGGGGATCATCCTGGCCGGCGGATCCGGTACCCGTCTGCATCCAATCACGCTGGGTGTTTCCAAACAACTGGTGCCGGTCTACGACAAGCCGATGGTCTACTACCCGCTATCGACGCTCATGCTGGCAGGCATCCGTGACATTTTGGTGATCACCACCCCGCACGATGCAGCCGGTTTCGAACGACTGCTGGGCGACGGATCACAGTTCGGAGTGTCCATCACGTACGCCAGGCAACCGTCGCCGGACGGCCTGGCTCAGGCGTTCACCATCGGTGCGGGTTTCATCGGCAGTGACAACGTCGCCTTGGTCCTCGGCGACAACCTCTTGTATGGACCCGGGTTGGGCAACCAACTCAGGTGTTTCAACGAAATCGACGGGGGTGCGATCTTCGCCTACTGGGTAGCCGAACCGTCGGCTTACGGCGTCGTCGAGTTCGACAACAGTGGCAGGGTGGTATCCCTGGAGGAGAAGCCGAAGAATCCCAAGAGTAACTACGCGGTTCCGGGGCTGTACTTCTATGACAATGACGTGGTCGCGATTGCGCGTGGCCTGCGGCCCAGTGAACGCGGCGAGTACGAGATCACTGACGTCAACCGCGCCTACCTCGATCAGGGTCGGTTGAAGGTTCAAGTGTTGCCACGCGGTACCGCATGGTTGGACACCGGAACGTTCGACCAGATGACCGATGCTGCCGAGTACGTGCGCACGATGGAACGCCGCACGGGTTTGAAGATTGGTGCCCCGGAGGAAATTGCGTGGCGGCAGGGTCACCTGACCGACGACGAGTTGCGTGAGCGCGCCGAGAAGCTGGTGAAGTCGGGGTACGGCCGGTACCTGCTCGAGCTGCTGAACAGGGGTCGTTGATGATGCGGTTGCTGGTCACCGGTGGCGCCGGGTTCATCGGTTCAAACTTCGTGCACCACGTGGTCGAGCACACCGACCATCATGTGATGGTCTTGGACAAACTCACCTACGCCGGTAACCGAGCATCGTTGGCCGGTTTGCCGGCGAGTCGCGTGGCGTGCGTGCGCGGCGACGTGGCCGATGCAGTGCTGGTCGACGACCTCGTCGGTGCGACCGACGTCATTGTGCATTTCGCGGCCGAATCGCACAACGACAACTCGCTGGATAATCCGGAGCCGTTCCTACAGACCAGCCTGGTGGTGACGTACACCCTGCGGGGGGCGGCACGCAAGTACGGGACGCCCCTGCACCCCATTTCCTCCGACGAAGTGTACGGCGACCTGGCCCTCGATGATCCGGCACTGTTCACCGAGCACTCCCCGTATAACCCGTCATCGCCGTACTCGTCGACCAAGGCGGGCAGTGATCTGCTGGTGCGCGCGTGGGTGCGCTCGTTCGGTGTGGCGGCGACAATCTCCAACTGCTCCAACAACTACGGGCCATACCAACATGTTGAGAAGTTCATTCCCCGGCAGATCACCAATGTCCTGGGCGGGGTGCGGCCCAAGTTGTATGGCACCGGTCACAATGTGCGCGACTGGATCCACGCCGAGGACCACTCGTCTGCGGTCTTGATGATCGTGGAACGGGGAGAGGTAGGGGAGACCTACCTGATCGGCGCCGACGGCGAAAGGGACAACAAGTCGGTGGTTGAGCTGATCCTGACGTTGATGGGCCAGCCTGCAGATGCCTACGACCATGTCGCTGACCGGGCCGGGCACGACCTACGGTATGCCATCGACTCCACCAAGCTGCGCAACGAGCTTGGCTGGAGGCCGCGGTTCGGTGACTTCGAAGAGGGACTCGCGGCAACCATCGATTGGTACCGTGAAAATCGGGGATGGTGGACCCCGGCGAAAGCGTCCACCGAAGCTTTCTACAGCCGGATCGGCCAATGACCGAGTATGGAAAAACGCTGCGCGCCAACGAGACCCCTATCCCCGGCTTGACACTATGGGATCTGCCGATGCACGGCGACAACCGTGGCTGGTTCAAGGAAAACTGGCAGCGCGAGAAGATGGTGGCCATCGGCTTACCCGATTTCGGTCCGGTGCAGAACAACGTATCGTTCAACAATGCGGTGGGCACCACCCGCGGCATCCACGCTGAGCCCTGGGACAAGTTCGTCTCGGTAGCCACCGGAAGGATCTTTGGTGCGTGGGTTGACCTGCGCGCTGGACCTACGTTCGGCGCGGTCTTCACTGCTGAATTGGACCCGTCGCACGCGGTGTTCGTGCCTCGCGGCGTAGGCAATGCCTACCAGACACTGGAACCGAACACCGCCTACACCTACCTGGTCAACGACCATTGGTCGCCGGAGGCCGTCTATACGTCGGTGAATCTCGCAGATGAAGCCCTGGGCATCGAGTGGCCCATATCGCTGGATCGCGCGGAGATCTCGGACAAGGACCGCGCGCATCCGCTATTTGGCAACGCAAAACCCGCCCCGCCACGCAAGACGCTGGTCCTCGGCGCCGCAGGCCAAGTTGGTCGTGCTCTGCAGGAAATATATTGCAATGCAACGCATTTCGAATTCGCAGACCGTTCGGATGTCGACCTCGGCTCCGGGAACGTCGATACGGCGCGGCGGTGGAGCGACTATGACACGATCATCAACGCGGCCGCCTACACCGCGGTGGATGCCGCCGAGACGCCGGCGGGCCGAGGCGCGGCATGGGCGGTCAACGTAACCGGCGTCGCTGCATTGGCGCGCGTGGCAACTCGGCACGGTCTCACGCTGGTTCACATCTCCAGCGACTACGTGTTCGACGGCACAGGCGACCGACCGTACCGCGAAGACGACCCAACCGCCCCGCTCGGTGTCTACGGGCAGACGAAGGCGGCCGGCGATCACCTCGTGTCAACGGTGCCGCAGCACTACATCGTGCGTACTTCGTGGGTGATTGGAGACGGACGGAACTTCGTGCGGACGATGTTGTCACTGGCCGAGCGAGGCTTGGATCCTTCGGTTGTCGACGATCAACGAGGGCGATTGACATTCGCTACCGTGCTGGCATCGGCGATTCGATACCTCCTCGAAAGGCGTGCACCGTACGGAATATATAACGTGACTGGTGGCGGGCCAGTGATGTCATGGGCGGATATTGCCCGAAATGTGTTCGCGCTCAGCGGTCATGATGCGGTTCGTGTGGCTGGCGTACCGACCGACGAGTATTCGGCGTTGGTCAGCGGCTACCTCGCGCCGCGCCCCCACAATAGTGCGCTGGAGTTGGACAAGCTCATCTCGATCGGGTTTCGGCCAGCCGATGCCATGGTCGAGCTCGCCGCCTATTTGGAACGTGATCAGCTGTGACAGCCGCGCCGGTGGGAGGAACGCAGTGACGTCGTCCGAAGTTCACATCTATGAACCAACCGGTTACGCCGGAATCTTCCAACATGCATGCGAGGTCGCGCGAATCGTTGGGGAGTCAGGCGAAGTACGGGTGGTCGTGCACACCTCTCGGCAGCACGAAACATTTGGCGCCGCCGGCTTCGACATTTGCGGATGCACTTGGTGGCCCCGGCGGTCCGAGGGAAATGGAGTGCTCGGTACCGTCGCCAAACGTATCGCGATCGCGGCTCGGTTGCTTCTCATCACTCTGCCGCACTTGATGATGACCGTCAGGCCGCGCGGCGTGCTCCACATGCAGGGCCCTGGCCCGGGCAACAGTCTCAACCTGCTGTTTTTGTGGGCCGCCAGGCTTCGAGGTTGTCGGGTTGTGTATTCGCCTCATGACACATTCTCCCGTAGAGGCGCCATCGATGACCGTATCCTCCAATTCACCTATCGACCTGCCCACGCTGTCGTCGTCTACTCGCAGGCTGATCGTGATCGGTTGCAGGATCTCGGTTCTCGCGTACACGTATCACCCTTGGTGCAGCCGGTCCCGGAGCCGGCTCCCGAGCAAATTCAGAACTGGCGGCGAGAATGGAAGGCGGATGGTCCAGGCGAGACTATCGTCTTGTGCGCGGGCTTTGTTCGCCCAGACAAGCGTCTTGATCTGCTAATCACGAGCGCCCGATCCTGGCCCAAGGGCCGCCGTTTGGCGGTCGTGGGAGAGGACCGGGGAGATTGGGCGCGGTGTGCACAGCTTGCCGAACAAGGCGGAGTTGATGTCGCATCGCGAATCGATTTCATCGAGCTCGATGAGTTCGCGGCAGCCATCGCGGCGGCAGATCTCGTGGTCGTACCCGCTGAAAAGGCAAGTCAGAGTGGCGTTCTAGCACTCGCCCGTCGGCTGGGAACGGCCAGTGTCGCTGCCGATGTCGGTGGTATGGCCGAACTAGCGTCCCACACTTTTGCTGCGGGCAATGCAGAAGATCTGACCGCAACGATCCAGGCAGCATTGGATAGCCCGCGTACGTGCGGCGTAGTTCCAGAAGACCGGGTCGTGGCGAAAAGTCACCGCCGCGCGTATGACTTGCCCGTCTGAGCCTTCGCTACGACTGCGCGGCGGGTGGGCCGAAAAATATCTCCTCATGTTGCTGTGTTACGGCTTCCCAGCTGAACAGATTCTCTGCGCGGCTTTGTGCGGCCAGGGCATTGGCGGCGAGTAGCGGTGGATCGTTCAGCGAATAATTCAGCTTCGCTGTCAGGTCCGTTGTATCGCCTTTTCGGAACGTCACAGCGGTGTCACCGACCACGAATAGATTCTCACGAATATCGCTACAGATGATCGGGGTTCCCAACCCCATGTTCTCGAGTACGACCGGCGAAAGCCCCTCGAGGTCTGACGGTTGCACGTAGGCATAGGCGTTGCGCATCAGGGTGTGAACATCTCGCCCGTACAAATAGCCGGGGAAAAGAACGCGGCCATCCCGAGTGCTTTTCAGGGTCTTTTCGAATTCTGAGCCTTCAGCGGCACCGCCGACAAGAACCAGCTTGAGTGAAGTATCCAGGGCCTCGAATGCAGGAACGAGATACTGCAAGCCCTTGTCGGGAATGAAGCGTCCGACGAACAGGAAATATCCTTTCGGCTCCAACCCCAAAGTGCCGAGAATGTCCGAGTCGGATTGATCGGCGGCCGGATCGCTGCCGAACGGGACGAAGTGATAATTGCGTGAGTAGCGCTGTTCGAACATCTCGCGTACGAACACATTGTCGAAGATGACGCCATTGGGTATGTGTGCCGTTATCCAGCGTGTCATTCTAAGATAGAGTCGGGCGTACCACGGCCATTTCCCACGGGCCCACTCAGCGCCGTCCTCTCCGATATAGACTTTTTTACCGAACAGCCGAAGTGGAATGGCGAAGATACTATTTCCCCCATTTTGGATATGAACGACGTCGCCGGTGTTGTGCACAATGATATGAATCGTAGCTCTGAGGGAATGCCATAACGCCTCGATCCCACTTCGTTTCGGCGTCTGCAGATTTATGAGGTTGATGCTCTTGTAGGTGTCGGCTTTCACGTCGGCGGATTCGTAGACGCGGTTATAGCCGGTGACCGTGTAGCCACGCTCCGCCAGTCGGCTATACAGCTCCTCGGCAAACTTGTCGGCCCCTGCGCACCCTGGCTTCGGGGGCACCGAACGAAACCCGAACGCGGCAATTCTCCCTTGGGGATTCATCTTTGGGTCTCGATTGCTCAGAGGTAGTTCTGATAGTAGTTGTTGAGATACTCCTCGAGACCGACATGCCAGTCTCGCATCACACTCGCATCCCGTAGTGCCAGCTTTCGGTTGATGAGCCGCTCGGAATCTGGGCGCGCAGCAAAATATTCCGCGGCGAAGAAGCTCGAATCAACTTCGTTGATCGATACGCGATCGTCAAGATTGAGCAGCCGTACCATTTCACGTGCTACTTCGAGCCGGCTCGTCAGACCGTCGCAGACCATGTTGTACAGCCCCCAGTACTGCTTTTCGAGCAAAAGTTTGACGTTGGCTGCGAAATCGTGCGTGTATGTGGGCGTGCCCAATTTATCATTGACCACGTTCAGTTCTGTTTTCCCTGCTTTCAACTGTGCCATCATCTTCTGCACAAACTTTTTGTCCTTGGCCGGGCCGCCACCCATCATCCAGCCTGCGCGACAAACGAGAAACCGGCGCGCGTTCTCGACGACGAACCGTTCGCCGGCATACTTTGAACGTGCGTAATGACCGAGAGGATTCGGTACGTCCCAATCGTCGTAGACATCCTTCGCGCCGTCGAAGATTCCCGCTGTGCTGATGTATAGCAGGGGGATGTCTAATTCGTTGGCAATATAGACGGCGTTCTCCACCGCGATCGTGTTTGTGGCGTAGGCATCCTCAACATTGTTCTCGCAGAACTCCAGACCCGTGTGGGCACCGAGGTGGAACAACGCATCTGGCTTGAAGACGCGTACGTCGTGTCGGTACGCGTCAAGGTCACGAAAGTCAAGATAGGACAACCAAGTGTCATTGACGTCAATGTCTGTGCACTTGAGGTCCGCGTCCGCGAACTGCTTATGAAAGGCCTCGCCCAACATCCCCCCGCAACCCGCGACATATATCTTGCTCAATCTTCACTCCATCCGATCAGTTCCACGCCAGACCTCGTGTTCGCGTGCGGTACCCGCACAGACAATCACACGGGTACCGCCGATACCTAGGTCATCGTCGGGCAAGGCGGGTCCTGCCGCAAGGGCGGAGCCAACGCGGTCCAGACAGCCTGATGGTCTGGTCTGCGGAGCAAGACGCTGATGGGCGATACTCGACGGAGTGCGGGTACGAAGCGTCTAGGGCTGGCCGGTCGGGCGTGCGGTTGAGTGCGCAATTTGGGTCCAATATTCTGACGGGGGCAGGTCGCCAACCGTGAGCGAACCGAGGGGAACTGTGGTTAACGTAGGGATAATTGGCCTCGGGAAGATGGGACTGTCCCACTTCTCGATCATCAACGCCCACAGCGACGTCAAGGTTGTCGGGGTGTGCGATGCCAGCGGCTACATTCTCGATGTGCTCGGTAAGTACACCGGCGTGGACACCTACTCCGATGCTCGAAAGATGCTCGAGTCGACCAATATAGAAGCGGCCGTGATCTCGACGCCGTCGAAGTTCCACGCCCCCATGGTGCGCGACTGCCTGGAGCGGGGAATCCACGTGTTCTGCGAGAAGCCCTTCTGCCTCGATCCCACCGATTCAGTGGCATTGGCCGAACTCGCCAAGGACAAAGGACTGGTGACCCAAGTTGGTTACCACAATCGGCATGTCGGGACGTTCCGCGAAGTCAAGCGGCTGCTCGAATCTGGTGTGTTGGGCACCGTCACCCACGTGCTCGGCGAGGCATACGGGCCCGTCGTCCTCAAGCCCAAGGGCGGTACTTGGCGTAGCAAGAAGGATGAGGGCGGTGGCGCGTTGTATGACTACGCAGCACACCCGGCCGACTTGTTGACGTGGTATTTCGGACGCCCGCACACCGTCTCGGGAACGGTGCTCGGTCACGTCTTCTCCGCAGAGACCGAGGACGAGGTCTTCACCACCCTCAAATGGTCCAGCGGAATCAGCGGCCAATTGTCGGTCAGCTGGTCGGACGAATCTCAACGCAAGATGACCACACGGATCTCGATCTGGGGCACCAACGGCAAGATCTATGCCGACCGCCAGGAGATCCAGGTGTACCTCCGAGAGACGGCCACCCCGCCGGAGGGCTACGGGGCTGGCTGGACAGTTCGCTACACCACCGAGCTCACCGATGAGGTCGACTTCTATGTGCGCGGCGAGGAATACTCCGCGCAGCTCGACGCCTGGGTCCGTAGGATCGGCGGCGAGAATTTGTCTGACTCGGCGGATTTCAGCCAGGCCGCCGTCACCGACGAGGCACTGTTCGCCATCATCGAAAGCGTCGATGGCGGCGTACGCGAGGTCGGCTCGAGTCCGCGGGCGGTGGCGACGGAGCCAGCGAAAGGCTTTTGGGGCAGGCTACGTGTGCGCCGCACGGCCAAGCGTGGAAGGAAGGCCTGAGTATGGACCGACTCCTGTTCGGCGACAACCAGTTCTTCGGTGTCAATCACATGTCCGAAGAGAAGGCCCGTGCCCAGGCGATGCGCTTCCAGTCGCTCGACGCGATCATGTCTGTGCTCGACTCTGCCCATGACGCTGGGGTGACGACCTTCATGTGTACGACGCACGACAGGATCGCCGGTGTTGTCGATCGCGTCCGAGCCAATCCGCAACGCTACGAACGGCAGTCGTTCTACCCGTGCATGCCATACGCGCACAAGTACGCCAACGCCATGGCCGAGGCCGGGATGTTCGGTGCCGTCAAGCAGTTCCTGCCTGACGAGGGGTTCCTCGATGCGGCGATGCGAGGGGGGAAATCGTTTGCCAAGAAGGATATCGAAGGTGTGATCACCCTCCTCGTCGACGCGGAGATGAAGATGTTCCAAGGTGTGCGGACACCGGTGATCTTTCTACAGAACGTAGTCGTCGACTTCCTGCTCGGCATGGGATTCCTCGAGGCGTTCCGTATCTTCGCCGACCATGTGTCGAGCAGATATCAGGCCGAACCAGGCTTCATAACGATGAACATGCCACGACTGCTCGATGCGCTGGAATCAGTGGGGATAGAAAACCCGATCATCTGCTCGAACATCAACAAGCTGGGCTTTCGGATGTCTGGCGGGATCGACAGCTATCTCGACGCGCTCAACAATCGGAAGTTCCGGGCAATTGCGATGTCGGTCTTCGCATCCGGTGCTATCCGGCCCGACGAGGCGATCGAATGGGTTGCCTCGTTGCCCAACATCGAGTCGATTGTGTTCGGTGCTTCGAGCCGCGCCAACATCGAATCCACGGCGGGCCTCGTCAGCAAGCACTGGGCCGAAAGTCGCTGAAGGGCTGGCGAAGTACAGTGATTACTGAACCGATTTCTCGGCCCGTTGCTGCTTGCCACCCGGCGGCATGGTCAACCGTCTCAGGCCGCTGAAACTCCAGTTTGTGTCCGGCTCGCAGTGGACCGGTTGCCGGCCCGGCGTAACCGGCCGAACAGCGCGCGAGAGACCTGTCAGCCCGCGAACTCGGGCAACACAGCGCCGCGAACGGTCGTGGCTACCGCGAACACTGAGCCCGCGTTGGGTTCATCGGAGTCCGGAAGATCCTGTCGAGAAGTGGTGATATACAGTAGGTTTCGTTGTTCGCCGCCAAACGTGCACGCGCTCACCTGGCTCACTCCGGGAACTTCGACGGACTCGACGAGCTGTCCTGCGGCATCGTAGTGGTTCACCGCACCGCCACCCCACAACGCTATCCAGAGGCCCCCCTCTTCGTCGATCGCCATGCCGTCAGGAAATCCTTCAGCGCTTGAAACTGTGATGTGTGTGCGGCGTTCCGTCCAGGCACCAGTGTGCGCATCAACATCGAGAACGTCGACACGCCGCGTCGGGGTATCGATGTAATACACACGTTCCCCATCGGATGACCATTGCACTCCATTCGAAATAGTCACCGGAGCAAGCAGTTTCGTCACTCGACCTTCTGGGGACAAGCGATACACCGCGCCACGGCCCGGGCTTGCGTCGTATGCCATCGTGCCGATCACGAACCCGCCGAGTGGGTCGCATCCACCGTCGTTGGTCCGAACCTCGGGGCTCAAGGCCAACTCGGCGATGCCGGTGAATGTGGAGAATGCATCGTCGGTGACGACGATTCCGTGCTCGGTGGCAACGACGAACCCGCCCGCGGCGCGGCGCCGAATGACCGAGGCTGCTCGGCTTGGCACCTTGTGTCGGGTGGGCACGCCGAGTGGGTCGATCTCTACGACAACCGCGGCGAATACATCCATACACAAGAGTCGTTGGTGTACAGCATCCCAGAATGGCCCTTCACCGTGATTCGCGACCGGAGAGGTGAAGCGTTCAGCTTTTCGCATCGGTGCCTCCGGGGTGTAGTCGGCGCAGATTGGCTGGTCCTGAACCGGTCGATCTGAACTTTCGTCCACGGTGCCGGTGACAGGAATGTGCGTTCGATACAAACATGTCAGACTGCACGGGTGTCCTACTTACGGAGCAATGTCCTTGCGCGGCTTCCGGAGCCCATCGCCAACCGATTGCGGGCTGCGAAGCGGTCATTGACCAGGCATTGGGTTGACGAAGCGCAGATCGTTGCGAGTCTGGCTCCGGACGCGCACGGGCAGTCCGAAGCGGTTCTGGTCGACGTGGGCGCCCACTGCGGTGATGTCACGGCGATGTTCTTGGACAAGGGTTGGTCGGTTGTGGCCTATGAGCCAGATCCTTCGAACCGACAGCAGTTCGAGAAGCGGATCGGTAATCACCCCCGTTTGCAGCTGTCGACTTGTGCAGTCTCGGACAAGGCGGTCGGTTCGGTGTCGTTGTTCACCTCGCCAACCTCCACTGGGATCAGTACGCTCTCGGCGTTCCACGAGTCGCACGAGCCAACGGCCACCGTCGATGTGGTAACCCTCAGCGATGACCTCCGCGCACGAAATGTTGCGCGTGTCGATTTTCTGAAGGTCGACATCGAGGGGTTCGACTTCTTCGCCCTGAAGGGCTTCAACTGGGGATACCTGCCTCGCTTCGTGTTGTATGAATTTGAGAATCGCAAGACTGTCCCGTTGGGCTATTCGCTGATGGACAGCACCGCATTCCTGACCGAGCGCGGGTATCACCTCGTCTACTCGGTATGGGAGCCAATCGTCGAGTACGGCATGCGACATCGATGGCGCGGCCTGTTCGACGCACCGCCGTCGGATGTAGAGACCTGCTGGGGAAACGTGTTGGGATTCCGGGACGCAGCTGACGCCGCGTCATGTGTGAAGAAGTTCGGTCCACGTTCCGGACGGCGCTTCGGGCGTGCGGATGGCTAGCCGGCTACGTTGTGGTGAACGCGGTCACACGGCGGCGGCGCCGGGGAATCGATGACCCGACATCCGTTCCCGCTCCACAATCGGGTGCTGCGGACGTTGCGGCGCCAGCTCAACCTGCTCCTGAATGTGGTCCGTGCGCCCATCTGCCGTCCAGCCGTCCTGTTGGTCGTAGGTCAGGCTCCGGCATCGAAGGTTCTAGAGGTTGAGAACCGTCTGCGTTTTCTGCTGCAGCATCTCAATAGGCGCATGGAGTTTCGATTCGCGCCCCGCGCGTCCTGGTGGGAATTTATTCGCAACGCGGCTGTTGTTGCAGTCGACGCCCCGGCGATTCCAGCACTCGCGCGTCGACATATCTCTTGGGTTGCCGACCTCGACCATGAGTCCAATCCGACTGACGGCTGGGCATTGATGGACCTTGGTGTGGCTATTCGTGGTCCACGACGGCAACAAGCGGAGACCGCACGAGCGACGTTCACCGACCATGTGCGCAAACTGCAGATCGGCGACCCGAGACCTGTGTATCTATTCGGAACCGGGCCTTCGTTGCAGTCGGCGATCGAGCGCTCATTCGCCGACGGCGTCACGGTCGTGTGCAACACGATCGTCCGCGATGCGGAACTGTGGCACCACCTGTCGCCGGCCGTTCTTGTTGCCGGTGACGCGATCTACCATTTCGGGAGCAATCCGCACGCCTGCGCTTTCCGTGCTGACGCCCTGCGCAGACTGCGCGAGGCGGACGAGAGCACGTTGTTCGTATATCCCGCCCAGTTCGACGTCATTGTGCGCAGCGAATTCAAGGACGTCCAATCGGTGTTGGTGCCAATCCCATATGGTCCGCACTCGGATCCAACCGTTGATCTGACAACGCACTTCCATCTTCCCCTCCTGGACAACGTGCTTGCCAACCTTCTACTGCCCGTGGGGTGCACCGTTGGTCGTGATATCCGGTTGTGGGGATTCGACGGTCGCGCGCCCACCGATGAGGGGTTTTGGGCCAACTCGAGCCGACAAGCCTATCCCGAGCTAATGCAGTCGATCCGGGACGCCCACCCAGCGTTCTTCGCCGACAAGGTTCCTGCGGGTAACGAAGTGAAGTACGTAAATCAAGCTCACGGTGACCTATTGGACCGGCGCCTTGCAGATGCCGAATCTCGAGGTTTCAGTTTTCGAATGCTGCACCGCTCATGGACGCCGACCCTCCAAAAGCGATACTGCGAGAATCTGGCTGGACACCGCGACTAGTTATCGCGGCTCCTGAATATCAAACGGGCAGTTATGATTTCGCGCTAATTGGGCGTGTCGTTGCGTGGGGCGGCCCTTGGCCTTCCGATGTATGAAGGTTGCGATGTTTTCGGACGAAGGAGGGACTGGATTATTTGCCCCACCAGTGCCCGCAGCCACTCTCCAGTCCGATTGCGTACTTGCTACCGGTGCAACGGATTTGAATGCGATTCAGCGACGCTGCTGGATTGTCGCTCGGCTTCTTCGGATGTCTTTTCCTGGGAGAACATGATCATGCCAAGGATGACGAGGACCCACCAGGTTGGCTGAGCATGGGCGTGACTGGGCGACAGCGCGACCTCGGTCGCGCTGACGATCGACAGCGCCACCAGCATCGACAAGCCCGCCAGGTAAATCGGCGACGGATTGCGCGACATCTTCCATGCCAGGAAGACCATCGTCCCTGCCAATGCGGCGGCGGCCGTCAATCCACCGTCGAACAGAATCTGCAGCGTCGTATTGTGCGGCGTCACAAGGCGTGCATCACTGCCGAGACCTTCGAAGTGGACGTAGTAGTAGCCCGATGCGCCTGAGGCCACATGCCCGAATGATCCGAACCCGAACGCTTGGTGAAACCAGTCGACCCGCGTTCCGTAGAAGTCGAGTGACTGCGTCCAGATGTAATCACGGCGGGCCAGCGTGCCCGCCTGTTCATCTGTTCTCATGAGCCATGGCGCCCAAGTGCTGCCGGCCGTCACGGCAGCTTGGATGTAGCCATAGACGAACGGGGTGGCGGCTGCTGCTGCGACGATCCAGGGCGCCGCAAGCCGAAACGGTCGCGGAGCCAGCAACACGGACGAACACAGCACCGCAGCGCCGACCATCGAGACTCGAGAATCGCTGAGGACCAGAATCAACACTGCACAGGGAACCGCCGCTAGGCGCATTAGTCGATGCCTGGGGCAAACAATGATGATCGGTACGACGGCGGCGATGAAGACCGCGGCCATCGCCGGCGTCGCCGCCAATGAGGTGGACAACGGGAAGATTACCCGCTCTCCGCCGGTCAGCGAGTTTTCAAGACCCACCGTGCGGTCGGCGGCCTTGCCGGCAAATCCGACGAGCCAGAGGAGCAGCGAAGCCACCGTGAATACACCGACCCCGTCGACCAGCGAGACCATGGCGGCGGTCTTCGATTCCGACAGCATGACTGCTAGCGCGACCACTGCACATCCAATGATCACAAACAGGCCGTTGTAAACGGTGCCCGGGAAATTCGGCCGCAGGACGATCATCAGTGCGATGGCGGGCAGAATTGCGCAGAGCCAGGTGAGGGTGATCTTTGGGTGCTGGGGCCAGATCAATATCGCCACGGCGCCGACGAACGCACAACCGGCAACCCCGAGCACAAGGCTGACGGAAGAACCAGCCAAGGCAGTGGGGAGGGCGATCAATAGCAGGTTGGCCGGCACCGAGCTCGGTGCGCCGAGACTCTTGTCCCGTCGACGCCACGCGATGAGGGTCAGCGCTGCCGCCACGATGACCAGCAGAATCGTCAGGAACGAGTTGCCGTACGCCGCGGCCGCCACACCGGTCAATACGGCTATCACCTGCCCGACGACGAGCACCCATAGGCTCGCATTGCGAATACTCGTATCAGTCACACTCATCCGCGTTGGCTGGGCCATCCCCCATGCGCTGCACTCTATCGACATCGAGGATCCTGTGCGGGCCGAGTGGTGGGTTTCGAGAAATCACACCACTGTGCAGGCAAGTGTCTCAACGGTGAGTACGGCGGGCTAACAACGCGGCGCCCATCAAGAGCGTCAGGCTGACCCCACTCATTGACCAACTGGTG